>Ga0114956_1000298_pt1 | contig 33961 bp, 27 predicted proteins | sample MaitaG_FD_87304 | JGI IMG/M metagenome (GOLD analysis project Ga0114956, IMG submission 87304) | Marine algal microbial communities from Maine, USA - Maine_Asex2 metaG | ecosystem: Host-associated > Algae > Red algae > Unclassified | place: Maine, USA | collected 2015-01-05 | reverse complement strand
TTTGAGTCAGATTTTCGTGTCAATTGAGGTGAATAGTTGTTCTATTCGCCGAAATTTACGCGGAAATATGGCCAAAAGATCGCGCTGTCGGCCGATCAGATTATTCTCGGACAGGCTCCTAGTAGAAAGACACCTCGTAAAAATTGCAGATTCGACAGGAGTTGAACAAAGTTTGACGTTTTACTCGTCAAATCTTTGTCTTCTGCGAACTGTCTTCTATCCTTTCAGAGTCCTTTAACCTTTCGACACGGCCGCGATGCGGAGAGCGTCAAAATGAGTGCAAAAAAAGAAACCCGAAAAATCCTGATAGTTGATCAGGACGCCGACAGTGCCCAGCGTCTCTCACATCAGCTGGAGTTTATCGATTACGAGCCCAAGGTGCTCAGTTCACCAGAGCTACTGGATAGTCTGGGTGACCTGACGCTCTATAGCAGTGTTCTGGTTGCCAACTTCCACGGTATCGTGAGCTGGGCGGAACGGCTACGCGCCAAACATGAAAACTGCCCGCCGCTGGTGTTGTTGCTGGGTAATCAGCCGGCAGATATTTCTCAGGATGAAATTGATCAGAATTTCGTTGGATGTCTCAAAGCTGAGATACGTTACGCCGCGCTGTCTGATCTTCTGCACAAGTCCAAGGTACGTGGGACGGCCAACAGCACCCCGAGTAAGGAAGGCACGCAGAACCCGGAGTTGTTTCGCTCACTGGTGGGCAATAGCCGATCGGTTCAGCGTGTTCGCAAGATGATAGATCAGGTGTCTCCTACCGAGGCTACTGTATTGATTCTGGGTGAATCGGGAACGGGTAAGGAGGTCGTCGCGCGTAACATTCACTATTACTCCAATCGCCGTAATAAGCCCTTTGTACCCATCAACTGTGGTGCAATTCCCAGTGAGCTTCTGGAAAGTGAACTCTTTGGTCACGAGAAAGGTTCGTTTACCGGTGCAGTCGGTTCACGTCAGGGTCGATTCGAACTGGCGGAAGGCGGTACGATATTCCTCGACGAAATTGGCGATATGCCGCTGAACATGCAGGTGAAACTGCTGCGTGTCATCCAGGAACGATCTTTCGAACGGGTGGGTAGTAACAAAAGTATCAAGAGCGATGTCAGGATCGTTGCAGCGACTCATCGGGATCTGGAAGTATTGATAGAAGATGGCCGGTTCCGGGAAGATCTGTATTACCGCCTGAATGTCTTTCCGATAGAGATGCCACCGCTGAGTAGTCGTGCAGAAGATCTGCCACTGTTGGTCAATGAACTGATCACTCGGCTTGAGCATGAGAAGAAATCATCGGTTCGTCTGACTCCCGCTGCCATGATGGCGTTATGCAACTACGACTGGCCGGGTAATGTGCGAGAGCTGGCTAACCTGATGGAGCGCATGACCATTCTGCATCCTTACGGAGTGGTCGATGCAGGTGATCTACCGCCCAAGATGGCACCGCATGGCAGAGCACTGAGCGATGCTCGTGAAGAGTCTGGCGGCGAGGGTACAGAGAATAGCACCAGCATGCCTATGGTGACTGGCATGCCTGCGGTGCCGTTGAACAACAAGCCTCGGCTACCTCGCGAGGGCATTGATCTTAAGCAGCATCTGACGGATATAGAAATCAGTCTGATTGAACAAGCGTTGGATGAATGCTCCGGCGTTGTGGCACATGCCGCCAATCGCTTGAAGATCCGCCGTACCACTCTGGTTGAGAAGATGCGCAAATACAGCATCCAGAGACCTGAAGAAGTTTCCTGATCGACAGGTCCACGCCAATCACTGGCAGTATTTCTGCCACGATCGGTGTGGGCCGGTTTTCAAGACGCTAGCTGCCCGCATTGACGGGCCGCGGCGCAATGATCGTGCCGCTAAAAACCAGCCCCGGCGCAGGTCATGTTTGTGTAACGGTTGCTTGAACGCCGTACTGCGAACTGCAGTTTCAAGCACAAACTGCGGGGCATTTCCCAAAACGAACGATTGATCTGCATCGACGGGCTCTACGGCACGTTAGCTTGCGCTCTGTGGATCAAGACTTGCTCCCATCACACCTTGTCACCCTGACCATCCAGCTGCCAGATTCGGAGCGCGATGTTGTCATGGTTTATTTGCAAAGGTGTTTTTAATGTCAGTCTTTCTAATAGTAGGGTTTGTCAGTTTTCGGGCCGCATCATAGTGATGCACACGGCTACACCTCACCCGTTCGTGAATGCACAACCGGTACAGACGATTGCGATCGCTGGCGGTAAGGGTGGAGTGGGCAAGTCAAACGTAGCAATTAACCTGGCAGTAGGGCTGGGTATGTCTGATCACGAGGTGCTCCTTGTCGATGGTGATCTGGAGTTGGGCAATATTGACCGGCTGTTGAACCTAAGACCAGAACATAACCTGAAGCATGTATTCAATGGTATCCGGCAGCTGGAAGAGGTGGTGCTGCAGGGACCCAAGGGTGTGTCGGTGATTCCCAGCGATAGTGGAGCGCTGGAAATGGCGCGTCTGTCACAAATTGAACATGCCGGGTTGATTGGGCTCTTCAGTGACCTACCTACTGATGCCGATACTCTGATCGTAGATGTAGCTACCGGGCTCTCTGAGAGTGTTTTGAGTTTTTGTCGCGCGGTACGGGAGGTCATTATTGTGGTTGTTGACGAGCCCACTGCACTACAAGATGCGTTTTCTACCATCCGTGTCCTGCATGAACGTTGTCAGGTACGACGTTTTAGAGTGGTAGCTAACAAAACCGAATCTTCGCGTCACGGGCTGGATCTATACGCTTCGCTGTCGCGCATGACTGATCGACATCTGGATGTATTACTGGATTTCTGCGGTTCCATACCGTTTGATCCCCAATTGAAACAGGCAGTGTGTCAACAGCAAGCAGTTGTTGAGGCTTTTCCAAGATCGCCTTCAGCACTGGCATTTCGAAAGATGAGTGCTCGAGTTGCTCGATGGCCTCAACCCCAGACCCCTTGCGGGCATATCGAATTTTTTGTGGAGCGGCTTATTCAGGCCGACGCCAGTACACGGTGAGACTAATTTCTGTATGAATGCACACGCGATGTACAACGAAGTGACAACGGTGGATCCGGATGGTCTGGTTGCCGCTAACGCTAATCTTGTCAAAAGGATTGCGTTTCACTTGATGAACCGATTACCGCCCAGTGTGCAGGCTGAAGACTTGATTCAGGCCGGTATGATCGGTCTGCTTGAGGCCGCTCGACATTACGATCCGTCGCAAGGCGCCAGTTTTGAGACGTATGCCGGAATCAGGGTGCGTGGTGCCATGCTCGATGAGATCAGGCGCTCAGACTGGACGCCTCGGTCAGTACACAGAAAGTCGCGGGAAGCTGCTGAAGTGTTGCGCAACATCGAGCAGACAAGTGGACGCGAGGCCAAAGCTCGGAAGGTTGCAGACAAACTGGGTATCGAACTATCGGCCTATCACCTGATTCTGACTGAAAGTTCTGCTGCGCATGTGTTCAGTTTTGATCAACCAGATGAACATACCGGTGAGACGATTGCGTTACCGCAGAGCGCTGAAGTTAGTCCGGGTGATCAGGTTGAGTATCAGTCCTTTCGCGAAGCTCTTGCCTTGTCCATCAAGAATCTGCCTGAACGTGAGGCACTGGTCATGTCGTTGTATTACGACGATGATCTCAATCTGCGGGAAATTGGCGATATTCTGGGCGTGAGTGAATCCCGCGTTTGTCAAATACACGGTCAAGCGCTTGTCAGGCTCAAGGCGCGCATGACCGAATGGACGCAGAAGTAGGTAACTCTAATGGTGGCAGACGAATCTCAGTGGTATGTACAAAAAGGATCGCGTGTACAGGGCCCTTTTTCGACCAACGAGGTAGGGCGTTTCCTGCTGCTCGGTCGTGTACGTAACACGGACAGAGTGAGCCGCGATGGTGAGCTGTGGGAGCCGGTTACTCAAGTACCCGAACTGATTCCTGAAGAGTTGTTGAATCTTCAATCCGACGATGGCTGGAACCAGTTTCTACAGGTGCGCAAAGTGGAGGATGAGCGTCATGTGGAGCGTCCAGTGCCTGAAGAGCGGCGTGCATTTCCTGATCCGCTTCCTGAACAGCTTCGCGATGAATGGCAAACGGCTGCTCCACCGGTTTCGCACAGTGTATTGCCGTGGTCTCTGCTGGGTATCACCCTGGCAGCACTGGGTGTCGTGCTCTATCTGAACGTTACTACCGGATTGACGCCCTGAGCGTCTCTAACCACATACCCTTGTCGCCAGTGTGCCATCGATTCGGATTGGTCCACTGCTTGCAAGTGCCTAATCATCCTGACAACTGGAGTGGGTGACATGCCCGTTCTGAGTTCCAAACAGACCGCCGTAACATCGTCCTCTGTGCTCCGTCAGCAACGGTTGGATGTACAGCTACGGCAACTCGAATTCAATGCACTGCTGCATCGCAAGCTCGATCTGGAGCGGCTGCTTGAATGTATGCTGACCGAAGGGCAGGGCTTTGTCCGCTTTGATGGTTTGCAGTTTCTCGCAGCAGAGCGTGGCGCCGATATTCAACTGGGGTTTTCTCGCCAGCATCGGCAGCGCTTTGAACTCAAGCTTGGCGAGCGCTCGCTTGGCGAGGTCATGCTGATGCGGGCCAAACCATTCACGGCACGTGACGAACGCGATGCTGAGCGACTTGTCGAGAGCCTGATCTACCCGCTCGACAATGCACTGGAACACCATAAGGTGTCCATGAAGGCAATGACCGACAGTGCGACGGGATTGCGTAACCAGCGTGCACTGGATGAGTTGCTGCCACGAGAGATTCGTCTGGTTCGGCGTGTCGAACAGCCATTGGCTGTCATGTTGATATCGGTGGACTATCTTGAATCGATCAGTGAGCATCACGGCTCCGAGGTGGGAGAGAAGGCCTGGCAATCTGTGGCTGCGACACTGGGCGCCAGATTGCGGGAAAGTGATCTTATTTTCCGAACCAAAGAAGATTCGTTCTGTATTGTCCTGAATCAGACAGGTCTTGATGGTGCGCTGGTTTTAGCTGAGAGGCTTCGGCAGGAAGTCGATCGATGCGTCAGCTACGACAACGTCCAGTTTGTGCTCACTGCCAGCGCCGGGGTTACCGAGTTGAGCATCACTGATGATGCGACAAGTTTGCTCGAGCGTGTAGGGGAAGCTTTGTTGCTGGCCAAGCAGGCAGGCCGCAATCAAGTGCGTGCGTTGTCACCGGAAGACCCTGCAGACGGAAGCGATCCAACGGCTGCATAGTCCGCCACCGACACGTCTCGACCCTATCTGCCATGTTATTGAATGATGCCTTATTGGGAATGGCGCTGCAGAGCGTCATCTGTCGATATTCGCCGTTTTTATGTGTGCTTATTCAATTTTTTTATCGCCTCATTCGCCATAGGCAAAAAGTTTCGGGTATACTGCGCAGCTCGAAGGCGCTGCGTTGTTCAGCAGCAAATCAATGTCCCCTTCGTCTAGTGGCCTAGGACACCGCCCTTTCACGGCGGTAACAGGGGTTCGAGTCCCCTAGGGGACGCCACCTTCGTTTTTCTGGATGCACACTTGCTCACCAACCGGTTGATTTGCCGGTAGGTGGTGACAAGCGCAACGACCAGATAAAACAATGGCGTCACCTCACACTGCATCGACTGCGCCTCAGCGCTTGCACACTCAATCCTTTTTGTTTACTGCTCCGTGGCTTGCCGCATAGCTCTGTCTTGTCGTAGCTCTGTGGCGTCAGCTTGTGGTCTGCTGTGCCGGTAGGCGTTGTTCGGATTTTATAAACCGTGCGCCCAGAACCAGCAGACAAGGTGTGAGAAACAGCGTCAGCAAAGTAGTGAATGCCAGCCCGCCGGCAATGGCACTCGACAATTGTGTCCACCACTGGGTTGAAGGTGCACCAAAAGATAATTCTCTATCGATCAGATCTATGTTCATCGCAAAAACCATCGGCACGAGACCGAGTATGGTGGTGACCGCCGTAAGCAGTACGGGCCGTGATCGTACCGAGCCCGTTAATAATGCTGCCTGCATTGCATCAGCGCCCTGTACCCGAAAACCGTTGTAAGTATCAATGAGCACAATGTTGTTGTTGACGACAATGCCCGCCAACGCAATGATGCCGATACCCACCATCACAATACCGAACGTCTGCCCTGTGATCATCAGTCCAATTAATACACCCGATGTCGAAAACATGATGGCCGTGAGAATAAGCATCGCCTGATACAGGCTGTTGAACTGTGTGACCAGAATGATGGTCATCAGGAATATCGCGGACAGAAATGCGGTCAGCAGGAAGGTCATGGTTTCCTGTTGCTCCTCGGCTTCTCCCTTGAACTCAACACTTATCTCAGGATCTGCGGGTTCGTCCTGCAGCGTTGACTGCAGTGTGCCGAGTTCGGAATCTGGCAGGTATCCTTCACCAACATCTGCTTCTACTGTAATGACGCGCTTGCCACCGGCACGTTGAATAACGCCGGTTTTGGCTCCCGGGCTCAAGGTAACGAAGTTAGAAATGGGGACCATCCCGTTGCGAGTCGGTACACGCAGTTCGGTTACCTGATCCAGCGTGCGTTGAGCTAACGGATAACGCACACGGATATCGAGCTCGTCGGTTGCATCATCGGGTCGGTAGCCTGCTACCCGTATACCGGTCGTGATCAGTTGTATCGCGTTGCCAATCAGTGCCACATCAGCGCCGTAGCGTGCAGCTTCCTCTCTGTCGACCTCCAGACGCCACTCCACACCGGGTAAGGGCCTGTTGTCACCGATATCAATAAAGCTGCCTTGCGCCTGCATGATGCTCCGCAGGCGTTCAACCGCGTTATCGAGTTTGTCTGCCGGGGCACTGACCTGAATATTGATAGGCTTTCCACCACCATCAGGCCCGCCTTCATTAGCCACGAATTCCACTTGTATGCCAGCGATATCCCGTAACCCATCACGCAGCTCATTAGTGATTTCCACCGCTTTGCGGCGCTGATCCCAGTCTACAAACTCAAGTTGAATGCTGCCAATGACATCGCCATCGCCGTTGCCCGTGCGCGTGTAGACCGATTCGATTTCATCGTGATCAAACATGCGCTGCTCCACACGTCTGAGGATGCTGTCCTGTTCATAAATGGACAGATCACCCCGTGCATGTACCTGCAGTGCTACAGACTCTGGTTCTACGCTAGGAAAGAATTCGACGCCCTTGCCGATCGTGCCGTAGACCCCATAACTGAACAGCGTAAAAACAAGCACGGACAGCAGTGTCTTTGCCGGGTTAAGCAGAAGAGTATGCAGTGCGCACATGTAGCGCAGCTGCATGCCTTGAGCATCGTCGAGAAGTTGCTCCACCGAATGCATTGATGAATCGAATCTCTCGTCATAGCTGTCCATGGCAACACCGTCGGCTCGAGCCGCAGCTTTGCGTCCGACAAACTTGCCGATAACCGGTATGAAGATCAAGGCCATGGCTAGTGACGCTAACAGGCAACAGATAACCGTAATAGGCATGTAGCGCATGAACTGACCAATCAGGCCTGGCCAGAACAACAAGGGAAAGAATACGGCAAGCGTTGTAAACGTGGATGCGATTACCGGCCACGCCATGCGTTTGGACGCACTGGCATAAGCCTGCTCGGTACTCATGCCGCGATCAATGTTGCGATCGGCCAGCTCAGAGACAATGATGGCGCCATCCACCAGCATGCCAACCACGAGTATCAGACTGAACAGGACAACCACGTTCATGGTGTAGCCCAACGCGTTTATCACCAGAATACCGGTCAGGAACGAACCGGGAATGGCGAACCCGACCAATATGGACGAGCGGATACCCAGCGTTGCCATGATAACGATCATGACCAGCACAACACCTGAAATGACGTTGTTCTGCAAATCGGTAAGCATGGTTCTGGTCTCTTCCGACTTGTCCTGGTGAAAGCCGATCTTGAGTGTGGACGGCAACACGGCACGTTCAGCGGCGATAGTACTGCGCACAGACTCGATGGTTTCGATGATGTTGGCACCCAGTCGTTTGGATATCTCCAGAACGAGTGTGGGTTGTCCGTCGAGACGTGCGAATCCGGTCGGGTCCTTGTAGGTTCTTCTGATACTGGCCACATCACCAAAGGTGACAACTGCTGTGTCAGTCACCTTGACTGGCAGACTCATTACATCCTCAAGATTCTCGATGACGCCAGGTACCTTCAGCACCATTCGACCCGCACCAGTGTCAATAGCGCCAGCCGCAACCAGAAGGTTGTTGTTACGGATCAATGAAAACAGCGAATCAAAATCCAGCGCGTAGGTTTCCATAACCAGGGGATCAACCACGATTTCAAGAACCTCTTCCCGTTCTCCGGCAATGTCTGCTTCAAGTACGCCGGGTAGAGCTTCCAGTTTGTCTTTCATGGCACGCGCAATGCGGATCAGTGTGCGTTCGGGTAATGGCCCGGACAGGCTGATGTTGAGCACTGGGAACAACGCCACATTGACTTCATTAACGGTAGGTTCGTCGGTAGCTGACGGTAATTGGGATTTGGCAGCATCGACGCGTTCACGTACATCGGCCAATGCTGTGTCGCCATCAAAGCCTGCATCAAATTCAAGCAGAACAGAAGCATGGCCTTCACTGGCGGTGCTGCTTATTTCTTTGAGCCCGCTGATGCTTTGCAGTTCTTTTTCCATGGGCCGCACCAACAGCCTCTCAGCATCGTCCGGAGAGATGCCGTCATGGCTCATCGATACATAGATGATGGGAATGGGAACATCGGGTTCTGATTCCTTGGGAATGTTGTTGTAGGCCACCACGCCGCTGGCCAGTAGAAAAAGAAGTAGCAGGATGACCGTTCGGGTGCGATCGAATGCTGCATCAATCAGGCTGTGCACTACGGCTTACTCTCTGTAGTGGGCGAGCCTGAGCTCTGGTCGACGGGCCGATTACTGGTGGGTCGTGGGTCCACAACTTCGCCAGTGTTAACGAATCCTTGACCCAGAGTAATGACTTGTGTGTGGGCTGGAATGCCAGTAACCCACGCGCCGTCCAGCGAGGTGCTGACCAGCTTGATCGGTAGAAAAAGTACCTTGTTGTCGCTGTCGACAGCTTTGATGCCCAGTTCGCCAGCATCTCCGAGTGACAGGGACGACGGTGAAATAAAGGTAGCGTCGACTCTCTCAACAGGAATATGCAGCGAAGCGCTAACCCCTGCAGCCACGCTTCCGTCGGTGTTGTCGATGCGCGCCTCCACCTTGAAGCTGCGCGTTTGAGAATCTGCGACAGAGCTGATGAAGATCAGCTTGCCAGTAAGACTCTGACCAGTTATCAGTTCCACGATGATGTCCTGCCCGAGTTTGAGGCTGGACAGCAGTTGTTGTGAGGCTTGTGCACTGACGTTGTACTGCGAGTTATCGACCAGCTCGGCAACCGGATCACCACGCTCTATCAATGTGCCCAGCTCTACCGGTAGATCATTGACGATAGCCGCGAACGGGGCAGTAATTGTCGTGTTAGCGATATCCAGCTCTATGGTGCCCAGTTGTGCAAGGGCCGCCTCCAGTGAAGCCTCGGCCTGCTCCAGCTGCAACTGCGATTGCAGACCCCTCTGGCGTAGAGATTGTGCAGCTAATTGTTCGCTTCTGGCTGTCTTGACGCGGGCGCGCGCTTCGGCAAGTGAGTTCTGACGCCCACCAATATCGAGGGTAACCAGAGGATCCCCCGTTTTAACTCGAGAGCCTTTGACGAAATGGATTTTCTTGACAGTGCCGCTGGTCTCAGCTTTCAGGTGCAGGTGCCGTACAGGTTCCATCTGACCCTGTAGTGTCACCTTACGATCCATGGATTCAATAGCCAGCGTCTGTACCTCGACGGCCATCGGTTGGTCGTCAGGATTCTCCTCAGGCTCTGAACTTGCATCTGAGCGAAGCAGCCCTGACAGCATCCAGAGACTAAGCACTAAAACGACAGCAATAGCTGCGAACAATGATGTTCTCACGATGCCCTACACTCCAAAAGCGAACAACGATAAAGTATCGGCCGATGAGCCATCCACAGACCTATTTAATTGCAGCATGACAGGGCACAATCCACTTTCCATGCCTGCGCATCGCAAATCTTGCCTGATTAAAGTGTCGCTGTCTGTATGGCTTTGTATCATGCTGCAGGCCTGTGCCACGCCCGCTGACAATTTGAATTTTCTGGCTTCAGAGCAGGGTTTCGCGCGAAGCAAGATCATGGCTGCGGGATACGACTTGCTGGTCTATCAGAATCAGCTGGAACCATTACCCGGCGAGGGTGACAACACGGATGTTGCGAAACAGACATCTTCCATTCTGCACGTCTATCTTGAAGGTGATGGATCGCCGTGGGCTTATCGCACCATCGTAATGCCAGATCCCACGCCGAGAAGTCCCATGATGCTGAACCTGATGGCTCTGGACTCCCAGCAAGCCAGTTATCTGGGCAGACCCTGCTACAACGGTTCGTCACAGGATCCGGATTGTGACTCTACGCTCTGGACCTCTGGCCGGTATTCAACACGCGTTGTTGCCAGCATGGCATCGGGTATTCGTGTGCTTGCGCGTCGCCATAAGGCAAACGATATACGGCTGTTCGGCCACAGCGGCGGTGGAGCGCTGGCCATGTTGCTGGCAGCTGAGGTGCCTGAAGTCACACATGTTGTGACCATTGCCGGCAACCTGAATACCGATGCATGGATCCGGCATCATGGGTACTCACCCTTGTATAGCTCGATGAATCCTGCGCTACAGACACCACTTCGATCTGATGTTGGTCAGTGGCATCTGATAGGCGGGCGCGACGCCGTCATACCGCCAACACTGGTCCGGCCGTTTATCATGAGCCAGCAGGCTGCCAGCGGCTATCTGATGAATGGTTATACCCACGGATGCTGCTGGCATAACATCTGGCCCAGTGTGCTGGAGGCTTTAGCCGACGACACGCCTGAAAGTGTGCCCGGAGAGCGCTTTAAAGCTGCAGAGCGCTGAGCAGACGTTGTGGGAAGTCTGTGATTACGCCGTGTACACCCGAATCCAGCAAATTCTGCGCGACCGCTACATCGTTGACGGTATAGCAGTACACGCCCAGGCCTTTTTCGCACAGCTGCTCGGCTTGCTGCGGGGACAGGCGAGTGCCTTCGCAATGCATGTTGCGGCAGGCGTAACGTTCAACTAGCTGTGACCAGTCATCAGGTAATGAGCCCACTAGCAGAGCTCTGGGGATATCCGGCAGACGTTGTTTAGCGCACATCAGCGAGGGTCTGCTGAAACTGGAAAAGACCATGGGAAGATGTTCAGGCCATGAGGTTTCAACCAGCGAGCAGATAGCCTCTACCGTGGCAGCCTCGAGCCCTTTGCGAGGCTTGATTTCAAGGTTCAATCCCATCTCATGGTGTATGAGATAGTCGAAAACAGCGCTGAGTCGCGGTAGTGGTTCATTTTCAAATCCTGCAATACGCTTGCAGGCATGCAGAGAATCGAGTTGTTCTGCCGTGTGTTCGCAGAGCAGTCCAGACCCGCTGGTACAGCGATCCAGAGTGTCATCATGGTGCACGAACGGGATATTGTCAGCGCTGATGGAGACATCGATCTCGACGCAGCGTGCGCCTTGCTCATAGGCCAGAGCCATGGCGGCAATCGTGTTTTCCGGTGCATCGCCTGAGGCACCGCGGTGAGCTATTACAGGGGTGAGTAGTGCCGGTTTGATTTTCGTCGTCATTAAGCTGTGCAAGAGAGTTTCCAGACTTGCCGCATTCTATCCTGAGGTCAGCTGAAAACGTTCGATAGGGACTGACAAAGATTGCTTGCTAGCGGGTAACAGAATCGCGATGTGCCTGCCGTTCGTCATGACTCACACGCCAGGTTACCTGTGTCTGCCCGCGCATGAAATCCCGGCGCAGACGCGTGTACTCCAGGTATTCGCGGGCAAAGGTTCGTGTGCAGAAGTCATCAAGCTGATTGATCCGACAGTCTTCCTGACGCAGCGTTTCATACGCTAACTGCTTGACGTCTATGTGCGCACAGCTGGTCAGGACGGAGACGCCAAGCAGGCAGGCAATCTTGCCTGGCAATTTGGACTGCATGTTAAGCAGGCTGTGAACCTTGATTTCGTGTAGGGCTGGCATGGCGAATCTGGCAGGGCACTCAGTCAGGCGGCCAAGGGGTATAGGTGAAGGTACAAACCAATTCAAGCCAAAGACCGGTTTAATTTACGATGCTTTCCATAGGCGGTTGTTATGCCGCACTCGTGAGTAACGTGGTGGCGCACAGTGCGCATAACACGCGTCAGCGGGTTGGCTGACTGTCAACGCATTGTCTATGGTCAGGAAGCTTCCAGTACACTTGACCGGTATATCTTTCTTTAGCGAGTGACTTGAATCAGGCGCGCCTGCCTGGCGCGTGAATCAAGTACTTGACCGTCAAGCCTGTGGAGGGCGTAAATCATGAGTCTTGCCAGGCATGCACCGGTCTGTGTATCACCGGAAGAACTCAATGCACTCATGGATGCAGCTGAACAGGCTGCAGATGCGGCAGCAACCATAACGCTTCAATACTTTCGTCAGCCCCTGCAAGTGGCTAACAAGGCAGGGCAACATGCTTTTGATCCTGTTACTGAAGCAGACCGGCAGGCCGAGATTGTTATTCGTGATGTTCTATCGACTGCCTATCCCGATATCGGTTTTTACGGCGAAGAGCATGATCGTGTGGAGGGTTCCAGTGGTCTGACGTGGGTGGTAGATCCCATCGACGGTACCCGTGCTTTCATGAGCGGAATGCCGTTGTGGGGAACGTTGATCGGCTTGTTCGACGGACAAGATGCGATTCTGGGTGTGATGGATCAGCCGTTTCTTAATGAACGCTACCTCGCAACGGCCAACCAGTCGCAATTACGTGATGCGAATGGCGTGCATACGCTTTCCACTCGTAAGGGTGTATCGCTCAATGAGGCCACGATGTATTGCACCACGCCTGACATCTTTGCTACCGAAGAATCACTCAGGCGTTTTACGTCGGTAAAAAACAGCGCACTTCTGACTCGCTATGGTGGGGATTGCTACGCCTACGCATTGCTGGCGGCAGGGCATGTGGATGTTGTTCTGGATTGTGATCTCAAACCGTACGACATTCAGGCGCTTATCCCCCTGATTGAAGCCGCTGGCGGACAAGTCACTAACTGGCAGGGCGACGCCGCCGTTGATGGCGGTTTCGTGGTTGCCTGTGGCTCACGCGCCCTGCATGAGCAGACGTTATCGCTTCTGCGGGACCGATAACGTCTGAGTTGTGGTGGGTTTAGTTGATGACGAGCAAAAATCCGTCTGTGACCGTGCCACCCCGGTTGTCGTCTGCCGTCACTCTGATGAACCAGGTTCCCCGGTTGTCAGAGACTGATCGTCCACTGATGACACCTTCACTGCTGATGACAATGCCTTCGGGTAAACCCACTGCAGTGAACGTCATTTTGTCTTCATCGGCATCGTTGAAAAATCCGCTGACATCGTAAGTGAAGCGGTTTTGCACTATACGGTTGCTGATGTCTGTCACAGTAGGTTCACGGTTATCAGCAACGACGATATCTTCGCCAGTGCTGCGTACTATCACGACGAAAGAATCCGTTGTGCTTTCCAGTCCATCGCTGGCGACAATTTCGACAACCCTTTCGCCGACGGAATCTTCAAAACCTTCCAGGCTCAGCACATTGCCGCGCACAGTAGCAATCTGACGGCTGGCAGATTGAGTACCGGTTGTGATGGAAAAACTGAGCTTGTCGCTATCAGGATCGGCAAAGTAGCGGGTTAATTCAAACTCTACGGGTGCCTGGATATTACCGAGTGTAGACGCTGTCAGTGTGACATCGGGAATACGCTGTATTCGCTGGGGGCTACGATTTCCATCAACGATACGTACGATTGCGGTGGCGTTTACTGTGTGTAAGCCGTCTGTGATGGCATAGACGAAGGAGTCTTCGATAAACCCTGAATCACTGTCGGGTAAATCGTCAATCGGCTGATAGATAAAACCACCGTCGCTATCGAGTGAAAACTGGGTGGCGAATAGTGGAGCGGTGACTGGTGTTGTCAATACTTGCAACGGCTGGTTACGCACGTCGTCGTCATCCTGATCGTTTGCCAGCAGGTTATCGGCGTCTTGTGGAGAAACGATACGCAGTTCATTACGGGGCGCCAGATACTCATCGTCAGTCGCCAGTGGTGCCTCGTTCATGGACAATCCGCATAGCAATTGCTGACGCATGACTTGTGCGCCGTCGTCTCTGGTGGTGGTCAGTTGATAGCTCAATGCAAATGGTGCACGCAACTTCGGCATCCGTAATGTGAAGCGGGTCACATCTTCGCCACGGGATTCATCAATAGCGACCGTGCATTCATCGGCATTGGTACAGGCATCAGTCAGTGAGCTAGCCGCAAGACTGGTGTCGAAACCATTGATACTCGCGCATCGTGTATCAACGTTTGTGTCTTCTGGTAACCAGCTCCAGTTTTCAAGCTCAGCCCCTTCGCCTTCCAGTTCTGCTGTCAGCGATGTCTCTTCAATCAAGCCCAGAGGTTGCGCATTGCGAAGTGTGTTTATTGCATTCGCTGATGGGCTAACTACAGTGCCTTGTGCTCCGGTAGAATCCACCCAGCCGCAGCCGGTCGCAGTGACCAACAATAATGCACAAGCCAGATGGCGAGCAGGAATCTCTAAATTTTTGTGCATGATCTGTCATCAAAGCGTCGAAGACTAAGTGCCTGTAGCTTAAAGATCACTACGGGATAGTCCGTGGTACTTATCGCATATTGGTCGAGGGACAAACTGAGACTGCAGTCTGATTTACCGATTTGTCGTGCGGGTCTCAGTTGTCCTGAATGACTGAAAGAAGCACACTGTCGGTATCAGGATACTTTGAATGAATAGCGACACTAACGCCCCATCATTTAATCGCGCACGAGACACATGGCCATGGGCATGGCTGGTGCTGGCAGCCGTTCTATGGGTGGGCACTTGTCTGTGGGCGCTTAACTATGCCGGTTTTTTTCTGAATGCGCCGCGCTCTGTCTCCTCTGAGCCGGGGGAGGACAGACTGTTACAAGATGCTGAAGTGGATACTCCGGCACCAGAGTCTATTGGCGCTGTTGATGAAGGGAATAGCCAGGCTGGCCCAGTAACTGAGCCCGGGGCTGAGCGTGCTATGGCTGAACGCGAAGCCGCCGAGGAAGCTGCGCGTGCTGAGGCTGAACGTGAAGCCGCCGAGGAAGCTGAGCGTGCTGAGGCCGAACGTGAAGCTGCTGAGGAAGCTGCGCGTGCTGAGGCTGAACGGGAAGCCGCCGAGGAAGCTGCCCGTGCTGAGGCTGAGCGTAAAGCTGCTGAGGAAGCAGCTCGTGCTGAGGCTGAACGTAAAGCCGCGGAGGAAGCTGCGCGTGCTGAGGCTGAACGAGTGGCTGCACAGGTAGCGCTACAACAACAGGTGAGGGCTGAAGAGGAAGCTCGAACAATTGCGGCACAAGAGGCGGCCAGAGTAGCGGCATTGGTTGCAGCACAGGCTGAGAATGCATCCCGGTCCATCGCACCAGAGGTTAGTTCAGCGGGTCAGGACTCAGCTGATCTACTTGAATCGGCTAAAGCTCTGGAAGAGGTCCAACGGCAGGCTGAAGAACAGGCAGCTGAGGTGCAGAGGCAGGCCGAAGCAGATGCCCGTGAAGCCTTGGAGGCCGAACGACTGGAAGCTTTTCGCGAACAACGACAAATTGACGCTCAGGCTCGGCAATCAGCCGCAGAAGAAGCTGCCAGAGTGGCGGCGGTGGCAGAAAGACTTCGTAACTACGAACTGCTCAGGGCTCGGGAATTGCGAACGTTGTCTGTATTATCGACGCAGGTGCAGTTCTTATCACAAAGTTCTACAGTTACACGTGAATTAGAACGTCCGCTGGATCGCATGTTCGATCCGCTCTATCTATACTCAGAGGTGCCCGTAGTGGTATCGGTTGCGTCAAACGAAGGAGGGCCGGCCGCCAGCAATAATGCTCTGAGCGAAGATAGGGCACAATCGATCGTGGACTATCTGGTTAGCAGAGGTCTGGAAGAGCAACGTTTTCGCATACAGGCTGAAGCTGGTAGCGGATTGCGACTAGGCACACATCGTGTCAGAGTGTTTGTACTGGAGGACGACCAATGATTGCCGAAACGCCGCAAGCGTTAGTTTTTTCTCTCGTTGCAACCACGTTGCTGGGTGTAGTGATGGGATACTGCATCGCACTGATCCGCGCCAGGCGGGCAGCTGCCGTAGCCATGGAATCAGCGCAAGAAGAATTTTCCAGGGAAAACGCGGCGGCAAAGACCGATCTGCGATCTACCCGCGCCAGTATCGACAACCTCAGAAACTCTCTCAACGACTCCAACAGCCGCGCCAAGTCAGCGATGAAGCGCGAAGAAGCTCTGGAAATGAACTCGCAGTTACAGGCTGAAAGAATCGCAACTCTGGAATCTCACGTGTCTTCCTATGAAGATCAACAGATTCGACTAAAACGTGATTTTGCGAACTACAAGTCCAACACGATGCGGGAGCTGGAACAAGCCAGACGGAACAGTGGCGAACGGGCCAAGGCTGACCGGTTTCCGGTATTAAGCAAGCGGATTCCAGCGGATCAGAGCCAGACTGCAGATACCCAGAACCCGCCGCGGGCTCCTACCGCTGACACGTCAGCACAGCGTTTTCAGACACACGCTGCCGGATCAGGCAGCACACAGACCGGGCTGAAAACCCCGCTGTCCAGAGAGCTGGATATACCGTCGTTGTCCGAATCCGAATTACCGGATTCTGTTGATGAATTTGAGTTCGAAATGTCAGATCTAGACAGCACGGGTGGCTGGCCACGTGGGTAGAACCCATGAGAAACCCATGTGGCATCAGTTGTTCAAGCTGGATGTGGGCAGTGACCACAGCCTGCAGGCGCAGTTACGTCAGGCACTGGTCAAGGCGATTCTGGATGGGCGTATACCGGTCGATATTCCATTGCCATCCTCTCGAGAGCTGTCCAAACAGCTGAGCGTTGCACGCAATACCGTAGTGTTGGCCTATCAGCATCTCATCGACGAGAGTTACCTGATATCCCATGAGCGACGAGGTTATTTCGTTAACCCGGCGATACTCGATGGCCGTGTCGATACGCCGCGTCCGGCAGAGCCATCTGCAGATTCAACGGATGAATACAGCGATCTGAGTGGCCCTGAAACAGTGGTGGATCTGCTTGAACAACGTAACATCAATCGTCCGCTTAACTGGAGACAGTTTGAATACCCGTTTATCTATGGACAGACAGATGCATCCCTGTTTCCCGTCAACGACTGGCGAGAAGCCTGTCGTCTGTCGTTACGCGTGGATGCCATCAGCCGCTGGACTCAGGACCGGGTAGATCACGACGACGATCTGCTGGTAGAACAAATACACACGCGGGTTCTGCCACGACGTGGCGTCTGGGCAGACAAAGACGAAATACTGATTACAACCGGCGCACAGAACGCGCTGTTTCTGATCGCACAGTTGCTGCTGGATCAATCGTCAATTGTGGGAATCGAGGATCCGTGCTATGTCGATGCGCGCAATATTTTCAGCCTGTTCTCTAAAAAAAGGGAACTGTTTCCTGTGGGTGAACAGGGTGTAATAACGGATGATAGACTCGGTAACTGCAAATTGATGTACGTAACACCGAGTCATCAGTGTCCCACGACAACCACAATGCCACTGGATGCTCGTAAGAGTCTGCTGGAGCAAGCGAGCCAGCACAATGTCACTATCGTAGAGGACGATTACGAAAGTGAGTTGAATTTTGTCGGTAAACCCACGCCCGCCTTGAAAAGCCTGGATACCGAGCATCGAGTGATTTATGTCGGTAGCTTGTCCAAGACGCTGGCGCCGGGACTCAGGGTAGGATTTATGGTGGGCCCCAAGCCGTTTATTCGCCAGGCGCGTGCACTCAGACGTCTGATGTATCGACATCCCCCTACTAACAATCAACGGACCGTCGCTCATTTTCTGTCATTGGGGCACCATGATTCTGCCGTGTTACGTCTCAGTCAATCGTTCAAGGCTCGATGGCAGGTACTGGATGAGGCGCTCAAGAGGCATCAGGTTTTTTCATCTACTGCACCTTCGTTTGGCGGTTCTTCCTTCTGGGTACGCCTGCCGGATGACGTCTCTTCAGAGGCACTTGAAACACTCGCGGCCCAGCAGGGTATCGTGATCAATTCAGGCAACCACTATTTTGCCAGTCACGAGGGGCCGGGTAATTTCTGCCGACTAGGCTTCTCGTCCATCCCCGCGGAGAAAATTGTGGGTGGTGTGGACAAACTGGCTGCGCTAGTGGAGCAACTAGTACAGAAAACCCCGTAATGCCGTTCGAAAGTGAACGAGCAGCAGGAATATACCGGGTAGGCAGAATACACTTCTGAGTCTGGGACAGAATTTGCAGTGCAATGGCACGTCCCCTGGATCCCTGTCAGATGTCTAACTGCCGCGTTTTGTTCTTTCTGGCTTTGCTAGGCCAGCTTTGTTCTCCAACATCCGTGTTTGCGCAGACAGGTGCTGCGACAGAATGGCAAGCTGTTACTACCTCCAATGGTTCCTCTGCCACAGCTCGCCATGAAGCCAGTGCGGTGTCAGTCAATGGCAAGTTCTACTTGCTTGGCGGTCGTGGCGATCGCCCTTTGGAGGTCTATGATCCTGCGACCAGGCTTTGGCGAGTTATCGGTAGTATACCGCTAGAGCTGCATCATTTTCAGCCAGTTGCAGTGGGTAACAAGATCTATGTTATTGGCGCATTCACCTGCTGTTATCCGGATGAGACCTCAGTAGCCAACATACATGTCTTTGATACGATTACTGAACAGTGGTCTGTGCCCGGCAATATTCCGGCTGCCCGTTTACGTGGAGCCGCCGCGGCGGTCTACAGAGATGGAAAGATTTACATACTCGGTGGAAATACCAAGGGTCATAATGGTGGTGCGGTGGCATGGTTTGATAGCTACGATCCGGTGACCAAAACCTGGGAGACATTGCCCGATGCGCCAAGCGCACGCGATCATTTCGCAGCGGTTGTGGTTGATAGCCGACTGGTCGCCGCCGGTGGTAGAAAAACGCGTCAGCCTGATCCCTTCACCAATACGGTTGCAGCCACTGACATCTATCAGTTTTCAACAAATTCCTGGAGTGTTGGTGCTGATATTCCGACGCAACGAGCAGGGGCCGTCGCCACAGCGGCTGGTGATGAGGTGCTTGTAGCGGGTGGAGAAAGCAATGCGCAGGGCCCCTCATTCAAGACCACAGAAGCCTACAACGTAAAAAGTAATCAGTGGAGGGTATTGCAGCCCATGATTACCGGGCGTCATAGTGGTGGTGCAGCGTCGATAGGATCAACGTGGCATGTGGTTGCTGGCAATCTGGTTAAAGGCGGTGGTCGTGAAAGCAATCTCCATGAAACACTGGATCTTGGTGTGGCTATTGATCAGGATGGAGATGGGCTCAGCGATTCAGATGAAGCTTCAATATACAATACCGACCCGCAGCGCAGTGACACCGATAACGATGGTGCTACTGATGGTGAGGAAGTGGATGCAGGTAGTGACCCCACGCTGGTCGATACCGACGGTGACAGCCTGAGTGATGGCGATGAACTCAACATTCACGACACCAGTCCGGTTCTGGCTGATACAGATGATGATCGCTTGCGAGATGATGAGGAAGTAATAGTCTGGATGTCAGACCCTCGAGTGGCGGACACGGATGATGATGGTCTTGGCGATGCTGACGAAGTGGCCAGAGGAACCAGCCCGATCAATGCAGATACTGACTCTGATACGCTGCCTGATGGTGCTGAAGTCATGGCCGGTACCGATCCACTCAAGGCGGACACCGATGATGATGGTACCGATGATCAAAATGATAGTGAGCCTTTGAATCCTGCGGTCACTGAATCGGCAGATCAGAGCGCCAAAACGGATACAACAGATCCGGTTGAGCCGACTGAGCCCACAAGCACCACGGGTTCGGCTGGCTCTGGTAGTAAAGGTGGTGGTGCTGCTTTATGGCTTATGTTGCTTGCAGGTGTCGTTAGCCTGTCACGCATGGCGTTTTATGCCGTCAAAGTTTCGACGAACTAACGTACTTTAGTGAAGTACTGCTCAGAAACATTGAATAATGTCTCAGGGCGTACGACAATCCCTTATCTAACATCGTAACTACGAACACATGGAGTTCTGCATTGTGCGTAATCTAATTTCACCATTGCTGGGTTTGGTCTGCACGGCTGTATTGTCCGTGCCAGCATTTGCTCAGCAAGTCGACAATACACAGATCCTTCCCGATGCCAAACCTGGCGAGTGCTATGCAAAGGTCATAACGCCTGCGCAGATCGAGACGCGTAGCGAGGAGGTCATTGTCCAGCAAGCTTCTGAGCGTATCGAGACTATCGAAGCTGAGTACGAAACTGTTGAGCAGTCCATTATCGTCAAGGAAGCTTCGCAGGAACTGACTGTTGTTGAGCCCGAGTTCTCCAAAGATGCTACCAACATACAGGTCAAACCCGCTACAAAGAGCTGGACAACGAAGGTTGGAACCAGAACATTGCCTGCCAGCCCTGACGCTATCGAGCATATTGCACGTTCCGGTGTAGACACTGACGCGGTTGAGACAGGCGGTTGCTTTGTGGAGTATTACAAGGAGGCCCAGTTTGATGTTGAGGCAGAGCAAGTCATGACTAAGCCTGCCACCGAACAGATCACTGTCATACCGGCAGAATACGAAACTGTTGCAGAGAGAGTCGTGGTTAAAGAAGCCTCAAGTGAGGTTGTTGATGTGCCAGCTGTATACCGCACACAAACCGAGTCCGTGCTTGTTGAGCCTGCACGTAGTGAATGGCAGAATGATTGTGGAGTTATAGAGCGAGTAGACAATGCAACAGGCGAAGTGATGTGTCTGGTGGAAGTCCCAGCCCGGTACGAAACACTCACCAAGACCGTGCTTGATACTCCAGCGACTACGAAAAATATCAGCGTCCCGGCAGTTTACAAGACTGTTCAGGTAGAACGTCTGGTTAAGCCCGCTTCGGAAGAGCGCACAGAATTACCAGCAGAGTATGCGACTGTGGAAAAGATGGTCAAGGTATCTGACCCGGTCTTCTTCTGGTTGGCCAAGGGTGAGGCTGTGGACGAAGACGCTCAAGCCACTGGCCGGGAAGTGTGTATGTCTGAACAACCCGCAGAGTTTGAAAGCGTTGATAAAGTGCTGGTTGGCAAGCCAGCTTCAACGGTTTCGGCAACCATACCTGCACGCTATCAGACAGTTCAGGTGGAGCGTGTGGTAACGCCTGCATCAGAAAACCGCATTGTCATACCGGCCAGAACCAAGACGGTAACAAGTCAGGTCGAGATTGCGCCTGAGAAAGTGGAATGGCGAAAGGTGCTATGTGAGGTCAATATGACGCCCAGTGTAATCACATCCCTGCAACGCGCACTGAAACGGGAAGGCTTCGACCCGGGCCCGATTGACGGGGTAGTGGGCAACGCTACCATCCAGGCAATGGAGCAGTATCAGATTGAGGAAGGTATTGATCGTGGCGGAATTACCTACGAGGCACTCAAGCGATTGAAAGTGCAGTCGTAGTGGTTTTTGTAAGCCGGTAACATCCGACCCATTGCCGGTGCTTCGAGCACCGGTAGTGGTCGAGCGTTAAGTGACAGTATTGGGTTGCAACAGCTAGCCCCAAACTGACAACTGCCGCTGCCCTGAAAATGTGTGTGTTACAGTCGGTGATACTTCCTTAATTAGCTGAGGCTCACGTGCTGGTTACGTTTAAAACGAACGCTTATTCGGATATCACCCTGTTTGGTGAACCAGCAGTTTCATTGCTCAAAATGATGGGACAGAGCGGTAACGTGCCCGGTGCCGTCATGGCGGAGGATGTCCCCGCCGCGTTGGCGTCTTTGCGCACTGGGCTGGCCGCTAGTGCGGCTGCTGAGGGGCAAGGTAATCAGGACTCCCCGGAACCTTCTGTTGTTGAGGAAGATGAGGCAGACGCCAACCCACCAGTCGCTCTGCATAAACGTGCCGGTCCGCTGATCGAGTTACTGGAGGCCGCCGTTGCCGCCAGCGATAACGTTCTGTGGAATGAGTACTGAATTCCCACCTCACCCAGAGACAAACTGTTATTGCGCAATTTTGCAGGCGCTACGCTTTCATAAACCCCAGATTGGTTTCAGTGAAATTTTGCAGATCGGGAAGTGCACTATTCAGTTCGCTCTCTGATACGCCCATCCATTGGGCTAATGTAGCTGCATACTGATTGACAGAGATTTTTGGAATGATGCGTCCTGCAAATGAACCATCGTCCTCACCTGCGTCATCAGCGTTATTGGTCGTAGCGTAGTTCGGTGTCTCGCCTACTACTCGGCCACCGTCTACAGCACCGCCGAATACAAAGCTGTGGCCTCCCCAGCCATGGTCTGTACCGTTTCCGTTACTGGTTAGAGTTCGGCCAAAATCCGAGGCTGTGAAAGAGGTGACGCTCGAGGCCATGTTGATGCCGTCAATCGTTGTCTGGAACGAGGTGATTGCTTCGTTGAGCGCCTCAAGCAGATCGGGTTGTCTTTCCAGCTGGTCCGAGTGCGTGTCCCAGCCGCCCATCAGAACGAAGAAAACCTGCTTCTGCATACCCAGTTCCTCGCGACTTGCGATCAGCTTGGCGACCAGATGTAGTTGTTTTGCCAGTTTGTTGCTGCCGCTGTAGCGCATTTGAGGTAACGGGTTGGCTTGCAGTGCCGAGTGCAGAGAAGAGGTCGCATCCGAAGCACGTCCAACAGCATTGGCAATGGCCCGAGTCAACAGAGGATTGCCGCTCTGCTGACCCTGTGCGATCAGTTCATTGAGACTTCGCCCAACATTGCTGAGGCGTCGGGTAGGAATCCAGTCACTGATATTATCGTAGCCATACATGCGCTCAACAGCTACGTCCGCATTCAGGCTGACGTAGTTGGAATTTGCTGATGCCAGCCAGTCTGTACTGCCACCCATTGAAAATGCCGGGGCCACTGGTATGTTGCCGTTGCAATTGGCAGCGTGCGAACTGATTGCACCACCCCAGCCGAACGCGTTATTGCCATTTACGATACCGGCACCCGTGTGCCACAGCTTCTGTTGGGTATTGTGCGCGAACAGCGACTGCGGCAATGCAACGGTACCCAGATAGTCCGATTTAGTCGTTGGCCTGATCAGCGGACCGGCATTGCTGATAACGGCCATACGGTTTTCGGAATACAGCTGCTCGAAGCCTGGCAACATGGAATGAAATCCGAAGCTGCCCTGTTGTGCGTCATTAACCGATAGCAGGTCGCTCTCGGCGACCGCCAGTTCTCGTCTGGAATCACGGTAGTCGGTATAGCTGCTTCCGCCGGGTACAAACATGTTGAACGAATCTGCGCCGCCCGCCAGGAAGATACACACCAGAGACTTGCCAGTGTCGCAGCCCATGGCATGCGCCGCGCCGTTACCAGCGAGCATGGAGACACCGCTACCCAGCGGTACGGCCGCCAGAGCTTTCAACAGTCGGCGTTTCTGTTTGTCGATTGGATCTTTCATCGCAAGGCCTATCGTTGAATGTGGAACTGAGGTGCCGTGAGGACCATGAACAAGGTGTCCTGCACACGGGCGAACCGGCTCGCGTCGTCGTTACCTAACGAGCCCATGTAGTTGAATAGGGTCTGCCGCATGTCATCGGGCATACCGCCTGAGAAGAACACGAGGTTATACCAGTCAAGTAGTGCGTTGGCATCACTGGCCAGTTCGACCAGCGGCCGCAGTTCAATCAAAGTGACACGCGGATTGTCGTCATTGAGATCGGAGCGTTCGTTAAAGCGGTATATCTGGTGGTGATAGTTATTGTGAGTTGCCGCCAGATTTGCCTCGGACATGATCTGCATTTCTGGCGACAGCGTGTTGCCGCCGGGTACCACGGTATGATCGGGTTCGTAGAAATTGAATACAGACTTGGACTGCAACACCGCTTGTCCTGTCATCTCGTCTACCCGGTACATGTAGAAGTTGGGCGTGGCATGCACGCCGTCGGCCTCAGGCCCGGTAGTCGCGTTCAACGCACGCCAAACATGGGCAAGTCTGACAACGGGCTCTCTGATCTTGCCAAAATCCGGATTCTGCGTATGTCCCTGGCGAGCCTCGTCATCGAGCAGGATAGCTTTAACCACGGCTGCCAGATCACCACGCACGCCGGCACCATTGTTGTTGAAAATAGCTACGATACGCTCGACGTAATCTTGCGTGGGGTTACTGGTGACCAGACGTTGTATAAGCTGCTTCGAGACTAGAACACCCACATTCGGGTGCTCGAATATGGTGTCCAGTGCAAATGCCATGTCGTCGCGAGTACTCAAGCCTGCAGGCGCAATACGTCCGTTAAGCAGTGTTTTGGAGCCAGTATCGTGGAAGCGCTCATCTGGCACCATGGGAGTTGTGTAGGCTTCGCCTGTGCCCAGATTTGTGGTGTCCCACGACCTTACGCGATCATAGTTCCAGCCAGTAAACACACGCGCAAATTCCTCAACCTGATTCTGCGTGTAGGCCGGTTTCGGGTTGTCCAGTGGCAGCGCTTCGCCACGGTTGTTCAGTTCGTAGAGTCCTAGAGAAAACAACTGCAGCACTTCACGTGCGTAGTTCTCATCCGGTCTGATATTTTCAGCTTCGTTGGCTTTCTCGTTACGCACCATGCTCAGGTACACACCCATTACCGGATGCAGCGTGACGTCTTCCAGCAGCTGGCGATAGTTGCCAAATGCATCACGGCTCAGCATGTCGTAGTAATTGGCCATGCCGTACTGGTTATTGGCGAGGGCGTAGTCGATATCGGATACAACGAATATCTGGCTCAGTGCGAACGCAACGCGTTGTCGTAACTGATCGGGTCCATCCAGTACGTTGTTCCACCACCCCTCATGGCGAGCTTCAGTGCTGCTGCCATTGCTGTTAGCTCTGGTATACGGTTCAGTCAATGAAACCGGCATGGCGATCTGCTCGTCAATCCAGTCTGCGTAGCTGGCTTTGGCCTTGAGCGCTGTAATGCTGTCTGGTGTGGGACCAAATGTAGCCTGCGCCAGAAACCGTGACGCCGCTACATCGTCAGCGGCCAGATTCGACACACTGGTTTCAGGGGGTGTTTCGCCGGTGGGACCACCACCTTCCGGTTCAATCAGCTCGACGCCAGACGGTGTGTTGCCAGTTGTGCCACCACCACCACCGCCACCACCGGACACCTGGGGATTTCCGACAACCACGCCTGTATCACCGCAAGCCTGCAATAGCGGGAGAATTAGAAGACTGACTAGAATCAGCCAGCGCGGAGCAAGTCGTGAGGATTGATATTTCATGGTTGGTGTCGAAAAGTACGTCCTATAAGCAGTATGTAACGGCTGATAAAGTAACAGATGAACCTGTGACTGGCAGGTCTGGAAAGGTGAAATGATGTAAGGGTATGAAAGTAGCCCCTACTACTGTTCCCCTATGCGTTCCAGTTCACAGTTACGATGTTGCAAACAGGGTCTGTACGGTAATGTTGGCTTGAGAGTGTCCGGCGGTACAGCAAAGTCGGTATTCGTCTATACGTGAACGGCACTGCTTTAAGACCGTCGTCCCCGCGGAGGTGGGGATCTATCCTCGTGTTTACAGGGATGCTTAGCTTGCGCGGGAATGACGATTTGGACTTATTGCAGTGCCAATTGTCTATACGTCACAAATGCAGGTGTGTAGATTCAACTATGACGGCTATCACTCTACTCAGATGGCTCGTGCTCTGTCAGAAGTTTTCGCCAGGGCGGCGTTAGCCTTGCGTAACGTAAAGAACCCATGATGGCCTTCACATTCGAGTGTACGGAATTCTTCCACAGATCTATGTTCAACGTGGTTTTCCACGTTTTCGCATAGGAGCGCTTATAGTCATAGTTGCCTTTGAGTAAATCTATCTGCGCTGCACCGGCATGGATAGATTCCTCGATCATGTGGAGCATCATGCTGTGTCCCGGGCTCAGATCTTCGTGGGCGGGATCAAATCCGGTCTGGAAAAAGGACAGGGTACCGCCGACCTGAAAGCCGTATTCCACACCGATGACTTTGTCCTCGTATTGCATCTGCATCAGCCGTAGCTGACCGAGTGGCAACAGCTGCTGCATCAACTCAAAATGGAACTGGATATAGTTCGTGGATTTAAAGCTGTCCGACTGACCAAATCTGTCATGTCTTGCGTGGTTAAGGCGTATCAGCTCTCCAACCATCTGCTCTATTTCATCTGCTTCAGTGCAGTATTGAAAGTGCACTGCTCCCGACTCAGCGAGTTTGCGAAGCCTGGACTTCGTGCGCTTTCGAGTGTTGCGGGTCAGTGTGGACAGGTAAGCATCCATGCTGTCGCGTAGTGGCATAGTCAGACGTTTTTGCTTGCGAATCTGGGCTAGCGGCAGCAAACGTGCTTCAGAATGGGTCAGAAATTCTCTCAGAAACGCAGAGTTTGTGGGCATGTCTGTCAGTTGATAGAGACTGACATCGGGAAGTGAGTGAAGTGCTTCGCACACTGCGTCGAGAGTTATGTCGGCGAACTGCGGATTGTAGAGCACGTCAAGGTCGTCTGGTGATGTATCCCCACCCGTACCGATGAACTTGATGGCCGTTACAGATTGCAAGCCCAGGAATCTGACACTGGTTTTGTAGAATGGCGCAATGCACTGGACTGTGTCGTCTACGGCGACGACCAGCAGATGTAATTCGCCAAGGTGTCCGTAATGTTTCCACCACAACCGGTTCCAGGCCCATCCCCTGAACACACTGGGTAAGGTTGAATACCCGTCAAGTCGCTGCCAGTGTTTTTCGAGCGAATCAAACTCGGACTCTGCATAGAGACGGATGCTGACGTCAGGGTCATCATTGAGCTGAATTTGACGGGATGCGGACACTGCTACATTTACTTTGAAATCACAACACAGCACTCAGGAAAGGGCTCGACTCCTGAACCGGATAGCGGTTCCCACGGCCTGTTCTTCGTCGAGGGGTTTGAATGTGTAGGGATCGAACGGCAACGGCATACGGAAATAATGGCGTCCGAGAAAGACCAGTTCTGCCGCCATAGCGCAGGCTTCGAAACCCTGGCGGCGCAAGCTTTTTGCCTTGGATCTGTTAGCCCAGGACGAGGTCGTCACAAGCGTTCTGATATTGTCGACACCCAGTTCGTTGATAGCGAAACCTACCATGGTCGAGAAGAGGCGATGTCCGCGGTGGCTGGGTAGTATATGCACCTTGAACATGTAGCCAGAACCGGGAGGCAGATAAACGCCGATACCTCGATACAGTTTGCCGCCTCGGTTATGTCGTGCCACGACTTCGCCAGACGAGTAAAAACTGACGCCAGCCAGCTTCTTGTTAACAAACACGCCGACCCCCAGAAACCCGTAGCGGGAAAAGTCCAGTAAAAACTGGCGCGTTACCTTGAAGCCTCGAATTTTACTGACTTTTACCAGATCATCCTTGGTCAGTACACGGCAGTAAACACCGGTCTGCGGCTCTGGCTGGAAGAAATCGCGAGTATTAAGGCAAGACACACGCATGACGTCACAGTTGCAGACTTTACTGATGCATCTATCAAGGAATGTAGTGGCGTGCATTGAGTTGTAATCCTGAGTGCATGACCCGTATCGCTGGACACGAGTTCTGTGATACCACGATACCTGTTCCTTGTATCAGTTAGCGACCAAATTGATGGAGCGCTTGGTTTATTATAGAGAATCCTGCTCGTCTGTGTCGCCCGAAATAGAGGGAAAAAACGGGCGTTTTGTGAGTAATATCTCTGACTCGCACTATAAATTTAGTAGCTGACGCGTATGGCGGCCCTGTTCGGTGCGGCCCTGGTGGCAATCTGCTGACACGTACCCGCAGGAGATTTCCGGCTTTGAATCCAGAATCCACCCCCAATCCGTCTTGTGAACTAGCGGGTGGGGGCCTGAGTCGAGAATGAGGCGTGGCGCTCTTCTGCCAACTTGCGAATACCGTTCGGTTCGCTCGGGTCTACCTGCAGATCGGTCACATAGGTAGCCGATCGATCGCGACGACTAAACGGACGAACCTTGTTGATTGCGCGGTAGGCAATGCGTTTCATTGCAGGTACTGCGCCGTCCTCGGCCATGCTGCGTGATTGCAGCCCCAAGTTTCTGAGCACAAACCGGTTTGCCAGTTGCACGTATTGTCGTTTGTAAATCAGAGGTGTGTAATAGCTGGTGGCCAGAGATACATTCATGTCATCGTTGACGATACGATGAGGGCCGTTGTGAGGCCAGGAGGCAACGTCTCCGGGAGTTAGCAAGAAATTTTGCGCAGAGGCATCAAAGGCGGGATCGTAGGGCAGGTTTTCATCGACTTCACCTGCGTAGATATCCTCTAGATATTCCTGTGAAACAAACCGGGTATCCATCGCCGGATACACCCAGATACGCTTCTGGCCGCGCATATGCCACAGCATGTTGGGCTCGGCATCGAGGTGATAATAAACCTGTGCTTTGGGAGAACTCAGTAGCAGGGTGCTGTAATGCGCCTTCGGGTTCTGTAAGTGCGGGCAATGCACGCCCAGATGCTCATACATGCTTTCTATCAGAGCAGCATAAGCGTCACTGTATTCCTCTACATGTGTGATGTTCAGCCACAGTCGGCCATGTTCCACCGCATGCCAGAGGGAGGCTCCATCGGTCTCGGGGGCTATGTCCACACACGACCATTCGTCGCTACGGCAAGCATCGTCCCCCATCGTGAACGCCTGTAACCATCGACGGGGATAGTCATCCAGCAGGGCGACCATAGCCGCTTTGTCGAATAGATCCAGCTCATGATAGCTGTGACGATTGACCTGTGGTGCTAAACCGAAACTGGCGTACTCGTCTGCAGTCCAGGAGAGTGGTGCTGAGTTGTTCATGAAGACGAGCAAAATTGACTGTGACAGTGTAATTATATCAGTGCCCACAAGTCACTACGCTTGTTCGGGTTCACGTTTTCCCTTAGTCTCGAACGATCCACAACGAGAGATGACGATGAAGAACATCAAGGGTCCTGCCTTGTTTCTGGCTCAATTTGCTGGCGATGAAGCTCCGTTCAATTCCTGGGATGCCATCACGAAATGGGCAGCAGACTGTGGTTACACAGGAGTGCAGATTCCCAGCTGGGATGCTCGTCTGTTCGATCTTGAGAAGGCGGCTTCGTCCAGAGACTACTGCGATGAGGTGGCCGGTATAGCCCGCGAGAACGGTGTGGAAATTACCGAACTATCCACACATTTACAGGGTCAACTCGTTGCCGTTCATCCGGCTTACGATGAAGCGTTTGATGGTTTTGCCGCGGAGTCCGTTCGCAATAATCCGGTGGCCCGTCAAGCTTGGGCGGTAGAGCAAGTCAAGATGGCGTTGCAGGCGTCACAGCATCTGGGTATTGCTGCTCACGCTACGTTTTCCGGTGCGCTGGCGTGGCCTTACATTTATCCATGGCCGCAACGCCCTGCAGGGCTGGTAGAAACTGCCTTTGATGAACTGGCCAAACGCTGGAAGCCTATTCTGGACAAGGCCGACGAATGCGGTGTGGATGTCTGTTATGAGATTCATCCGGGCGAAGATTTGCACGACGGTGTGACTTTCGAGATGTTTCTGGACAGACTCGACAATCACCCGCGCTGCAACATGCTGTACGACCCATCTCATTATGTGCTGCAACATCTGGATTACCTGGACAATATCGACATCTACCACGAGCGAATCCGGATGTTTCACGTCAAGGATGCTGAGTTGAATCCTACTGGCCGGCAGGGTGTCTACTCGGGTTATCAGAACTGGGTTGATCGTGCCGGGCGCTTTCGCAGCCTCGGTGACGGTCAAGTGGATTTCAACAGCATTTTTTCCAAACTGGCAGCCTATGACTTTGACGGCTGGGCAGTGGTGGAATGGGAGTGCTGCCTGAAACATCCTGAAGATGGGGCAAGAGAGGGCGCTCAGTTCGTCAAGGATCACATCATCCGCGTTACCGAACGTGCCTTCGATGATTTTGCTGATGGTGGAACCGATCAGGCTGCCAATCGGCGCATGCTGGGCATAATGGACTGACGCCATGAGCAACACGGACACAGAGACGACGGGAAAAGCGCCGAAGATTCGTCTTGGCATGGTCGGTGGTGGCCGAGACGCCTTTATTGGTGGCGTTCATCGTATGGCGGCCAGGCTTGATGATCACTACGAGCTGGTCGCCGGTGCATTTTCCTCTACTGCTGAAAAGTCGGCCGCCTCAGCAGCGGACTTGGGTGTGGATAGTGATCGTGCCTACGCAAGTTTTGCCGAGATGGTCGAGCGCGAATCTGCACGCCAGGACGGTATCGAAGCGGTCAGTATCGTCACACCCAATCATCTGCATTTCTCGGTAGCTCAAGCCTTTCTGGCGCAGGGTATACACGTCATTTGTGACAAACCGCTGACATCATCGCTGAGCGATGCCCGCTTACTGGTTGCTGCAGCCCAGAAGAGCAACGCACTGTTCGTTCTTACTCACAACTACACGGGCTATCCCATGATTCGGCAGGCTCGTGACATGGTGGCCTCGGGTCGGCTGGGCGACATCCGGGTGGTGCAGATTGAATACCCACAAGACTGGCTGTCCACCAACATCGAAGACAGTGGGCAGAAGCAGGCTGGCTGGCGAACCGATCCAGAGCGCTCAGGTATGGGTGGGTGTATTGGCGACATCGGAACACACGCATTCAATCTCGGCACGTTTGTTACCGGGCTGGAGCTTGAGGCCTTGTGTGCGGATATCCAGACATTCGTTGAAGGACGTCAGCTGGATGACAACGCACACGTCATGCTGCGATTTAAAGGCGGTGCCAGAGGCATGTTGTGGTCCAGTCAGGTAGCCCCTGGCAACGAAAACGCGCTACGTCTGCGGGTTTATGGCAGTAAGGGCGGTATCGAGTGGCAACAGGAAGACCCTAACTATCTCTGGTACACGGCTTTGGGAGAACCCACGCAGTTGCTGACACGCGGTGGCAGCGGTGCAAATGAAGCCGCAAATGCAGTCACGCGAATACCGGGTGGTCACCCTGAGGGATACCTTGAGGGATTCGCCAATTTGTATGCAGATGCTGCGCATGCCATTATCGATGCGCGCAATGGGGAATCACCACAAGCGGGCAGCTTGCTGCCTACCGTGCAGGATGGTCTGGCGGGTGTTGCATTTGTCGCAGCGGTAGTGACATCGTCCGCAGAGGGAGGTGTCTGGAAAACCCTTGATATTTAGCGGTTACAGACAGCACGAATCTTTTTTTTGACAGCAGGTAGTTCAACGAGAAAAATCGAACCATAAAAATCTGGAGGAATTATGAGTTTACAAAAAGCGGCGGTTCTGGCCATTGCAGGCAGTGCTGCATCATTCACGGCACAAGCTGATGAACTGACATTATGCTGGGCAGCATGGGATCCGGCCAATGCACTGGTTGAGATGTCGAAAGACTTCGAAGCTCAGTCCGGCATTGAGATGAATTTCGAATTCACACCGTGGCCCAATTTTGCTGATCGAATCCTTAACGAACTGAATTCCGGGGGCAAGCTGTGCGACTTGCTGATAGGCGACAGCCAATGGCTGGGTGGTTCTGCAGAGAACGAGCACTACGTAAAGCTGAATGATTTTTTTGAAGCTGAAGGTATCTCGATGGACGACTTCGCCGGAGCGGCTGTAGAGGCGTATTCCACATGGCCGAAGGGCACGCCCAATTACTGGGCATTGCCAGCCATGGGTGATGCTAACGGCTGGTTTTATCGAAAGGACTGGTTCTCACGCCCTGAGATTCAGGCAGCGTTTAAAGAGAAAACCGGTCGTGAGCTGGCAGCGCCTGCTACCTGGGACGAGCTCATCGAAACGTCCACATTTTTTAACGGTCAGGAAATAGACGGTAACAAGGTATTCGGGTCGGCGATTTTTACGGAGCGTGCCTCGGAAGGCATCACCATGGGCGCAACCTCAGCGCTGTATCCGTATGGATTCAAATACGAGATGACACCTGGAAAATACGACATGGAAGGTGCTGTCAATTCACCGGAAGCCATTGCCGGGCTTGAAGCCTACAAAGAGCTTTACAAGTGTTGCCAGCCGCCGGGATACACCGACAGTTACATGGGTGAAGGCCTCGACGCATTCAAGTCTGGACAGGTTGCCATGGCCATGAACTGGTTTGCGTTTTTTCCAGGACTTGTCAAAGACGAAAATGTCGGTGGCGATAACATTGGATTCTTCGTTAATCCATCTCAGAACGTAGCGGGTTCAACACTGGGTGGGCAGGGTATCTCGGTAGTGTCTTACACCGACAACATGGATGGTGCTCTTGAATACATCAAATGGTTTGCGCAACCTGAAACCCAGGCCAAGTGGTGGTCTCTGGGTGGTTATGCAGTACACAACGCTGTGCTGAACGATCCTTCGTTCAAGGACTCGCAGCCATTTGCTGCTGACTTCCTTGTGGCGATGAATCAGGTGCAGGACTTCTGGCAGGAGCCTGCCTATGCACAGTTGCTATTGGCGATGCAGAAGCGTCTGCACGACTATATCGTGGCTGATCAAGGTACTGCAGAAGAAGCGCTCAACAAGCTGATTGAAGACTGGACTGAAGTCTTCGAAGACGAAGGCGTCTTGTAGGTATTGCCCTCGTACGGTCCGTGACACTATTCGTTGTGTCACGGACCGGTTCCCTGCCGCCGGTAGTTCTGAACTGATCAGATTAAACGCGTGTCAAACAATCCAACCCGTATTCTGGATCGCACAGCTGATAAAGCGGCTGCATTGACTCCAGCCCGCATGTCGCGATCAATCAAGGGTTTATCAGATCGTGCGGTAGCCTGGTGGTTTATTGCTCCCACCATCATTCTGCTGCTGGCCATCAACATCTTTCCGTTGATCTGGGCTGTCAAATTGTCGTTCACTAACTACCGGGCTAACAGGCTCAATGCTGAGGTTAAAGATGTTGGCCTGCGCAACTACGAACGTATTCTCACAGATCCCGACATATGGATGGCCATGCAGGCCACGGCGCATTTTGTCTTCTGGACGATCTTTCTGCAAACGCTGATTGGTTTTGCACTGGCCTATCTTATTGATCGCAAGTTTCGTAGTCATGCGTTCTGGACCACAGTCATACTGATACCGATGATGCTGTCGCCTGCGGTAGTGGGTAACTTCTGGCGATTTCTCTATCAGCCGCAGATCGGATTGTTCAATTACATTATTACGTTCTTTACCGGTGCCGAACCGTCATCGTTTCAAATGCTGGGCTCGGTAGATCTGGCACCGTGGGCTATCGTGATTGTAGATACGTGGATGTGGACGCCGTATGTCATGCTGATCTGCCTGGCTGGATTGCGCTCTATCCCAGATTATATCTACGAAGCGGCCGAGGTGGATCGGGCATCCAATTGGCGACGCTTCTGGTCTATCACCTTGCCCATGGCGCTGCCTTTCATCATGCTCGCCGTGTTGTTCAGAGGCATAGAGAACTTCAAGATGTTCGATATGGTGATGCTATTGACAGGAGGCGGCCCGGGCTCCACCACGGAGGTGGCGTCGATCACGCTCAAACGAGAAGCCTTCGAGAAATGGAGAACCGGTTACTCCTCAGCGTTTGCCATCATTTTGTTTGTCGCTGTTTTCGGCCTGGCCAATATCTATGTCAAAGCGCTTAATCGAGTGAAACAACGATGAGTGCAAACAATGCCTACTCAGTTGTTGAACCGACAACCACAGCCAAAACCGTGGCCGCTTTTCTGGTCATACTCTATGCATTCATCACGATGATACCGTTGTTCTGGATTGTCATTACCGGATTCAAGTCACCACCGGATTCCATCAGCTATCCACCCAAGATCGTGTTTGAA
>Ga0114956_1000296_pt1 | contig 34015 bp, 25 predicted proteins | sample MaitaG_FD_87304 | JGI IMG/M metagenome (GOLD analysis project Ga0114956, IMG submission 87304) | Marine algal microbial communities from Maine, USA - Maine_Asex2 metaG | ecosystem: Host-associated > Algae > Red algae > Unclassified | place: Maine, USA | collected 2015-01-05 | reverse complement strand
TGGTGGCTTGAGCCCCGCCGTTGTTAGTGACCTGGATCTGGAAGGTGACGGTGTCGCCTTCGGCCGGCGTGCTGTCTGAACTGGCAAGCGTCTTGACCGTGACGAGATCTGCCGCGTCATTAACGATGACGGCTTCGTTTGAGTCGTCGCCTTAGGTTGATGGATCGTTTTGATCGCCCGTTGCAGCAGTAGTGACATTGGTGATCGTATTGCCACCTTGGCCGACGTCAACGGTTCCCGACAGCGTAATTGTTGCTGTTGCACCATCGTTGATTGTGCCAACGGTCCACAATCCTGTTGTCGAGTTATATGATCCTTGTGAGGTTGTGTTGGTTGTGTACGTAATTCCCGCTGGTAGCTGATCGAACAGAGAAACGTTGGTTGCTTGGGCGGCGCCGTTGTTGGTGATCGTAATGTCGAAGGTGACGGTGTCGCCTTCGTCAGGTGTCGCGTCTCCACTGGCGAGCGTTTTGACCGTGACCAGGTCAGCGTCGTTATTTACGTTCACTGTTTCGGTAAGATCGTCGCCCACTGTAGATGGGTCATCTTCATTGGCTGTAGCGGCGGTCGTTGTATTGGTGATCGCATTGCCACCTTGGCCAGCGTTGACGGTTCCTTCGAGTGTTAGGATGGCAGAGGTGCCGGGCGCGAGTGTTCCGATGGTCCACAAACCTGTCGTGGCGTTGTAAGTTCCTCCAATACCGCTCGTTCCGTTGTTAGCCGTCGGCGTCAAACCTGCGGGAAGAAAATCGGTTAGGTTAACACCCGTCGCAGTGTTGGTTCCGTTGTTTCGGACTTCAATTTGAAACGTAACGACGTCTCCTTCGTCAGGCGTGTTGTCGCCACTGGTTAACGTCTTGACCGTAACGAGACTGACTACGACCTCGCGGTAACCCACTTCGCTGGTGTCACCGGTTTCGTTGCCAAGATCTGTTGAGGGATTGTCGACGATACCGTTGGGGTCTTGGTAGCTATTAGGCGCTACATTATCCGCGATTCCATCACCATCATTGTCTGGACCCGGAGTCAGTCCACTTTCGGTGGTGTCGTCCATCCCGTCATTGTCGCTGTCGAGATCAAGATAGTCTTGCGTTCCGTCTCCATCGGTGTCCTCTGGACCGGTGAAGTCACCGCCATGGCCCGGTGATGAATCAAAGATGTCCAAGATTCCATCGCCATCGGTGTCGTCATCAGTCACATTGCCATCGTTGTCAACGTAACCGGCCGTTGGGAATGCTTCGATCGTGTCAGGAATCCCGTCGTTGTCACTGTCGAGATCCAAGTAATCGTCGATGCCATCGCCGTCGCTATCAATCGGCGGAACACCGCCATTGGCAGCGGTGGGAACGCCGTTGGCATCGACTGCCGCACCGGGACCTGTGCTCCCGTCGTAAACGCCATCTCCATCGGTGTCGACGACTGAAGCATCAGCGCCGCTCTCTTCGAGGTCACTGATGCCGTCGTTATCGCTGTCTAAATCACAATGGTCAGGCACACCATCCCCGTCGGTGTCTGTGGTTACAGGTACTTCAACAGTGAAGTTGCCTAAGATTCCGATACCGCGTGGAACTGGATCTGTGGACTGCGTGATCTCTTCATAAACAAGCACAAAACTGTCAACGGGCCCGGCAGTGAAAGCTAGCGAGCCGTCATCATCGTTGCTGCTTATCGCCGTATCGTCGTTCAACGCTGTCGCTACGTTACCGGCAAGTGCGAAGGTCGCGTTGGCGGGGTCAATGATCGACAGTGATACCGGCTGATTTGTTCCACCGGGGCCTCCTTGATATGCATTGACGGTTACTTGGTCGCGACGTCCAGTGGCAGGATCCGATGGGACGCTGGCATCGATGTCGCTAATCTCTGTTGACAGTCCGTTGACCGTCGTTGGAATGGTGGTCCCCGCCTCAAAAAACTCCACACTAATGGTAACCGGTGAAGGGGCCCCATTGGGTGGGTCGAAAACGATTCCCACATCATCAACGTTGCCGGCGAAACCACCTGCCTGGTCGTCAAAGAACGGCGAAGGAACACCTCCGATGGGAAAGAAACTTCCGTTGGTGGACGTGATTGAAAGTCGCACATCAACGTCGGGGCTGACGGAGAAAGTTTGCACCAGCGAACCTGCCACGTAGCCGGAAAGATCCACGGTTTCGGTGGTGACGGAATAACCTTCTTCTGAGTCTAGGATTCCGTCATTGTCGTCGTCGAGGTCATCAAGATCATCTATTCCATCGCCGTCTTTATCGGCTAAGGTGCCGTCCCAGTTTTCTGCTGAGAGCGAGACGGCTTCGACCGCTCCGATACTCACCTCAAGGTCCCAGTCACCACCTTTGTCGGCAGCGCCGGTTAGGTCATCTGAGGCTGCCACGTCGGCGGCTGTAATCGCGCTGACGTAGCTGATCAGGTCTTCCCCGCTCTCATTGCCTGCTAACTCACAACCGTAGAACAGAAGGTCTGCATCTTCTGTGAGAGCATCGGCCCAAGACGCAAGTTGGTCAGCGTACTGGGACGCGTTGTCAGTGGTGAGCTTTGAATTGCCGAGTGAGACTTCGCCTTCGCTTCCGTGGGAGAGGATGTGGATCGCGTCGTACTTGCCTTCGCTGGCGGCCAAGATATCGGTGATTTGCTCAACGCCATCACTATTGGCGTCAAGAATTCGAATCTCTAAAGCGCTGTCGGGCTTGCTTTGGATAATTCCGGCGAGCAACTGTTCGACATTTTGAACGCCTCCGTCGATGAGAATCAGTTCACGAGGCAGCTCGAAATCGGAGGCTTGCTGAGTCTGTGACTGAGCTGGAACAGATTGGGCTACGTCGGCTTCGGGCAAAACAAAAGTTGCATCGGGCACACCATCAAATAGGATGCGATCCTCTAAAGCTTCAAATACAGATTGAAAAAGAAGGTGGTTGTTGGAGTCTGAATGTAGCACGACGTTATTCCCATCATGTGAAAGGGGTGAGGTCGCGATGGCAGGTGGGTTTTTTCGTCGTTGAACTCGTTTTAAAACGCGCCGTCGCAAGGCATCCTGGCCGTGCTTTAGCGGTGTTCAGTCTTAAGGATCAGACGATTTTACGGTGAGACCAAATCCTAGGAGGACTTGATATACAGGTGAAAAGAGGATCTCCGTATCCTGCGGCAGTCGCATCCTAGTAATCGAACGTTTTCGGTACGCATGATGAATTCTTGCCGGCAGGTAGTTCCTTTGGGGGTTTAACAAATTGTTCCGGTTTTAGCGGATGATTCAGTCAAGGGTTGGGAAGAAATTTCCAATCGTGCTTGAAGAATTTTTGTAGAGAGAGGACCGACAAAGTCTTTGACACTTGATTTTCAATTAAAACAAGTAGAACTAACCCCATTTCGGAATCGATATATGTCACGTCTTTGGATTATTGCCTTGCAGCTACCGTCGTCAAAGTTTCTGCAGTTGTTGCGATGATTACGCCGTGCAAACGTTGTGCATGGGACCCAAAGTATCAATCAGCATCACAGGGTGCCTCTTCGATGACGACCCAAGTATCCAGATTTTGCTGAAGCGAGAGGCGATTACAGCGGACCAGATCGTCATGTGCTTCGGAGTAACTGGCCACGACGTCACGAGAGATAACCTGTCCGTAGAGGGGGACCTCGAAATGATTTTTTGGACGCCATCCGTCCGGTTTTTTGACCAACACTAAGTAGTAATCGGGCCGGTAGCGTTCGATTGGATCGTGAGTCGACATCGGAATAAGAATTGGTTCTGATTTTGGTTTTGGTTTTGGTTTGGGGAGGCGGGAATCTGGCTATCTTTGCGGCGCCTATGGTTAACTGTAGACTCACGGGTTTAATTAACTGATGGGCAGGTGAGGCATTATGTCGTGGAAAATCGTAGCTTTGATTTCATTACTCTATTTTGCCGTCTTCGCCGCCTTGGACATTGCTGGTGCTAATGCTCAGGATGTCGCTCAAACTCAACAAGAGGACTCTGTCTTGAACCCGTCTGATGTAAAAAAAGAAGATGTCAAGGACGAAGCCAGTCTTTCGCCCACCGCCCAGATTTTGCTTCAGGATTGGGAAGGGCCGTTTGGTGGCGTGCCGCCGTGGCGAGCGGTCGATCCGCGTGATTTTGAGCCTGCGTTGGACGCGGCGATGGCGTTGGAACTGAAAGACGTGGATGCGATCAACGCTAATCCGGAACCGCCGACGTTTGAGAATACCATTGTTGCGCTGGAGAAATCGGGGCAGGCGTTGCAGCGACTGGCGTCGATGTATTATGTCCACACCTCCAACCTCAACGTGGGCCCGATGCCGGATATTGAATCGGCCGTGGAACCCAAGCTGACCAAACATCATGATGCAATCACTCAGAATTCTAAGTTATTTGAGCGCGTGAAGCGTGTGTTCGATTCGCCGAGTTCCGATTGGTCGGTGCCGCAGCAACGGTTGGTGGAGAAGATTTACAAAAGGTTCGTGCGGCAAGGGGCGCAGCTGGAAGAGGCTGACAAAGCGAAACTGTCGGCGATCAATATCGAACTGGCCGGGCTGTTCACTCAGTTCAGCCAAAATGTGCTGGCCGAAGAAGCGCTGACGATCGAGATCACCGATTCTGATCAGCTGGCGGGCTTGCCCGAGAGCGTCGTTGATGGGCTGGCGGTGACTGCTGGGACTGCTGGGACTGCTGGAACTGGTGGCGACGGTGCTGGAAGCGGAGACGAAGTAGCGACGAAGTGGGTGGTGACCAACACGCGTTCCTCGATGGAACCGGTGCTGACTTATGCGGATGATCGTGGCCTGCGTGAAAGGGTTTGGCGAGCGTACTACAGCCGGTGTGACAACGGTGGCGAACACGATAACAACGCGATCATCTCGGCGATCCTAAAATTAAGGGCTCAGCGGGCTGAACTATTGGGTTACCCGACGCATGCTCATTGGCGTTTAGAGCCGCAGATGGCCAAGACGCCCGAGAACGCGATGCGGTTGATGATGAGCATTTGGCCCAAGGCGGTCGCGCGAGTGAAGGAGGAGGTCGCGGCGATGCAGGCGGTGGCCGATAGTGAAAACGAAGGCAGTGAGAACGAAGGCATTAAAATTGAGGCCTGGGATTATCGTTACTACGCGGAGAAGGTTCGCAAAGCCAAGTACGATTTAGATTTCAACGAGGTGAAGCCTTATTTGCAGTTGGAGAAATTGCGTGAAGGCATGATGTGGGCGGCGGGGGATGTTTTCGATTTAGAGTTTGCCGAGGTGGACAGCGTTGCTGTGTTTCACCCCGACGTGCGTGTCTGGGAGGTGAAGCGCGGTGGACAGTTTATCGGGCTGTGGTATTTCGATCCCTTTGCGCGTAACGGTAAAAAAAGCGGGGCGTGGATGACCGACTATCGCGAGCAGAGCAACATGGGCGTTGCGATTGCTCCCTTAGTTTCCAACAATTCGAATTTTGTCAAAGGGAAGCCTGGCGAACCGGTGCTGATTTCATGGGACGATGCGGTAACGTTGTTTCACGAATTTGGCCACGCGCTGCATGGGTTGTGCAGCGATTGCAAGTATCCGTCACAGTCAGGGACTTCGGTGGCCAGAGACTTTGTTGAGTTCCCGTCGCAGTTATTTGAAAGTTGGTTGGCGACGCCCGAGATGCTATCGAAGTACGCCCTGCATTGTGAAACCGGTCAGCCTTTGCCGGTGGAACTAAGGCGAAAGATCGAAGCGGCGGACAAGTTCAACCAGGGTTTCGCAACGGTTGAGTACATGGCCAGTGCGTTGGTGGATATGAAGCTGCACTTGGCGGGCAATGTGCATATTGACCCGGATGAATTTGAGCGGATGACCTTGGCGGAGTTGGGGATGCCGGATGAAATTGTGATGCGTCACCGCACGCCGCATTTCAGTCACGTTTTCTCTGGCGATAGTTATTCGGCGGGGTACTACAGTTATCTGTGGGCCGAAGCGTTGACGGCCGATGCTGCCGAAGCGTTCGAAGCGGCCGGGAGTTTCTACGACCAAGAGACGTCCAAGCGTTTGTACGAGACGATTTTTTCGATCGGCGATACGCGCGATCCGGCAGAGGCGTTTGAGAGTTTTCGCGGTCGGGGGTTGGACGCGGGAGCGCTGTTTCGAAAGCGTGGATTTCCGGTGGGCGTGGAATAATAGTATTCAAATGAGCGTTGGACGCATATGCTGAAGAAAAATATTAATTTGACGTTAAATCTAACGGTTTGAGCGGATATTTAAATTCATGTTAATGTTAAGGATCGGTGGAGATTTAAGGATAAGAGTAAGGATTCGGCCATAGGGCCAAGGTAATTGCTCTAGCATTTCCGTAAGAAAATGCGAATTCCAATGGCACAGCGGATAGTGTGGTTGAGTCATTTGGTAGTAATGTCAAGATTCATTTTCAACAATTGACACTCTAGATTGTATCTATCAAAATACACGTGGAATGAAATTTTTACACCTTTGTAGTTACCTAACTTCAGGAGCAGGATATGAGAACAAAATTTTTGATGACGGTATTAGCCGTCTTTGCGATGGTGAACGTCGCGTCCGCTGATCACATTTGGGTCAATGAACTTCACTACGATAACACTGGCGGTGACCTTAACGAATTCATCGAAGTTGGAATACGCACACCCAATGGTAGCGGTGCTATGGCTTCTGACTATGTTGTCGAGTTCTACAACGGAAGCAATGGAACTTTATACGACACGACAACCACACTTGACCAATTCGGTACGATCAATGCGTTCCCGGTAGTAGGAACGACGGACACAATTACGCTCTACGCTAGTTTGTTTCCAGGAATTCAAAACGGTGCTCCTGATGGATTTGCAATTGTAAACCAGACCACCGGAGTTCTTGTTCCCGGTTCGTTCTATTCATATGAGGGAAGTTTTGCGGCTACTGATGGTGCCGCCGTCGGGGTCACCTCGCTTCAACTTTCGGCTTCTGAAGGTACGCAAGATGAAACCTTCAGCTTAAGTGCAATTGGCACGGGGGTCGGTCAGGATCAGTTCAACAACACTTCGTTCGTTGAGCAGAGCGCAACGTTCGGAACTATTAACGGAGTTGGCACCCAAGTTTTTGCACCACCTGTTGCAATTCCTGAGCCAAGCGCATTGGCATTTCTTGGTTTGGTAGGTTGTGCTGGTTTCGTCCGCCGCCGTCGCTAGACTGACTGGATGAACCTTGTGTTCTGGTTAAAGAAATCTCAACAGCGAAGCAGTACTCTGTTTCGCTGTTTTTTTGCGCCGTTGAAAATTCTAAAAGTAGAATTTTGGTAGGGCTACTTATTCTTTAAGCGAATTGAGGCTTAGAATAAGTGGTCTCAATATGCTGAGTTCGTTTAGACTTCGAAAGTTGCGATGCACGGTCAAGAGATTTTGACGACGTTTACGATCGCGGCCGCTACCGGCGTTGGGCTGACGATGGTGGCGGCTCATCTTCGCACCTCTGCGATCGTGGTGTTGCTGATCGGCGGTGTCCTGGTCGGTCCGCAAGCACTTGGCATCGTCAAGCCCGCCGTTTTAGGCGATGGACTGGGGACAATTATTTCACTGGCGGTGGCGATCATCCTGTTTGAAGGCGGATTGACGCTGGATCTCAAAGGGTATCGTACGGTCGGTCGTGAGATCCGTAGCATCCTGACGGTGGGTGTGCTGGTGACGTGGCTGGGCACCACGGCGCTGTTGAAGTTAATATTTGATTTCGATTGGGCGTTCTGCTTTCTGGCGGCCAGTCTTGTCATCGTGACCGGTCCGACGGTGATTGGACCGCTGTTGCACCGAATCAATGTGACCAAAAAATTGCACCACATTCTTCACTGGGAAGGTGTGTTGATTGATCCGATTGGCGTGTTCATCGCTTTGCTGAGCTATGAATACTACATCAGTGCTGCGGGCGGGCATCAATCGCCGGTTCAGGATTTTTTGTTGCGTTTTACCATCGGTGCGATCCTTGGCATCATTTTCGGATACACGCTGCATTGGGTGCTCAAACGCAATTGGATTGCCAAAGGGCACACCAATGTCTTCGTGCTGGCGATGGCGATGTTGAATTTTGCGATCGCAGATCTGTTGATTGCCGAATGCGGTCTGTTAAGTGTGACTGTGGCGGGACTGGTGCTAGGGAGCCAAGCGGTGCCGCAGTTGCGGAGCATTATTAGCTACAAGGTTGAACTTAAGGATTTCTTGATTGGATTACTGTTCATTTTATTGGCAGCAAATTTAGATTTGTACTCGTTCTTCAATTTTGGTTGGGGATTGGTGCTGGTTGTGATCTTGATCATGGTCATCGTCCGGCCGCTGAACGTCTTTCTTTCATTGATTGGAAGTTCGATCAGCGTTCGGGAAAAACTGTTCCTCAGCTGGATCGCGCCACGAGGAATCGTAGCGGCTTCGATGGCGTCGGTGTTCGCATTGGAATTGTCTCGGCATGATCCTCAGCAAGCCCAATTTTTAGAAACCTTCACGTACTCAGTAATTGCGGGGACCGTGCTTGTGCAGGGCCTGACTGCGGGTTGGGTGGGACGTTGGTTGAACGTCTTGAGCCCATCACCTGATGGCTGGATCATCGTAGGCGCCCATGCGCTCGGCCGCCGCATCGCGCAGTGCATCTCGGGACAGAATGTGGACGTGGTGTTGATCGACACCAATCCGCGCGAAGTTCGACGCGCCAGACGCGAAGGGCTGACCGCGATCAATGCTGATGCGACCTTAATTAAGCGCGACGATCATGTTGAACTTTACGCGTGCGGGAAACTACTGGCGATTACTGCCAACCAAGATTTGAATCGGATGGTATGTCAACGATGGTCTGAGCTATTGGATGGAGAGGGACTGTTCCGCTGGGAAAAGATGGGATACGAAACGGATGAGAACAGGCATCTGTTAAGTGGTCAAGCGATCTGGCGAGAGCTCGCCCTGAGTCGTTGGATGCAGGCGGATTGCGATACGCCGCCGATCAATTTCCGACAGGTTGCGGTCGATGCTAAGAAAACTGATACCAAGGACGAACGAGTACTACTGACGTGGCGTAGCGATTCGACCGTCATCGTGGGCGCGCCCGATAGCGACCGGGAAGGAGATCAGGCACTCGTTTTCGATTTGCGAGGCAGTCAGCATTTGTGCGCGCTGCCGCTGGTGCCCTTCAATGTTACCCAATCGAATCAAACGAGTCTATTAGAACTGTATCGCGAGATGCTGACTCATCTGAAACGTCAATCTTACAATGTCGATCCAGAAGCGACGTTGGCTGATATTTGGAAACGCGAGGAAGCACACACCAGCCTTCTGGGGCATGGTGTTTCGCTGCCGCACTATTGGTCGCCTCATTTAGAACGTTCGGTATTGATGGTGGCGCGTCCGGATCCGGCGGTGGCATGTCCGACCACAGCAAAGGCCATCAAATTAGTGTTTCTGCTGTTGAGTCCGGCGGGTGATCCGAAAACTCATCTTGAACATCTATCTTACATCGCGCGTTTGATTGGTTCCGAGCAACGACGTCGGAGATTATTAAACGCGCAGGACACCGATGAACTTTTTAAGTTGATCGTTTCCAGTCAGTAGTTCGCGGCAACCGGGTGATAGGGCAATAGCACTTAGTTGGTCAGCGTTGCATTTAAATCAAAACACTGATTGTTATCGTGGCGAGGAAACTGTGAGCGGCAAGACGCTGGCATGGACTGTTGTAAATTGGGGGTGCAGAAGACACCGCTTATGCTGATTCTCGTCTTGAGAATACCTTGACTTGAGCTAGCTGCGATGAGTACGAGTTGAAGTACGAGTTGGAGTACGAGTTGGAGTACGAGTTGGAGTACGAGTTGGAGTGCGAGTTGGAGTGCGAGTTGAAGTACGAGTTGAAGTACGAGTTGAAGTACGAGTTGAAGTACGAGTTGGGGTGCGAGTTGAAGTACGAGTTGGGGTGCGAGTTGGAGTACGAGTTGGAGTACGAGTTGGAGTACGAGTTGGAGTACGAGTTGGAGTACGAGTTGGAGTACGAGTTGGAGTACGAGTTGGAGTACGAGTTGGGGGGCGAGTTGGGGGACAGTGAAAGAGGAACCGGAACAAGCAAGCCGACATCGTTGTCTATACGGGTTTCTTGACAGTCCGGCGTTAGCTCGATGGCACTTAATTAAGACGTTTTGGGGCGTGAGCTCCGCAATACGATACCGACGCGCGAGCGAGCAAACTCACCGAATAGCTCATGGAAAAACCCACCGAAAAACTCGCTTGCTGGCGCTGCGGGTTTTTATTTCGAATCGCGGTCCAACGAAATTGAGCGCCGTTGAGCGGAAGATCCTGGTCTTGGTTGCCTTGCGGTTATTCTCGTAGCATCTTGCCGGCCACCGACCACCAACCGGGTTGAACCAATTCACGGTAAGGGGAATCCTCAGGAAGTTCTTGCATAAGATATTCATGAGCAAAGGCTAAGTTGTGGTAAGGCAAAGACGGGAACATGTGATGCAGCGCGTGGTATTGAATTGCGAAGGGAAAGAACAACCACGTCAAAGGGTCGCGACCGACGTAGTTGCAGGAATCCATTATGTGCTCTGATACGCTCAGCCGATCTCCATCGCCTTCGAAGTGGTGATCGGCCAGCTGACGGAGTTGGTTCATGATGACGACCGTTGCGCCCAACGAATACAGCATTAACATGTGCGTCCATGGCCTCAGCCCTATCAAAATGGCCAACGGGATTACCAGCGCTCTGAGAAAGCAAGCAAGCTCCAGCCATGCAAAGGTCGTGCGCTTGATGGAGCCAATGGGTCGTTCATACTTATAGTTAAAGGTGAAGGCCGAAAGATGACGCAGCGTGAAATTCCGCACCCGTGGCGTCACAAAGGTTAACGGCGCGAGTAGAAATCTCAGGAACACAATCAACGGGAACGCGGCTACGAACAGAAAGTATAAGATCAGGTTGCAGATGCTACCCCGAGGGCAGACGTTGACCACGTACTCAGGATCCGATGGTGTGCCGTAGACTTTCTGCGAATGGTGATCTCGATGGTGACCGGTAAAAAAGGTGGACGGGGTCAAGGTTGGAATTCCAATCAATAAATTCCAGGCGACTTTGAACGATGTCTGTTCATGACCGCCCAAATGAGCCACTTCATGGACCAGCGAACCGACGCGATACAGCCAGAACGATGCCATCAAATATCCGACCAATTGCCAGAAAGAGAACGGTTCTGCGGAAATGAACAGCGCGGCAGATGCGTACGCAATCACGCCGCTGACGATCATGTCTCGCCAATAAATAAAGGGTTCTACTTTGTGGAAGTCTTGATCGGCGTCTTTTAAATGCGTGCGAACATCACGCACCCAGTCCGTGGGCGGAGAAGCAGTGGACATCGAGATTCCTAACTCAAAGAAGAGTGGTGAAGAGTGGCGGGGGATAGTTAGTTGTCACTGATCTTAGTAGTTTTGTCAAATTGCCCCACCAGTTTGACACCTTGGGAAAAATCAGGTTTTAGACAACTTTTGCAGCAAACTGATCTATCACCGTCGCGATATGTTAACTTGGGTTAGTCATGGTGAGTGTGGTGAGTGTGGTGAGTGTGGTGATGCCGATGAGTCCCAAACGAATTCTTACATCCATTAAAAAAGAGAACAATGAAAAACGCGATCAACTATTTTTTCCTATCAAAAATTTTCGCGGTGCTGCTGTTTGCTGGCTGTTTGACAAACGTGGGTTGTGTTCAAGTCGCCAGCGGTCAAGGGGCTTCGAATGCTATCGTTGAATCTTCGACTCACTTTAATGAGGTCGATGGACTGGTCGCGGTCGAAGCCGAGCATTTTTTTGAGCAGGAGTTAAAAGATGTCCGTGCGTTTTACATGACTCATTCGGATGAGACCCCGAAGTTTGAACCCGATGGTGATCCGGCTCATGTGGGTGGAGCAAGTAACGGAGCGTATTTGGAGATTTTACCGGACACTCGCCGCAACCACGGTGAGAAGCTTGTTCCAGGCGTCAATTTCAGCAACGCTCCGGGCAAAGCGGCGATCGTTTCGTATCAGGTAAACTTCACTAATGTGGGGCGGTATTATGTTTGGGCGCGGGCCTATTCCAGCAACAGCGAAGACAATGGTTTGCACGTGGGCATCGATGGGACGTGGCCTGAGAGTGGACAAAGATTGCAATGGTGCGATGGGAAGCATCAATGGTGGTGGGAAAGTAAGCAACGAACCAAAGAAGTTCATTGCGGCGTTGCCCATCAGATTTTTTTGGACGTCGAAAATCCTGGACTTCACACGATTCACTTTTCCATGCGTGAAGACGGGTTTGAATTCGATAAATGGCTGATGACGACCGATCGAAACTTCCAACGGCCCGACGATTCGGGACCTGTGTCGACCAGCAACGCGGAGATGCTGCCGGCATTTCCGTTGGTAGAAGCGGCAGCCCCTTATCTGGCAAAGGTCAACGCTGGGAAAGAAAAGAAAACCAAAGGCGACTCTGACCGAGCGTCCGGCGATCGCGATCGCTCGACCAGTCCGACCCAACCGCTCAGCAAGGTACCGCTGATGAAGCCGCGCGAGGACAACGGCGATGGGACTGTCGAAGTCGATGGAGAACTTAAACAGTGGCATAAGGTCCGTTTGACGATGAAGGGGATGTTCGCCCATGAATACGACAATGATCCGAATCCGTATCTGGACATTCGCATGGAAACGAAATTCACTCACACTGACGGAACGACCTATTTAGTACCGGGTTATTTCGCCGCAGACGGCAACGCGGGTGAAACTTCGGCACAATTTGGCAACAAGTGGCGGACAAATTTCGCACCCGATCGCACAGGTAATTGGCAATACACGGCTTCGATTTTCACAGGTGATCATGCGGCGATTGACCCCGGCGCGACCGTGAAGGTGATGTTCGAAACCAGCGGCGATTTTATCGTAGAGGCCTCGGACAAACCTGCGGATGATCTTCGCAGCCGTGGCAGATTAAAATATGTGGGCAAACATTATTTGCAGCACATCGGTTCGGGCGATTACTTTCTTAAGGCAGGCGCTGACGCGCCTGAGACGTTGTTGGGCTATGCTGATTTCGATGACACGATCGCAAGGAAGAAGAACGTGCCGCTGAAAACCTTTACCCCGCACATTGTCGATTGGCAATCCGGCGATCCGGTCTGGCAAGGCGACAAGGGCAAGGGCTTGATCGGCGCGATCAATTATTTATCGGGCAAAGGCTGCAATGCGTTCTCGTTTCTTACGTACAACGCGGGCGGTGATGGCGATAACGTCTGGCCGTTTGTGCAGCGGGATGACAAACTTCACTACGATTGTAGCAAGCTGGATCAATGGGGCATCGTGTTCGATCATGGCACCGACAAAGGTATGTATTTACATTTCAAATTGCAGGAAACGGAAAACGATGACCATCGCGGTGGTCACAAAAAAAACGATGCGTGGATTCCGACCAGTCTCGACGGCGGCAACCTCGGGCCGCAGCGGAAGCTGTACATCCGTGAAATGGTCGCAAGGTTTGGACACAATCTCGCGTTGAACTGGAATCTGGGCGAAGAAAATACTCAGTCCACACAGCAGCAGTTGGACATGATCGAATATATCAGCCAAACCGATCCCTACGATCACAACATTGTGATCCATACCTTTCCCGACCAACAGGATGAGATCTACGGCAGTCTGATCGGCGAAAAATCTCAGCTGACCGGAACGTCGTTGCAGAATAGCAACATCAAGGACACGCACTCACAGACGGTGAAATGGGTACGCGCGTCGGCTGATACCGGCAAGCCTTGGGTTGTTGCGTTTGACGAATCGGGGTCCGCCGCGCATGGCCAATGTCCAGATCTTGGTTATAAGGGATTCGATGGTAAGGACTCGACCGGCAAATATATTTACGATCAACATGCCGTTCGCCGGCAGACGTTGTGGGGCAACATCATGGGCGGAGGTGCGGGCGTGGAATATTATTTTGGTTATCAGTTCGCTGAAAACGATCTACGTTGTGAAGACTGGCGTTCGCGCGATCAGAGCTGGGATTACTGCCGGATTTGTCTGCAGTTTTTCCGCAACAACGCGATCCCATTTGTGGACATGACGCCCTCGGACGAGCTGATTGGCAATGATAACTTTAACAACGAAAAATATTGTCTGGCTAAGCCGGGCGAGATCTATCTGGTGTATCTGCCTAACTCTGGATCTACGCAGTTGGACCTGTCTGCGGTTCAAGGAGATTTCAGCGTGAGTTGGTTCAACCCGCAAACGGGTGCTGACATTCCCGCTCAAGGCAACGCTTCGACGTCGTTAACTGGCGGCGGCAACGTGACGCTCGATTCGGGGAAATCTGACGGGCAGGATGTGCTGGCGGTTGTCCGGCACAATTAGCAGGTTGGGCCTTTTAACAACCACGCGCCAAGGGTTACTCAGATTGGCGATCTGTTGAGAACTGATAGATGGTTGTCTTTTCATATTTTTCGCCCGGCTTGAGCGTCGCCGAGGGGAACTGCGGTTGATTGGGCGTGTCGGGGAACCGCTGACATTCAAGACAGAATGCCATTCGTGGTTTCATCGGCAATTCCGATTTTGCTGACGGCGGGCCACTGAGAAAATTCGCGGTGTAGAACTCGACGCCATAATCCGTTGTCATCACTTCCATCACGCGGCCACTGCTGGGATCGTGGACGCGCGCCGCGCGACGCAATGTTCCCCCTTCTCCGTTGATGACGAAATTATGGTCGTAGCCGTGCCCAAGCTTTAATTGCGGATCTTCTTCGTCGATGCGTTCGCCAATCTTCCGGGGCTGAAGAAAATCAAAGGGGGTGTCTTTGACGGGCATCAAATCGCCGGTCGGGATCATGTGCTGATTATTGGGTGTAATGTTGTCGCAGAACAATTGGAGGTTGTGATCCAGTACGCTGTCACTTTCCATGCCTGCCAGGTTAAAGTACCCGTGATGACTGAGGTTGCAGACGGTGGTTTTGTCGGTCGTAGCCAGATAGTCAATCTTCAGCCCGTTGTCTGCGGTCAAAGTGTAAGTCACGGTGACATCGAGGTTGCCGGGAAAGCCCTCTTCCCCGTCGGGTGAGAGATATTTCAATTTCAACTGCGGCTGTCCGCTTTCAAGGGACGTCGTCGCCGCCCACAATCGCTTGTTGAAACCAACATTGCCGCCGTGCAGGGTGTTGGGCGCGTTGTTGGTTGCCAGTTGGTACTGGACGTCGTCGAGCGTGAATGTTCCGTTGGCGATACGGTTGGCGAATCGTCCGACGATGGCACCGAAGAAGCTGGAATCGTTGATGAATTTTTCGAAGTTGGTATGTCCAAGCACCACATCGCCGAATTCTCCATCACGATCAGGCACGATTAATTTTGTGACAACACCACCGAAGTCGCTGATTTCGGCAACCATGCCGTGTTGGTTTTTCAGCGTGTACAAAGAGACAGGTTTTCCTTCGACCTCACCAAAATGTTTTTGAATGATGTCGGCTTGCTGAGCGGGGCTCCATTTAGCCAGCGCGATTAAGATCAGCAGCACGCTAAACAACAACCGAGTCCCCTGTTTGACCTGGCGTTTTGGCAACGGGTCGATCGAAGTTGTTGTTGGGTAACTGGCGGTTATGATCTTCGACATGAAATATCTCCAAGAGGAATCCAATGAATCACTTATTTCGGTGAAGTGGCGGTTCCTTTGTACCAGCAGTCGCATGAGATTTCACTCCAATTGCTGTATTGGAAGGGAATAAACGTCCATCCAACGAATATATCCTGATCTGCCGCACAGCTTAAATAATGTATCGCTACGAATCTTGGACGCTGATGCTATTGCCGTCAGAGGAGTGGCTGTTGGGGAAGCGAACGACGCAAAACCAAAATTCCTGCAAGGATTCGATGACTTTGGAAAACTGAGCCAGATCAACGGGTTTGGCGATATAGCAACTGGCCTGCAGGTCATAGCTTTGCATGATATCGCGATCGGCTTCGGAGGTCGTCATTACGATGACGGGTATGCTTCGGAGTGTCGGGTCTGATTTGATCTCAGCTAATGTCTCCCGCCCATCTTTGCGAGGCATGTTGAGATCAAGGAGTATTAAATCTGGTCTAACGGCATCGGAATGCTTTCCTTCGCGTCGTAGAATTTGCATGGCAATGACACCGTCAGCCGCAGTGATGATTGAGTTTGCAGTTTTTCCTTTCTCGAAGGCTTTGCGCGTGAGGATCACGTCCCCCTCGTCATCATCCACCAAGAGAATGTGGATGGGGTTGGTTGGTCCCCCAAGCTGTGACAGGTTCATCAATTACTCCTAAATAATCTCGATTAATGGTCTGCTTTGGAATCGTAAAAAATACAGTGCAGCCTTGGTTCGCATCGGATTCGATCCAAATTTTCCCGTTGATGCCATCAACGATTCGTTTGCAAATTGCCAATCCGATACCTGTGCCTGGATAGTCCTTTTTGCTGTGCAGGCGTTTGAAGATCCCAAAAACTTGATCGTGGTATTCTGGCTGGATGCCGATGCCATTGTCGGAAACCGAAAACAGCCAATCGTCTCCTTGTGACGTCGCGTCAACAAATATCACAGGCGGTTTGCTGCTGCGGTATCGGATCGAGTTACTGATCAAGTTCTGTAACAACTGGTTCAGTTCGCGTTGCTTTGCATAGACCGAGGGTAGATCGCCTTTGGAAACTTTTGCTTTGGTATCTTTGATCAAGATGCTGAGGTCAAAGACGGCTGCATCAAAGGCCCGGTTGGCGTCAATCGACACTTTTTTGACTTGGCCTGATCCGATCTTTGAAAAGGTGAGCAGGTCCTGAATCAGATTTTTCATGCGCGTGGCACCATCAACGGCGAAATCTAGATAGAGTTTGCCCTCATCGTTTAATTGATCGTTATGTTCGTTTTTGAGGAGACTGCAAAAGGAGGATACTTTTCTCAGCGGTTCCTGCAGGTCATGGGATGCGATGAAGGCAAATTGCTCAAGGTCATTGTTACTTTGTTTGAGCTCTTGGGCGTAGGATTGAAGCACTTTTGAGTTAGCTTCGAGTTGTGTGGTCATCGAATCGGCGAGCTTCAATGCTCGATTGGACGAGCGTGAAATACTGACGAACAGCAAAATTAATAGGCAATCGATAAGAATTCCTCCGATCAAAATTGTGAGCGGTTGATTGTCCGAATTGGAGACGCGGAACGACTGAGAGCTCCAGATATCAAACTTCCAAACCCGACCGAATAGTTCTGCATCGACGGTCCGTTTGAAAATCGGATGGGGGTCATAATCTTCCTCCGACCGAAGATGTTCGTCGTACAGGACCTGGTCCATGTCTGAGATGCCAATACCGACCTGTCGTTTGTTTCTCTCAAGGGTTCCTTTCATCAGTTTTTTTACGACGAACGGAGCATAGACCATTCCCGAAAAATGTTTCTGGCGATCCGCGTGTGATTGATAGGCCCCACCTTTGTAAAACGGGGCGTAAAATAAGAATCCAGGGGTCCGGCTTTGATCTTGAACCAGTGTGATGGGGCCGGTGATTTGTGCTTTGCCGGTGTCACGCGCCTTGATTGCGGCGGTGAAACGGTTGGACTCGTGGGCGATGTCGAGACCGACCGCTTTCTCATTGCCTTCTATCGGAAGGATGTAAGAGATTGGTAATTTATGATCGTTCTCATGTTCCGGATGCACGTTGAAGTTTGGACGAGTGATCCGTTGTTGGGATAAATAGTCCTCAAGTCCGTTTTCATCGACGGAGTGAATAACGCCGATGCCATTGATGCCGGGATACTTTTGCTGAATATGAATGCTTTGGGCATAGCTTTGCCAGCTTTCGAAGGGAACGTCGCCTCCGGAGGTATTAATTAGTGCCACGCCGCCCCATAACGCGTCCTCGTATTTCCCCATCCGTTCCAAGACTAATTCCATGACGCGTTCAACTACTCGATCAAATTGAGCTTCCATCCGAGCTTGTTTTTCAGAACTTGAATAGTGCCAAGCGAAGAACGTCAGCAGCAACGAACCAAGGATGACCATTCAGTGAAACCAATTTAGGACAGACGCAGATTCCAGCCGTTGCCGTGCTTCGCGCGGCGAGACAATCGTTGAACTAGTTTGCAACGTCGTGTTGGACATGGAAAAGTGAGCTTTGAGCTGGTTCGCAGGTTTGGAGATAAGGCAGTGTCGCCGGCCGATGAATATGTTTGCGATATTGCAAGGCGGAACAAAGAAAAGGTATAGGCGTGCTTAATAGGTTCTTCAGTGTGACTTTTTAGGATGCTGGAGCAAAGGCAGCGTTGTATGGGTTGTTTGGATGGGCGATGTGGCGTTCTGACATCGTGCAACCAGCCTTGCTAAGGCCTGTTCGGAAATAAGGTGTGTGGCACATGAGACTTTACCCGTGGAATGGACTTCCAACGGGTGCGTTCGGTTTGAATTCAAAGTTCTGATTTATTAAAAGCGCACAAAGCAGGTTGAAAACCGGCTTCACGTAGGGCTGGTTTTTTACCAGCCATGCTCCGCGCCGACAATCTGATAATCTGCATCGACGACCGATGTTAAGAGGTCATCTGCCACTCGCCTAAGTTTTCGTTTTAGCCCAACGGCGCGAGCCGCGCGGTGCCGTGTTACCGTACGGCTGACGCCGTTGGGCTTCACTTCGGATAGTCAACACACATTCGGCAGGCGGGGCTTTCAACCTGATGAAGCGCTAACGGTTTCGCCGTCTGAAGTAATTCGGTAGCTGGAGTCGCCAGACTTCAGTTTCTCTGGCAGTTACCGAAGTCTGGCGACTCCGGCTACCTCAAAAAAAACACGCCGGTTTCAATGTTACTTCAGACGGCTGAGGTGTTACATGAAGCGGAACCAAACGACCAGGCTGTAGCTTATTGATACGACAAGCTGTTGATGAAGTTTCTTCTTCTTGATTAATACTTGCGTAGCTATAGGTGATCCTTAATGAATCTTTGTGTCTTATGTTTTTGTTGAGGTACTGGCGTCGGCGAAACGAATGACCGTGGGGCGCGTGACGGACGTGGTAAATAAGGATATTGTCTCGTTTGCCTCTGAAAACTTAATCGTTGTCGCGTTCGATTAGGTCTGCGATGGTTGATTGCAGTTCTCTGTACTCGAATGGTTTGGTCATAAACACGTCCGCACCCTTACTCAGCAACTCGCGTTTGAGATTTTTCTTCTCAATGGCAGTGAGGACAACGATAGGAATATTGTTGGTGCGCTGATTTGCTTTAAGCAAATCTATGACAGTGTCACCGCGACCATTTGGCATGTCGTAATCCAAGATGATCGCATCGGCACCGTACATCAGCGCCGTCTGCATGCCGGACATGCCATCCAACGCACAAGACACTCGATATCCACTGGCCTTCAAACGTGAGGTGACTGCGTCGACAAGATCAGAATCATCGTCGATGTGAAGGATGCGTGGCTGATTTAGATTTTTGGTCCGGAGGTTTGGGCGTCTGGGTGGATGAGCTTCATCCAAGTAATTCGCGTCAAATCCAAGCCCGGTGAACACACTGTCAACGGCGCGGCGATTAGTATTTGACGTGCCCCGTCTATCGGTCGTTGTTCCAGCCGAATTCTTGGGATTAGCGGTCGTCGGTGAGTAATTGTTTTTAGTTTCAAGTGAAGTCGTCATGAGATAGTTTCCTCAATTTAAATGAAAATAGATTGTTTAAGTTTAGGTCCGAAATGGTGACGAGCCCCTGAGAATCTGGCAGACCCCAATCGGCAATATTCAGCGTGTATGATTTTGCGGCGATCGCGTCACGCGCATCTGACAATCGTGTTACGAGGGTAACGTTCGCGGTGAACGCCTCGTGATTCCCCAGTATTCGCTGAAAATTTCAGCGTCACTTGGGCAGTCTTCAAGCAACAGAATCTCAAATGTTTTTTTGCTCATATTAAATTAACGGTGATCAAAAATAGCGTCGTTTAACCCTTACCAAAACGTTTTGCCTGAGAATGAGGCGAATAATGCTCAGCAAAGTGCGTCAAGGAAAGTAGGTGAAAAGAACAACTCGAAAAATCGGTTGCCAACAAGCGTAGGACGCTTGGTTGTGTAAGACAGCAAAAAACTTTGATTTTTCAATTTTGTGGCAATTGCGAGTCACGACTGTGTGAGCACGCCCGAATTGATCTATTTAAGTGAAGGTTTGTATCAATTACCACGGTCGCAACAGCGCCGTATTGCGCGAGTTGATGATTGATAGATCAAGCCAACGGCATTAAAATTCTGGAAGGCCCGTAGACTAAGGATCAGCAGTGAAACCAACCCAAAACCGAATTCATCAGGGCGACTGCGTTGAACTTCTCAATCGTACCGAACCAGGGTCTGTGGATCTGGTATTCGCCGACCCGCCCTTCAACATCGGGTACGAGTACGACATTTACGATGACCAGATGGAGGGCGACGAGTATCTCAAATGGTGTCGTCAGTGGATTAAAGGAGTTTATAGGGCTCTTAAAGACGATGGCACATTTTGGTTAGCCATTGGGGACGAATACGCGGCTGAACTAAAGATCGAAGCGCAAAGGTGTGGCTTTCACTGTCGCAGTTGGGTGGTTTGGTATTACACCTTTGGCGTCAATTGCGTTAACGGTTTCAGTCGATCTCACACGCACATTTTTCATTTTGTCAAAGACAAAGAAAACTTTACCTTCAACCGCATCAATCCTCAGATCCGAGTCAAATCAGCGCGTCAGTTGGTATACGCTGACAATCGAGCGAACCCTAATGGCCGTTTGCCGGACAACACATGGATCACGCGTCCCCAAGATGCACCGCTGAGCTTCAGTCCCAGCCACGATACGTGGTACATTCCGCGTGTGGCCGGTACTTTTAAGGAGCGCGAAGGATTTCACGGTTGTCAGATGCCGGAACAATTGTTGGCGCGCATCATACGTTCCACCAGTAAGCCGCAGGAGCTTGTGTTGGATCCTTTTGGGGGCAGCGGCACAACGTTGTGCGTCGCGAAGAAACTTGCGAGACAGTGGATGGGTTTCGAATTGTCAGATGACTATGTTCAGTACATCGGTCAGCGATTGCAGCGCACCAACACTGGAGATCCTATCGATGGGCCAGAAGATCCAATCGAAAGTGCTCCCAGTACGGCTAAGGGAAAGAAACGCAAAAAGCCTTTCAATGAGAAAACCGAAAAGGCGGTGATCGAGTCGTTTGAAAAAGTTGCCAATGGAAATACTGCAGACTTTCTGTTATGCGACAAGGACCTGAACAAGGCGTTCACCGATCAGTGCCGCAGCCATAGCATCGGGGGCAACGCGTATGTTTGGAATCGGTATCTTTTACATTTGAGAAAAGCGGGCAAGCTGCCGCGGTCTACCAAGCGTGCCGCCAGAATTACCGATTCACAGATGGATCGCTTTGGTTTCGCCAGTGAAGTCGCGTGGCGGTTGCTGGCGATCGACTACCAGAAAACGCTGGACGAAATACTTTGTTCTCCAGATTTCGCGGGCGAGTTTGATCGGCTGGCGATGGAGTTCGGGCCGATGGATCAGTCAGTTTCGTCTTTGGAGTTCCGCAGGGCGGCGCTTTCGATTCGGAAGCGATCGCATGGTGCGCGTGGTTCTGCAGCCCAAGAGTTCAGTCAATGGCTGAGAAAAAGTAAGAGCCTCAAACGAATTCCCATTGATGGGGCGTTGGGGTCATTGGAGATTGCTGGCGTGTTTGTATTATGCGCCGGCGACGTCGGGTTCTATGCAGGAGAAACTTCCAACATAAGGCACCGTGTCGAACAGACGCTCAGCAATCCACGTTGGGCGGACCTAAATCCAGACTCCGTTGCATTCGTCGCCAACGATGGAAACCTCTCAACCAAGTATGGGCTTAAATCTGCGTTGGTAATGCGTGAAAGCCCGCTGCTTAATTGCCGGTTGCTGAACCATAGCTCGGAGTTGCCTCGATCCACAAAATGATGGCTGACGGATTAAGATTTCATTTCAAATTATAGTCGTGAGATTGAATTGCTTTCTTTAAGTTTCAATCTAACAATTTGCGCGAGGGTTCGATATGAAAATTTTATTGTCCATCGTTGGTTTGCTGTGTCTCGCGACTTGTGCCACGGGTGAAAACAAAAAACCAAGGCTTGGAATGTGGTCATGGGAACAATTAAGTTTTGAAACCGAGATAGCGCGAAACGAAATGCTTAATTTCTGCCAGCAAGAAGAAATCTCCCACATTGACCAGCATATTCGCATCAAAGATGGAGCTATCGAGAACGCTGATGCGTTTCAGCAATTGATTGTGCAGGCATCCAAGCGAAACATTTCAATCAATGCACTGAGAGGTGATAAGGAAATGTTTTTTGCGGACAACCACCAAGGTACGCTGGCAGATCTAAAGATCGTTGTGGGATTTAATGCTGCGCTAACCAAGGATGCGAGGTTGCTTGGAATTAAATATGACGTGGAACCTTATTTAACCCCTCAATGGAAAGCGGACGACACATCAAGAGAAAAGGTAATGCTTGATTACTTACAATTTTTGGTAAAAGCAAATCTATTTCTGAAAGAGAATGCGACCGACTTCGAACTGGCGGTGGATGTTCCCTTTTGGTGGGACGAGCCTGCCTACAAAGTGACCTTCGCGGGTGATCACAAGCCCTTCGTTAATCACATACTGGATGCCGTTGCATGGACTGGCATCATGGCCTATCGAAGAGACCCGGACGCAACGATTAAGCTCGTTTCAGATGAGTTACGATATGTAAAAAATATCGGTCGGCTGAACTCGATCTCCCCTGCTTTGGAAACCGAGAAGGGATTGGGCGAGCATGCGGAGGTGAGCTTTGCGGGAGTACCGACAGAAGAATTCAGAATTGCGATTGAGGGCCTTCGTCGCAGGTACACCGGTGATCGGCACGTTCGTTTTATCATGCTGCATCACTATGAAAGTCTACGCGGATATTTAACAAGTCCGGCAGACAAATCGAAGCAGAGGATTTCACCGCCTGCGGTGGTCGATTAAAGTTCTGGCAGATGTGCCACCGGAATCGGCACTCCAGAATTTTGCACAAAAAAAGGGACGCCGGTTGGCGTCCCTTCAGGTCCATTGTTCATGCAGACTGTCAGTCCAGCTGAAACGTTTACTCGAAAGCTTTAAGCTTTTCCATCAAGCTTTCGACAACAGGTTTGAGCTTCGCCAAGATGCCTTCGTCTGAGATTCCGTCCATCGCTGCGCTAACCGCAGCACTGAACTTCGCAATGACTCCGCCGGCGGCTGTCTTTGCAGGGCCGGTCAGCTTGTCAATTCCCATACCGTCGATCGATCCTTCAAGATCGGTGATCTTTGATGACAAACCGTCAACGTTTTCAGCAGTAACGTCCTTAAATCCATCGGTAACGCCGGTGAACTTTTCTTGGAGCCCCGACATGTCGAAGCCACCGAAGTCGACGCTGGCCATGTCTACCGCTTGGTCTTTCGCTTGGTTCGCTGCTTCCTTGGCGGCATCGCAACCAGTGAATACGAGCATCATCCCCATCAACAGCATGCTTATTTTAGTTAGATTTTTCATAGTTTTGTTCCTTGTTATCTTAATGATTGGATTTCTGAACATCAGATCAATCGGGGGTAGGTTAAGCCATTAAGTTTCCAGTGAAAAGAGGCCGCCGTAGATTATTAAAATGCCCTTTCCGAATAAAAGGATTGCAGCGCCGTTAGGTGAATTGATCTGCCGTGAACGACGGGTGTTTGGCTATATTCTATTCTTTGAGTAATAGAAGAAGTATTTGGTTTAACGGATATTTAATCGGAAGTGCGTCGGCGAATTGGGAAAAAAGATGGAATCTTTCGTGAACCAACTTGGGGCTTGTTTATCTATTAAAGCGAACACACGATTGGGTAAATAAGTTTCAGGTTTTGATCGTGTTACGTCCCTACGAATGCATTCCTGTTCATTTAAGGTTCATTAAGGTTCATTCGAATGCGAAAGAATTAGAAGTCCAGCCTTCGGACAGACGTTCAACTGCTATTCGCCTGAATAGACGACGTTACTTTTGCGAGCGACTTTCGACTTTCGACTTGCGACTTGCGACTTGCGACTTGCGACTTGCGACTTGCGACTTGCCGCTGACAGTTTCATTGCCGATTCATAAACAAAGTTTTGAATCAAATGTAGCGCTCTTCAATTAAGAAGCAATCAGAAATTTACAACAGTTCATAAGCTCAGTCATGTTTTCAAAACCTCCCATCTTCTATCGACCGAGATTCCAATCCGTGGCATCGCACGCAGCACGTTGTGAGAGTGACCAGAGGGTCAGTTGTTTGAATCAATTGCTGATTCAAATCAGCTGCGGGCAGTGGGGCACGTCGGTTCGTGACCAGAGGTGACAAGGGCGACTCCATGTTTGGATTGCGAGTCCCGGTGTTGCTTCGAGTGACACCGGGTTTTTTCATGTATTGATCCAATCGGTGGATCAGAAGCACAGCAATTACGGACACTGATTCGGTAGTCGCGGGCTGGAGCCCAAATCCGCCTGATATGCGGGTCGCGCTGAGTTCAATTCTCAGGGCTACCACTTGAGGGACGACGGGAGAACTATCGTCTGTCACCGGCGACTGCTGGATACGTATTACCGAACGTTACTGGGTGTGATCTGAGATCCAAAATTTTGACCACGCAAAGAAATCAGCTTTAAAAACTTTGACAACTTGAGACAGCTTGAGACAACTCAAGACAACCTAGGACAACTTAAACGCTTTTAAGCACTGATGGTCCAACGGCAAGACGCCTCCGTCGTAACGAGGTGATGTGGGTTCGATTCCGGCTCGGTGCTCTTTGAAGGTTTCGAAGTTTTGATCTTGGTCGATTAAGAAACACATCGGTGTCTGTGGTGTAGTGGCAACCCATCTGCTTGCCAAGCAGAAAACGCGAGTTCGATTCTCGCCAGACGCTTTATGGAAGACATCCGGCCGGATGAGGAGACCGTCTTGAAAACGGTTGGCGTATAGAAACGTTTCGGGGTTCGAGTCCCTGGTCTTCCGCTGAGCGAGCAATTGGAGGGTAGCCGAATACGGTTCGTCGGGCCGGTTTGCTAAACCGCGCGACCTTCGGGTCATGAGGGTTCGAATCCCTTACCCTCCGCTGATGCTTTGCTGGCGTGGTAGTGAAATGGAGAACCACCTCTTGCTTCTAGCGCGACAATCCAAGTTCGATTCCTGGTCGGGCCATTTTCGAAAACAGTAAAAGGTTGCGTTGAGCACTTTCGACGCGGACTTCTCCCCTCTCCTGCCTCCATCTCAGGTTAACGAGGGCCCATCGGCGCGGTGCCCTCTTCCACCTCTCTGTCCTAAAAGGGTTAATATTTATGAACCGATGGCCTTCAGAAGCTTTTTGTGTGAACTGGCAGAGGTATTGTTAAGAAATACGGCCTATTGTATTGCCATTAACGGAGAACTTGGTGATAATAATAATTATTATGCTGTGCGGGTGCAAATTCATTGTAATTGTTTTCCACCGAAAGTTCCAAAATGAAAATTCAAAATCGAAATGCTTTTACGCTAGTTGAGCTACTGGTGGTAATCGCAATCATCGGCATTCTGGTTGGGATGCTATTACCGGCTGTTCAGCAAGTGCGTGAAGCTGCACGTCGAACACAATGTCTAAACAACATGCGCCAGCTTGGACTTGCGGCTCATAACTTTGAGAGCAGTTTTATGCGTTTCCCCCCGGGGTGCAACTGGAACAATTCCTCGGGTGATGCCAAACGAAATAACCAGATTTCTGGTGACCAAAGGATTTCATGGGCTGGCTTTCTGCTTCCATATTTGGAGCAGAATAATTTATACAACATATTCAGGACTGAAACCAATAATTGGGATAACAGCTGGTGGGCCGCGTCCTTTGTTGATGGTAATCCATGTGCTTCCCAAGTCGTCCCGTTCTTCCTATGTCCTAGTGACGCAGGTCGTGACGGAGATTCAAATGCAGCCTACACACACATGGACGCGACCGCCAATTTTGCAAAAGCAAATTATGTTGCCCTTGCGGGGGCAGGCGATGGAATTACAAGGGGTGACATGACAGCCTTTAATAGTTCTGCGTCTTCACACCTTTGGGGAGTCTTTGGGAAAAATTCCAAGACAACGTTTGGAGATATTTCCGACGGAAGTTCCAATACCGTTCTCTTTGGCGAGCGAGCGAGTCGGACAGAGGCAGAATCATCAGGCAATCCTAGCGACGATGACGTTAGCTACGGAGCGGTTTGGTCTGGGGTCGTAAATTCGAACAGCACGGTTCCTAGTAATTCAAAAGATTGGGCAGTGTTTGGGCACATGTTTAGCGAGTCCCCTGAAAATTGGAGTATCAACGGTGAAGACACTCCACGAGGAATTGCTTCGAGTTTTCACCCAGGAAGTGCGAATGTTGTTTTCGGTGACGGGTCAACTCGTTCGCTTGATGAAAACTTAAACGTTAGTACACTCGGCGTTTTGGTTCGGATGGCCGATGGTCGGGTTGTACCCAGCTTTTAACTTTTGATTCTGATTACAGATCAGTCAGGGTTCGGCTGTTCGGTCGAACCTTTTTCTATTTCGGTCGGATTTCCGATTTGACTTTTTCAGGTTAGGTAGATGCGAATTTTCCACTCGATTCTAATCGTGTTGTTATCTGTCGTCGCGGTAACAATCTCAGGGTGTGGCAATGACGGTTTAGCACCCGTTTCTGGTACCGTCACACACCAAGGGAAACCTGTCTCGAACCTACGAGTCACCTTTTCTCCTCAGCCAATCGGTGACAATCACTCAGTGGGGCCATATTCAATCGGGAAAACAGACTCTGCAGGGAAGTTCACCCTTAAAACCAGATACGATGATTCGGGTGCTGTTATTGGCACGCACAGCCTGTCGTTTGAGTACAACGATATCAGTGAAACTGCGATGTCAGATCTTCGGGCTGCGATGATCGATGCGAAGGACTCTGGTTCTGAGAAAGATTTCAATCAGGCCAGAAACAAGATTGCTGAGTTAAAAGCGAAACTCAAAGGCCGGCCCGTTTTGGATGGTAAGTACAACGGGGTTATGGATGTTCCAAGCAATGGCCATCAGGATTTGAAAGTCGAGCTGACCGAGTTGGCGGCAGAATAAATCAGTGCTCTTTAAGCTCCCGCAAGACGGCAATGTTAACCAAGCGTTATCAAACTGTTCATTATTTCAAAGGCTGGAAGGCCGATAGAATCAGCGCCGATCGCTGTGTTGAGGCTTGAAAAAATCTTTTCTCGTTGACGCCCAGAAACCACTCGATTTACGAAATTGAGTTGCACGACTTTTGTGCCGGGGTTCCGCCAATGCAGGAAGCTGATTTGGATTTTGCCTGAGAATCTTTGGACCCTTTTGAGGCATTGGAGGCATTGGGTTGATATTTCACGACTCCAATTCGGACATCTATTTACCTTGTAAAACAATTGATAATCGGTTCAGCCACCAACGGCTTGCGGTGTTCCAGATCTCCAACCACTGTCGGTCAGCGCCTTCAACGCAGCGTCGAGATCAGGCAGATAAGGATGCCATTTGCGCTCCCATTCGAGGCTGACGATGCCGCAGTAATTATTCTGGCGTAGCACATCGTAAGTTTCTGCAACAGGAAACTCGCCTTTGCCCGGTAGAACGTAGCTGTAGGGGTGACGGGCCGACGGGATGGAAACGCTATCTTTGATGTGTAGATGCCGGATCGAAGAACCGATCTGATCCCAAGTTTCGGCTGCGGTCTCGTTTCCCAGTTTCCAGGTATGATGCGTGTCCCAGATAATATCCAGGGGGCCGCCAAAAGCTTCTTGAACTTGCAGACATCGAGCGCCGCTGCTGACGCCGCCGTGGGTTTCCAATGCGATGCGTGTGGTCCAATGATTCGCCTCGCGTTGCTGTTGCCACCACTGCAAATTTCTGGTGGCGGAATCCAAGTCCCGTTTAGAAAGCGGTTGGGTCATGCTGCCTCCCCCAAAAACGCGGATAAAGGGAATCTTGAGACGTTCGGCCCACCGCGCGAATGCCAACAGTTCGTCTCGCGCTTGACCCTCATCGTCAGATCCGGTTAATCTGAATCCGCTGTTGAGCGCGACGATCGATTGGCGATGCTGATTTAAAATTCTTAGGATTGCCTCGGGATCATCGGGGTAAGTGCTATCGAGATAGGCAGGGAGGTTAAGACTGTCAGCCAAACTTCGGATTTCCAAATTGTAAATGCTATGTTTTTCCGCCAGTTTGCAAATCTCGCAAAGGTCAAGTTCGTGACACCCCAACGTGGAGATGCCCCAGTTGATATCAAGTTGCGCGGTCATAAATGTCCAAATCGATGAGGTTGATCAGAGGCTTATTGTTGAGATAGTTTTTCAGGTTTTCAAGTGCAAGTTCACCGCAATCACGTCGACGATCTGGCGTCGGACCGCCAAGGTGAGGCAGCAGCGTGATATTATCGAGCCCTCGCAGCGGCGAATCGACCGGTAGTGGTTCGGTTTCGTAAACGTCAAGTGCAATGTGCAGGCCGCGGTGGCTGGCCCGCACCAAGGCCGCTTCGTCCACCACCATGCCCCGTCCAAGATTTACGAAGACCGCTTGTTCAGGAAGAAGCTTCAGCAAGTCATCGCCAACGAGATGGTGATTGGCTGGTTTGCCGGGTGCAAGTTCAACCAGAACATCGGCTGTCGAAAAGAGGTCTTCCAACGATTGGGACCGACGGATGTTCAGCTGTTTAAATGTTTCATCGGGCACACTCGGCGAATAGGCAGAGAGTTGCACATCAAACGGCGCTAGTAGTCTGACCAGCGCGCGGCTGATAGCGCCCAGACCATGCAGCCCGACGCGCCGACCAAATAGACTGAGCGTGTCGGGATGGCGTCCTTGTTTCCATCCTCCCCTCGCTCGCATGTCAACGCTCCAGTTGCCCACCCGTCGCAAGGCGGCGAGGATCAGAAGCAGTGAACATTCGGCAACGGTGTTACTGACGATCGATCCCCAGTTGGTGACTTTCATTCCCTGCTGGACCAGTTCGCGCGGGACCAGTTTACGAACCGAGCCGCACAAAAAACAGAGATATTTCAGGTGTTCGGACGTCTCCAGCGGCAAGGGTGGAGTTTCCCATGCACAGAGAACGATTTCGGGCCGATGCTCCCGCAGCAACTCGCGCCAACGATCGGGCCGTAACGGAGCCTCAACCCAAGTGAGATCGGGAAACAGTAAACGCAGTTGGGCCTCAAGGTCAGAAGGCATGAATTCATGCTTCTCCTGTTCGGTCATAACAACCAGGACAGCCGGCCGTGTGATGGATTCGGTGTTCATTATTATGAATTGTAACTCTGAGTATCAATCAACGCAAATGAAGTGTAATCTATTTAGAAAGTCACAACGTCGACAACGTCGACCACGCATCAGCGATATTTAATCCGCTTCCCAAGAGACGGAACTCGTTTAAAGGGTCTGATCGGCGTTGTAAATTACCGAAAGTCCGGTGAATCTCGGATCCGGCAAAAGCGCTAATTTTTGCAATCCAAAGAGTTGAGAAAGAGTTGAACATGGCAAAAAGGATTTCCCAAAGCGAAATCGCGAAAGAGTTAGGGGTTTCTCAGTCGTTGGTGTCGCTGGTGCTAAACGGTCGTCGCGAAGGTATCTCGGATAAGTCTTACAACAAGATCTGGCAGGTGGCGGTCGACAACGGTTATGCACCGCGCGGCATGCAGCAAGTCCATTCGCCCGAAGCCAAACGTAATTACGTCGGGATCGTGCAGCGCGGAGGTCTGAAACTTGACCAGCCCAGCAACACCTTCAGTCATGTTCAGCAGGGGCTGTTTAAGGTTCTACAGCAATCTCGTATCAGCACGACGTTTTTGGGTGGCGAAGGAGATCTTGACGAAAAGAAGCTGTTTGAGTTGCTCGGGCAGCGCGACCCTTTGCAGGGCATAGTTGTCTTGGGCGAGGTACGAGTGCCTTTTATGAAAGCACTTGGCGAACTGCGAATTGTGTTAGTAAGCGTTTACGGAAGCGCACCTGGGCTGTGCCACTCGGTTACTCCCAATGAAAAACAGTCGCTGGAGCAGTTGGTCGAACATCTCGTTGGACTGGGGCACCAACGCTTCGCTTGGTTGGGAGGAAATCAAAAGCTCGGACGTCATCAATTGCGACTGGGCGCGTTACGTGAGTGTTTGGCGATCCGCGGAATCGAGCTGGATGAACGATTCGTTGTCAGTGTCGATCAAGGGGATCGACAAGAAGGTTTTGATTCAGCCGCTGAATTGATGAAGCGATTTGACAAAGATCGTTCACAAGCCCCCACCGCGTGGATTTGTTACAACGGGCTAATGGCGCGAGGAGCCCATCAGTTCGCGCTAACTAACGGCATTCGAATCCCGGAGGACATCAGTTTAGCGGCGGTGGATCGCACGCGCGTCTGTACCGAAATTCATCCCAATCTGACCAGCGCCAGCAGCAACCCTGAAGCGATCGGCGAAGAGGCGGCCAAATTACTGGGGCGCGGCGAAGTGCCCAACGAGAATCTGACGTATGTCGACCTCGTGATTCCTTCCGAGTTTTCCCAAGGCGAAACGAGCGGACCAGCCGCTGAATGACGCCACCGCGGACTTTGTCTGCCAATGCCGCGTTTTCAGAAATTGACAGCTTGACATAGTAATAACTATTAACGAAAAATTGGTTTTCCAATTTCGCTAAAAGAATGGCGAATCGTTCTACAAAAGGGAAGCCGTCAATGATTTCGAAATCGCGCGTTGCACTGGGCGTCCTATGGATTGCCTGCTTTTTGGCCGAGGATTTGATCGCTGCGCCGCAGACGACCGAAACGACTGAGGTGAATCAAACCAGTGGTACCGTCTACCTGCACGAAACGTTTGATGACTATGAGATCGACAGCGTGCCAAAAACGCCGCAGCTGCAGCGCGTCGATAAGGTGACTGTCGTCGATGGCGGCGGACGTACCGGATCAGGGAAGGTCGCGCGTTTTGATGATTCCGACGACAGCCAAGGCGGCGCGATGGAGTACAACGTGAGTCCCTCCGCGCTGGGCAGTATGTATGTCGAGTTCGATGCACTCAACAACGACCCCGCCAAAGGCGATAAATCATCCACCGTTATCTTCGGTGTCGGTCCCTGGGCAACGGGCAAAAGTTTGATGCTTAATTCAAAAGCCAAACGCGCCTTCGGTTTCGAAATGTATCAGCAGAAATATCTTAAGTTGCGTGTCGGCGATTCTCCGGTCGCAGATTTCAAATACGATTCATCGGCTCCCTTAAACGTAAAAATTTGGGTCAATGATCACGACAAAAACTCGCTGTCTTACAAACGCCCCGATTCAGGTGAAACAGCGTCGCTCAATGCTGACTCTGTGGTGGTCTGGGTGAACAATTCTCTGTTGGGTAAGTTGGACGCCTCCGGCAGTCCCATGAATCGGGAAATCACTGAGGGAGATGCGGTGATTGGTCGCGCCGGATTCAGCTCGTCTTCTTCGAAGGTCGCCGATTTCCTGATCGACAACCTGCACATTGAAAATCCCTCAGGCGAGTCAACTTCAACAACTCCATCGGCACCAGCCACGCAAGTGGCTCCCTCGGCAACCGGAGAGGTGACGCCCACGCGTTTGCCGGGCGCCGAAACGATGAGCTATCGCGCGGGCAAAAACGCGATGGACCTGTTCGTTTATAAACCCGAAGGTTGGAAGGCGACCGACAAACGATCTGCCTTTATTTATTTCTTCGGCGGTGGCTGGACCAAGGGTACGCCCCAAAAATCCGCTTCCACCGCTGCATGGGCGGCAAAAAATGGGATGGTTGGAATTGCTCCCGACTACCGCACCAAAAACCGTTTTGGCACCAGCCCGCTGGCTTCAGTCGCCGATGGCCGCGCCGCGTTTCACTGGGTCGTGGAACATGCCAGCGAGTTGGGCATCGATGCGACGCGCGTTGCGGTGGGGGGCAGCTCCGCCGGTGGACATGTTGCCCTGTGGACCGCGATCGAGAAAGCGCCTCCTGGCTCCTCTACGTCAGCTTCGCCGACAGTGAAACCCGCAGCGCTGTTCCTCACATCGGCCGTCACAGATACTACGCCCGAAACCGGATACACGCCCCATCGATTCGGCGATGACGCTACCGCGCTGTCACCCGTACATCAGCTGGATGACAACATGCCGCCGCTGCTGATGTTCCACGCCGCCTTCGATGAACTGGTTCACTACAGCACCGCGGTCGCACTGCACGATCAGCTGGCGTCAACCGGCAACCAGTGCGAACTGATCACCGTTCCGCTCGGCGGCCACGGATTCTCCAGCGCATATCCTCAATGGAAATCGAGTGTACGAACGATCATGGCTCAATGGTTTCAGCGCCAAGGTTTGCTCCCGGCTGTGCGGTAACTGGATTCTGGTCAAGCGTCTCCTCGCCGCGCCGGTTTACGTTACAGCCGGTTCATCGTCAGGCCGCCATCGACGTAGATCACTTGTCCTGATGCGTACGGCATGTCCCCCCGCGCCATCGCTGCGGCCAGTTTGCCAATGTCCTCGGGTATCCCCCAGCGTTTCTCGACCAGCAGTTCGGTGTTTTTGATCAGGTTGTCGTACTTCTCCGTCACGCCGGAGGTCATATCTGTTTTGATGATGCCCGGCCTGATTTCATAAACGGGAATGGAAAATTCACCCAATCGCGCCGCGAACAGCCCGCTCATCATGCCCAGTCCGGCCTTTGAAATGCAGTAGTCGCCACGGTTGGGCGAAACGACCGTCGCGGAAATTGAACCGACGTTGATGATACAGCCCTCGAAGGATTCGTCGGCTTGCTTCTGCGCAATCATCCAGTTGGCGCAAGCTTGCGAGAGAAAATACGGCCCTTGTAAGTTGATCTTCATGATCCACTCATAACTTTCTTCGGTGGCTTGGAGAATATCCGCGCGGTCCTTGGGTGCAACGCCGGCATTGTTCACCAGCACGTCCAGCCGACCGAAACGTTCTTTGATCGATTCCAACAGGGCCGCTCGATCTTCGGCTGACGACACATCGCCCGAGCAATAAAGAACATTGGCGCCCAGGCCCTCAAGCTTTGCCACAGCATCGGTGACTTGGGAAGCATCGGAGCGTCCGCTGAGTACGAGGTTGAAACCTTCTGCTGCCAGTTTTTCGCAAATACCCAAACCGATGCCGCGCCCGCCGCCGGTCACCAGTGCTACTTTTTTACTCGTTTTACTCATTACAACCATCTTTTAAAAAAAACGTTTGAACCGTTGAATGATTTGCTTTCGCTATTGGAGCTCTAACACGTCGACCTACCTACGCTCTTTCCAGCGCTCCATGCCCAGTTCGACCAATTACCAATTGGACCCCTTTGGCACCTTCCATCAGCGAAAAACTTCATGCTTCGTCCAGAGCAACATGTCTGATGAACAGTTCCCACTGAATCTTGAACGCGTTATCGTAGCGGTTATTATTGGGCACGTCTTCCCAGCTGTCAAAGAAGTCGATCGGCTGTTGAATGTCTGGATTCCAAGTCGGTTTGGGAGTGTTGGCCGCCGGTTGGATTTTCACTTCTCTCAACCCGGCAACGGCCGAACCTTTGACGCCGTCAACATGCACCGTCAACAGATCGTCGCGGCCCACGCGCTTACACCCCGCGCTGTTGAACTGCATCGTCGTGCCATCTTCAAGCACAAACATCGCGTAGGCGGAGTCGTCTGCGGTACATTATAACGTTCACCGTTTTCAGCGCAGCGTTGGTCCAGATCGGTCGCGCCGTAATCAACCAGACTTTTCACGGGACCGAAAATATGGTCGATGACATATCGCCAATGATCATGATTCTTGCCTCTCTCAAATTAAGGGGCGGACGTAACGCCGTGAAGAGATTTTCGTTTGAAAAAAAGCAAGTAAGTATGATTCGTTTAGGCGTTAGGGGCTTGTTCATTAAGTGAGCCGTTTAGGCGTTAGCCCAATGGCACTTACTTTAGATTTTACTAGCGGTGCAGAAACCAAAATTTAGCTCCCCCTCTCCCTAAAAATTCGGACGTTGGACCCAACCATTGGTAACAAGCGTCATCCGAATTTTTAGGGAGAGGGGGCTGGGGG
>Ga0114956_1000294_pt1 | contig 34030 bp, 29 predicted proteins | sample MaitaG_FD_87304 | JGI IMG/M metagenome (GOLD analysis project Ga0114956, IMG submission 87304) | Marine algal microbial communities from Maine, USA - Maine_Asex2 metaG | ecosystem: Host-associated > Algae > Red algae > Unclassified | place: Maine, USA | collected 2015-01-05 | reverse complement strand
TGCTCTGCTACCGAAGGACTGTTGCCCTCTGGCGAATTTAAGCAGCGAATGCCTCTACGTTCGGCTTCCTCCACCGCTATGTGCTCCATTCCCGAGCCCAATCGCCCAATGAATTTCAATTGCTTAGCAGCATCTAGAACTTGTATATCCACCGACGCTTTGCTTCGCACTACCAAGCCAACCGCATCACGAACTTCGTGTAGCAAGTCATCCCGACTAATGCCTGGACGAGACACCACATCGTAGCCATGTGCAGCACATTCTCGCGGTAAAACATCTGCCAATCGGCAAGTGATTAGTAATTTTCCTTTCGACATTTATTTCAGATCAACTGAAAAAATAAAACTAGTCTGCTTTTCAACTCTTGCAAGCTGATATCTCGAGATAGTCTTCTACTGTCAAATTATCCGGCCTTTTATCCAGAAATTTGCTTGGCACATCTTTCATCATTGGCAACATCGACTTAATGGCATTCGACATCTTTTTCCGCCTCTGCTGAAAAGCTGTTTTTACCAGTCGCTTAAAAAAAACAGGATCCATATCTGGCTCCTTTTCTTTTCGATTCATTTTTATCACACCTGACCACACCCTTGGAGGAGGATCAAAACACTCAGGTTCTACGTCAAACAAATACTCGACATCGTAGTAGACCTGAGTAAGCACACTCAGAACTCCATAATCTTTGCTCCCAGATGAGGAAGCCAGTCTCCTGGCAACTTCACGTTGAAACATACCCATCATGAAAGGAATACTGTGGCGCTGTTCTATCACTAGAAATACAATCTGAGAGGAGATGTTGTATGGATAATTCCCCACCAGACTGATCTGTTCTTTGAAGAGTAAATCAATTTTCAAGCCTAGAATGTCTTGATGGATGATTTTTTTTGATAATTGCGGAAATTTCCTTCGCAAGACAGCTGGTAATCGATCGTCCTTTTCCACTAGCCAGAGGTCGATGCCTTCCAATTCGAGCAAAGCCCGGGTTAGTTTTCCCTCACCGGGACCTACCTCTATCACCGGATTGTTGCTTTCTGAGAATTCCAGAGCCTCAATCATTTTATCAATCACTCTATCATCTTTCAAAAAATGTTGACCGAGTGATTTCTTCTTTTTAAAGTTCAAATTTGCAGTTTGAATATGTGTGTACTTAAGGTTATCCGAATGATTAAAACGAGTTGGAATGATACCTTTTCACAGGTGTCTGCCAGTTTAAGTAAATTTGCAGCCCATTACAATAACAATAATAGATGAAGATCGCACTTAAAGTTGCGCAAAAAAACAGTTCTCCAGAGGCCATTTTTTATTTGATTGAAAAAAAGAGCCAACTGAGTAAACTTCCTTTTGATAGCAAGCAAAAAAAACAAATTAAAAATTCTTTTGAAAAGAACAGTAGTTTTTGCTGTATTCAATCGGAGGGAGTCAGCAATATTGTCTTGCTTCTTGACACCGATAAGAATGCTGCATATCATCGAGAGAACTACCGCCAGGCTGGTGCTCGCTGCTGTGGAATGTGCAATGATGCGAGCTGGGAAAGCGTGCAGATCGCAAACTCTGGAAGTTTAAGTGACGGCCATTTGCTTTTTGCAGAAGGCATGGCCTTGGCCAGTTATCAATTTTTGAAGTATAAAAAAGACGCAAAAAAGGATCAAAATTCTTTGAAGAGCATTTTGTTTGACAAAGACAGCACAGATAAAAAATCCATTAGTTCTCTTGCAAATGTATTGGAAGCTGTTTACCAGGCCCGTGATTTGGTAAACGAACCATTGAGCTACCTCACTGCTCCACAGATGGCTAAGGAGTTTCAGCGCATGGGTAAAGAGGCTGGTTTTAAAGTGACGGTTTGGAACAAGAAACGCATTGAGAAAGAAAATTTCCAAGGACTGTTGGCGGTAAACAAGGGAAGTGTCGATCCTCCTACGTTTACCATCATGGAATACAAGCCCGCAAAAGCTGTAAACAAGTCCCCTATCGTTTTGGTGGGCAAAGGAATTGTGTATGATACTGGTGGATTGAGTCTGAAGTCAACAGCCAACTCCATGGATCACATGAAGTGCGACATGGGTGGTGCGGCAGCTGTGGCCGGAGCTATGTTTGCCATTGCCAAAAACAAATTGAAAGTGCATGTAGTGGCTTTGGTTCCGGCGACCGACAATCGCCCAGGCTTGAATGCCTATGTGCCGGGAGATATTGTGCGGATGCGAGACGGTTTGAGTGTTGAGGTTTTGAACACGGATGCTGAAGGCCGAATGGTATTGGCAGATGGTTTGAGCTGGGCAAAAAATTACAAACCTGAATTGGTAATTGACCTTGCTACTTTGACTGGAGCTGCGCTGAGAACGGTTGGTCCTACGGGAATCGCTGCCATGGAAAAAGACTCTGGAAAGCATCTCGATCAGCTCCGTACAAGTGGAGAAAATGTATACGAACGCCTGTTCGAAATGCCGCTTTGGCGAGAATACGGCGAAATGATCAAATCGGAAATTGCCGATATTAGAAACCTCGGTGGCCCATTTGCTGGTGCTCAAACCGCTGGAAAATTCCTAGAGCACTTTACCGACTTTCCTTGGATTCACTTAGACATTGCGCCTGTTGCTTGGTCGTACCATTCGGAAGGATACCGCTTGAAAAACGGGACAGGTGCCGGTGTTAGATTGCTTTTCGATTTCTTGAGTAATCGCTAAGTTTACTTAGTGATGCATGAGTAACAAGTGCCAATTTAGAAAAGAAGGCTCTTTCGTAGATAAGAAAGTAGTTTTGAAAAGAGCAAAGTTAAAAACGCACAGTTATTAATTTTGAATCCTAAGAGTACATTTCATCAGTTAAGAACTTCAAGAAAGACAAAATGGGAAATAAAGCAGCCCCTCGAATAGGAATCACCATAGGCGACCTCAATGGAATTGGGGTCGAAGTGATCATGAAGACTTTCATAGATAAGCGTGTACTCGAAATGTGCACGCCCATCATATACGGTTCTAGCAAGGCCCTCTCCTATCACCGGAATATCTTCCAGATGGAAGAATTTAAATACAACATCGTTTCTTCTGTCGAAGATGCGAGAGCCGGAGCAGTGAATGTGGTCAACTGTTGGGATGAGCCAGTTCCCTTGAAAATCGGTCAACCCGATAGAACCTTAGGGCAATATGCCATGCGATCTTTGAAAGCAGCTGCTTACGATGTCGTGCAAGGAAGAATACAGGCGGTTGTTACAGCTCCTGTAAACAAGTCGCATTTGTGTACTGATAGCAAAGTTTTCTACGGGCAAACTGAGTTTTTCTCAGAGGCATGTGGTGGGCGGAATAGCATGATGTTTTTGGTGAGTGCAGACTTAAAAGTTGGATTGGTCACCAATCACATACCCATTAGTGCAGTCTCAGCTGCACTTTCACAGGAATTGATCCTCAAAAAATTGCAGATCATGAATACGGCACTGCAGGAAGATTTCTTGTTGCAGCGACCCAAAATTGCCGTCTTGGCTTTGAACCCTCATGCAGGTGACGAAGGTTTGATCGGATCAGAAGATGACGACATTGTTGGACCCGCAGTAAAGCAAGCCAAAGAAAATGGCTTACTCGTTTTTGGACCTTATGCAGCCGATGGCTTCTTCGGTTCAGGTACGCACCGACAGTTCGATGCGATCCTCTCGATGTACCACGATCAAGGATTGGTGCCTTTCAAGGCTCTTTCTTTTGGTCATGGAGTGAACGTTACTTGCGGTTTGCCGATCGTGCGAACAAGCCCTGATCATGGTACGGCCTACAACATCGCTGGAAAGAACGTTGCAAATCCAGACTCTTTTAGAGAGGCTGTTTATATGGCGATTGATATCTACAGAAACCGACAATCTTTTCAGGACATGCGAGAAAATCGTGTTCTAAAAGTAGAGTTGAAAGATGACGACAACAAGGCAACAAGCGATGTAAGCCTCAGTGATGATGCCTGATTTAAAAGCATTTTGGGACTAACAAAAGGTTTCGCTCCTCGATCGAGCACAAATACTGCTTTTTCGCTATCTTTGCAGTCCATTTTTTGAATCCGGAAGATCGGTGAAAGATATTAGCATATATGATATCCCTTTTGTGGGATTGAAATTAGGTGAACACCGATTTCATTATCAGTTGGATGATGAGTTCTTTGAACTCTTTGAGAATCCTATGATTCAAAAGGGAGACATCGAGTTACAGTTGGACTTTCACAAAAAATCGACATTCTTTGAATTGCATTTCAACTTTTCAGGTTTTGTAGAAACTGCTTGTGATCGTTGTGCCGAGGATTTTAAGATGGCATTGGAGAATCATTATCGTCTTGTTGCCAAGTTCAATAGAGCTGTTGTTGATGAAGACGATAACGAGGATATCATTTGGGTTGAAGACGGTGATACACATATTAACATCGCTGAACAAGCCTATGAGTTGGCAGTTTTAAGTTTGCCAATACAAAAAATGCATCCCGATACTAAAGACGGACAACCTGGTTGTAGCGTTGAGGATCTTCTGAGAAATGAAGAATCGGGAAGTAAAGAAGTGACAGACCCAAGATGGGAAGCACTAAAAAAATTGAAGAAATAATACAAAATATAAGAAAATGGCGCATCCAAAGAGAAAAACCTCGAAACAGAGGAGAGACAAAAGAAGAACACACTACAAGGCCGCCGTGCCGAACGTAGTGAACTGCAGCAACTGTGGCAATGCCATCCTGTTCCACCGCGTTTGTAGCGAATGTGGATTCTATAGAGGGCAGCTGGCAATTGAGCCCAAAGCGAAAGCTTAAACAAGATTTGAAATATTAATAGAGCCGCATACCGCAAGGGATGCGGCTTTTTTATTTGTGCATATCAGTCTGCAATCATTCCTATATGAATGCGCAGTATGTTTGATCCATAAATATCAAAAAAGCTAAGGATCATGAGCAAGCTCCGTGCTGCAATTACAGGTGTTGAAGCCTTTTTACCTGACTATGTATTGACAAATGCAGAATTGGAATTGCTAGTCGATACCAATGATGAATGGATTGTTAGCAGAACAGGGATCAAAGAGAGACGCATCTTAAAAGGCAAAGGAAAAGGCACCTCAGATATGGGCGCGGCAGCCGTTCTACAGCTGTTGAGTAAAACAAACACGGAGGCCAGTGAGATTGATCTCTTAATTTGTGCGACCGTCACAGGAGATCATCAATTTCCGGCAACAGCCAACATCATTTGTGATAAAGTGGGCATTCGAGATGTAGCCAGCTTTGACATTGGAGCTGCTTGCTCGGGCTTCTTGTATGCCTTAAGTACAGCCGCTACATTCGTTGAAGCGGGAGTGTACAAAAAGGCGATTGTCGTTGGCGCCGATAAAATGTCTTCCATCATCGATTACTCCGACCGATCTACCTGTGTGCTTTTTGGCGATGGGGCAGGAGCGGTGTTAGTAGAAGCTCGAGAAAATTTTGGCATCCGTGATTCGATTCTAAAGAGCGATGGGCACGGCCGACAGTTTCTTCACCAGAAAGCGGGAGGCTCGGTGATGCCCGCCAGTAAAAAAACGGTAGACGAGGGCTTGCACTATGTATATCAAGATGGAAAAAATGTCTTCAAATTCGCCGTTACAAAAATGGCTGATGTAGCTGCTGAAATTATGGAGCGAAATGGACTAAAAGGTGAAGACGTAGCTTGGCTCGTACCACATCAGGCCAATCAACGCATCATAGACGCCACCGCTCGACGCATGAAGCTTCCTCCCAGCCAAGTAATGATGAATATCGAAAAATACGGCAATACTACTGCTGCTACTATCCCCATTTGTCTTTGGGAATGGGAAAAACAACTGAACAAAGGCGACAAACTGATTCTCGCCTCCTTTGGAGGTGGATTCACTTGGGGAGCCATCTACCTTGAATGGGCTTACTAGCCAGTTTTTCAAAAATGATTGCTTTTCTAGGCATTCTTGACTAGTATCTGCTCGATGGACTCAAGTCGGCAGGAAAATTGACAGAGAAAGAGCAGCCAAAGGAGCCGAATTCTGCTGCTAGAATGCTGCTGTTGTGGCTCAATCGACTTTCCACTATATTCTCCTTACTTTTGTGTCGATTGAGGATCGGCCAACACTGCCAAAATCCTCAATGACAGTAACTTAGAAATACTAACAATGGCTACAACATCTGATATTAGAAACGGCTTGTGCATCGAGTTCAAACATTCACTTTGGACGGTCGTTGAATTCCAACACGTAAAGCCAGGAAAAGGGCCCGCTTTTGTTCGAACCAAGCTCAAAAACCTCAGTACTGGAAAAGTATTGGATCACACCATTCCGGCTGGTCACAAGATCGAAACCGCTCGTGTAGAGCGTAGAAAATATCAATTCCTCTACAAGGAAGGAGACATGTTCGTTTTCATGAACAATGAAACCTACGATCAAGTGAGCCTGGAAGAAAAAATCATCAACAACTCCAAATTGCTACGGGATGGCGATCAGGTAGAGATTGTTTACCACGCAGAAAAAGAATTGGCTCTTACTTGTGAGCTTCCTCAATTTGTAAGCTTGGAAGTAACTCATACTGAGCCTGGTTTGAAGGGCGATACCGCAACCAATGCATTGAAACCAGCTACTGTATCTACTGGTGCTCAAATCATGGTTCCTTTGTTCGTAAACGAAGGCGATACTATTAAGATTGATTCGGGCAAAAACAGCTACGTAGAACGAGTTAAGAAGTAAGAGTCACACTAAAACTGCTTTCATGGATTTCAAGCAAATACAAGAGCTGATTAAGTTGGTAAATAAAACCAACGTAAGTGAGGTGAAAATTGAAGACAATGGATTCAAAATAACCATTCGCAGCAAATCATATACTGAAGCGATCAATCAGCCTACCACTGTACCTATGGTGCAACCCATGACTGTGGCTAGCGCACCCATTCAAGCAAGTGCTCCTCCCGCAACGGAGAAGCCTCCTGCAAGTGCCAACGAAAGTGCTGCCGCTGAAGCTACGGCCGGTGCCGAAACGAGCAAGCTAATTGAAGTCAAAGCTCCGATGATCGGCACCTTTTACCGGTCTTCCTCTCCGGATAAACCACCCTTCATAAAGGTGGGAGATTCTATCTCTGAAGGAAACGTTCTTTGCATCATTGAAGCCATGAAGCTGTTCAATGAAATTGAATCGGAAATGAACGGTACTATCGTTAAAATTCTAGTGGAGAATGCTACACCCGTCGAATACGACACTCCACTTTTTCTAGTTCAACCCAATGCTTAGTACAAGAGCCAAATTGTCTTGATCCGGAAAAAAAACAGTAATGTTTAAGAAAATCTTAATCGCAAATCGTGGAGAAATTGCTCTGCGAGTTATTCGGACTTGTAGAGAAATGGGCATCAAAACTGTTGCTGTCTACTCTACTGCCGATCGCGATAGCCTTCACGTAAATTTTGCCGATGAGGCAGTTTGTATAGGGCCGCCCGCTAGTAAGGACTCCTATCTAAACATCCCTAGCATCATGTCGGCTGCCGAAATCACCAATGCAGATGCCATTCATCCTGGCTACGGATTTTTGGCTGAAAATTCGGGCTTTGCAGCCATTTGTCAAGATCATGATATCAAGTTCATCGGACCAACCGCTGCACAGATTGATTCCATGGGAGACAAAATAACTGCAAAGGAAACAATGGTCAAAGCTGGCGTTCCAGTAATTCCTGGATCCGAAGGTTTGATAGGCAGTATAGAAGAAGGAAAAGAACTCGCGATAGGCATAAAATACCCCATCATACTTAAAGCTACCGCTGGTGGTGGTGGAAAAGGCATGCGAGTGGTGTGGAGTGAAGATCAATTCGAAACCAATTGGGATTCCGCACGCGCTGAAGCGGGTGCCGCTTTTGGCAACGATGGAATCTATATTGAAAAATTCATTGAAGAACCGAGACATATTGAAATTCAGGTAGCTGGAGACCAATATGGAAAAGCTTGTCATCTTTCTGAAAGAGATTGCTCGATTCAACGACGACACCAGAAGCTTGTAGAAGAAACTCCATCGCCTTTCATAACAGATGAGTTGCGAAAGAAGATGGGAGAAGCAGCAATTAAAGCTGCTCTGTCCATCAACTACGAAGGGGTTGGAACCGTTGAATTTTTAGTGGATAAGAACCATGACTTTTACTTCATGGAAATGAATACCCGAATTCAAGTTGAACACACTGTTACCGAAGAAGTGATGGATGTTGACCTGATCAGAGAGCAAATTAAAATTGCTGCTGGTGTTCCGATTTCAGGAAAAAATTATTTCCCGAAGAGGTTTTCCATGGAATGCCGAATAAATGCCGAAGATCCATACAACGATTTCCGACCTTGTCCTGGAAAAATTACTGCCCTACATACTTCAAAGGGCTTAGGGGTTCGGGTAGATACTCATGTTTATGCTGGGTATACTATTTCTCCGTATTACGATTCACTGATTGCAAAAGTCATTGTACGTGCGGAAAGTCGACACGAAGCAATCGCTAGAATGCAGCGTGCTTTGCAAGAATTTTTGATTGAAGGTGTGAAAACTACGATTCCGTTTCACTTACAATTGCTGAAAAATGAGCAATTTAGGGAGGGAGATTTCAACACTGATTTTATCAATGATTTCAAAATGGACGAGGAAGCTTAACGCTTGACAATTCCATCACCAGAAAGTTTCTCTAATTCCCAAACTTCAGCGATAGGGCTGAAGGCATACTCTTTCTTTGTTTTATACTCTTGGCAGTGATATCGCTTTCTCAGTTTCTTGATGATCTGGAAGACACGACCATTTCTGGTTTGAAACCATGCGCCAGGATGAAGAGACTCCACTAAAACCGTAGGAGGGCCCACATGCTCATCGTGGCTGCGTAGAACCTTGTAAAGATTGGTATCTACACAACTCGAAGCTGCTGGGTTGGACAAGTAGATTCTCAACGCCGCCTCTACATCTCGAGGGAATATCTCGGTAGACAGAAAACCATCCATCATCAACTTGAAATTGTTCTTCCACTCGATGCCATGCGGGGCCACCTTGTTCTGATGGGCCTCCCAAGTAACTAAGTGGGCAATTTCGTGCGTGAGTGTAATAAGGAAAGCAAACTGATTGAGGTCGCCATTTACCGTGATTCGATGACCATTTTTTTTCCAAGGTGGCCGATAATCTCCCAGCTTGGTGTTGCGCTTTCGGGTAATCGTGAGGTGAAACTTGTGCTGCTCGAACCACTGTATCACTTCCGGAATTGATTCTTCTGGAATGTGCTTCAGTAAGTTATTTGCCAGTTCTGTCCTTTGCCTGCGATTCAAGATATTGAACGTGTTTGTTCAGGAAGTAAATCTCCACAACAGTGAAAAATAAGTAGATAATTCCAAACGGAATCAAGATCTCGTTTCCACCAGTCCAAAAAAGTAGAATATAAATGGCGATGAAAATACCCGCCAATATAAATCGAGCACTTATCAGGCCCAATAATATCTGAGTAGGATTGGCTTTCTCGTTCTCTCTTGTAAGTAAGTGGGTGATGAATAGAATGAGGTAGGTGACAATGGCGAAAAAAGCGAAACACGACCAAGTGAATCGATACAGGGCTGGGGCGGCCACAAAGAATCCTGATAGATAAATGGTCAAAGCCATTCCAACTACCCAATAGCTCATCCTGAATACGGTTTCCCTAATATTCATTTCTCATCTTCCTTCTCCATCAAAAGTTCTCTTAATACAGATCCGATGGCAAGAAATACTGCAGCCAAAATAATGAGTGCAAAACCCAACTGACCAATCGCAAACCGATTGTTCAGCCATGTGGCCAATAAAGCTCCCAAGAGAATGATGCCGATCATTTGACCAGCCATACTCATGTACTTGAGCCAATATCTATTATCCGACTTTTTTATTGCTTAGGTCTTGTGCCGTAGGTTTGCCTGCTCCAATAGAAGGAGTAACAATAGAGCCCATCTTACAATTTCCATTGAAGTTAGCTCCTGGCTCGATGATCAACTTTCGGGCGTGAATGTCGCCCTCTACATATGACTTGTCTTTCAAAGTCAAAATCTCTTCCACATGAACCGTACCCACAACGCGGCCGGAAATATCCATGCTCTTACACTTGATGTCGCCTTTTACAACACCTGTGTCGCCGATGATGATCCGTGATTTGGACTCCAGATAACCGTCTAGAGTTCCCTCTATTCGAATCGTTCCTTCTGAAATAATTTCACCCTGAATCTCAGTTCCAACACCAATGCGATTGCTGTTAGAAGTATCTGCAGCAGTATTAGTTGAAGTACTGACAACAGTATTCGAAATGAAACTGTCGTTGTTACTTTTCTTTTTTTTCTTTAATCCGAACATTTACCCGTTTTTTGCCCGTTTCCGAGATTCAATCCTCAAACAAAATGTAATCGATGGGGTTTACTGGACTTTGATTATACCAAAGTTCGAAGTGAAGGTGTGGCCCATCAGAGAGCTCACCACTATCACCAATAATAGCAATAGCATCCCCAGCTTTAACGAATGTACCGACTTTTTTCAACAATACAGAATTATGCTTGTAAAAAGAAACGAGGTTGTAATCATGTTGTATGGCTATGATATAACCAGTCTCGGTTGACCATTCATTCATGATTATCATTCCATCTAGCACTGCCTTAACGGGTGATTGCTCATCGGCAACCAAGTCAATTCCAAAGTGGTCTGTATTCAAATTGAAGGTGTCGCTTACCACACCATTCACTGGTTTTGTGAAAAATAGATCGGAAATCTCGGTTCTCTCTTTCTTAGATTCACTAAAAAGCTCATAAGTCTCCGCCACCTCCATTTCCTTACGCAAAAGAGAATCTTCTCGTGAAATGTTACTCAAATCAACCGTATCATAGCTGTTTTCTGTCAAGGGCAGTTCCGAATTCACAGAACTGAAGTTCTCGAGAGCTTCCGGATTGCCCGACAATATGCTTTGGACTGTCTCTAACCATTTCCCTTGTGCTTGCACCACTTGGGTTGTCGAATCCATGCGAGTGTTCAGCTGAATCGCATCTCTTCGCAAACCAACATCCTGATAACCAGGTATATACAACTTCAAAGGAGTAAAAATGATCGCAGCAGCCGTTAATAGCACTAAGATCACACACAGCGTGCTGAAGAGGATGTAAACGTTCATTCGTGACAAACGAAATGACAGCTTCTCTTCTAAAGATGTGTCGTTCATTACAACAAGTCGATACTTGTTGTTTAGTCTCTCAAATAAGTCGCTCAGGTTCTTATTCATGCCTCGATTCGGCTATCTTTGCCTCTTAATTTTTTAAACGAAAAAGGTAATAAATTCGCCTGTTTTGAGTTTATAAAATGTTAGCCCGCATTGAGTTTTAACTAATTGAATTACAGTGACTAAGGCCCTTAAAATATTCATCCCAATTCTACTGGCTCTTCTATTGATGCCCTCGTTGGACGCTCAATCCAAAAGAAAGCGCAAGAGTAAGAAGAATGATAAGAAAAAATCTTCGGTCCTGAGGAATGCTTATCAAGACATGACTGCCCGTTACAACGGTTATTTCAATGCAAAGCTAATACTCGGTGAGAGCATATTGGCATTGAAAGAATCAAACAAGGATGATTTCAATGAAACTCTTCCACTTTTTGACTTCGCAGGCGGTGATGCGGCTAGCAGTACGCATGCTCAGATGAACAAAATTATCGAAAAATGTTCAGCTGACATTATCCTCCACCCAAACAGTAAGTGGGTGGATGATTGCTACCTTTTGCTGGGAAAAGCCAGATTCTTCAAAGGTGAATATGAGGAAGCTTTGGTAAACTTCAATTACATCGAGCGCAAATTTGGGAGAAGCTTGAGAAAAGGGGCCAAGCAGAAAAAAGGAAAAGTAAAGCGCAATCGGAAAATGCCAGGCTTTGACTTAGGGCTTAAAGTTGATGGACCACTGAAAGGGGATTCTGGTAAACTGATCGAAGACATCAAAGAAGAACGAAAGCAAAACAAAGCAGACAAGGAAAAGGCTCGGAAGGAGAAGGAGAAAGACAATAAAGCGTTGAAAAAAGAACGCGCGAAAGACAAGAAGAAGCTACAGAAGGAAAGAGAAAAGGAAAAAAAGCGCAAGGAAAAAGAACGCGCTCGTGTGAAGAAGATGAGCAAGGAAAAACGCCGTGCTTACATGCAGGAGCAAAAGAAAATAAAGGCGGAAAAAGCTGCTGGCAAACTAGCAGAAGATGCACAAAAGGAAAAAGATGATGTAGCAGAAGCTGCAAAAAAAGAAGCAGAAGAAAAAGCGGCCTTAGAAGCTGAAGAAAAAAAGAAAGAGGAAGAAGCGGCAGCTGCAAAAAAAGAAGCAGAAGAGAAAACAACAGAAAAAGAGGATGAGCTAGGTCAGTACGATTTGGTGGATAGCGAACTGGATAAAGTGAGTTACGACAAGAACTTCATGGGCTTTATGCGACATCGCGCCGCTAAATTTGAAGGAGCTGTTTGGAAAGCAAGAACACTTCTTTCGATGGATCGCCCAGATGAGGCCATTGCTTTGCTAGAAGATGTTCGATCGGAAGGTAAAATGCCTAAAAAGCTACGGGGCGAAATGAACGCCCTTTATGCTTCTGCATTTATGCAGAATGAAGATCCAGCAAATGCATATGCAGCCCTCTCAGAAGCCATTAAGTCTACAAAAGGCAAGAAAAAGAGAGCTCGATTACATTTTGTACAGGCACAGCTGAGTCATGAAAAAGCAGAATATGATTTGGCCTTAAAATCTTACAAACGTGTACTTAAAAGCAAGCCAAGCTTTGAAATGGAGTTTCATTCTCGCCTGCAAATTGCCGATACGAAAATGCGCTCGGGAGAATATACTGCTGCTAAAGTGATCCGCGATCTGGAGAAAATGCTGAAGGAAGAGAAGTACAAAAACAATCAAGATGAAATCTACTTCATGATGGCCAATATCGCCATTGAGGGAGGTGACGTTGAACAAGCCATGGAATACTTGGCGCAGTCTGCTTCGAATAGCACCGTGAACAACGACATGAAGGCAAGGGCGTTTTTAGCCTTGGCTGAATTGCACTTCGAAAAAGAAAACTACTTACTCTCTAGTTACTACTACGATAGTACTGCCAACATTTTACCAAAGGACTATCCAGACATAGAAGACATTGTTTCGAGAAAAGAAATTCTCTCGGAACTAGCTGGACACATTCGAACAGTAGAGTACGAAGACAGCTTGCAGCGCTTGGCTCAGCTTCCAGAAGATGAGCGAAATAGAATCATCGATGACATCATTGAGAATTTGGAACAACAGATCGAAGACGAAAGACTTGCTGCAGAAGCTGCTGCAAATGAAGTATTGGATGCGCAGAACAACTCCGCAGGCGGAGGCACAGGAACTTGGTATTTCTACAATGATGCCGCCAAGTCAATGGGATATAACCAATTCGTTTCCCTCTGGGGAAATCGCTCCCTCTCTGACGATTGGAGAAGGGGAGGAGATGGTGGAGGTGCTGACTTTTCGAACCGATCTGAATCAGAAGCCGAACAGGCTCGATTTGATTTGGCTCAAAGCGGAAAATTATCTCGTGAAGCTTTCTTAGCTGATATTCCGTTTTCCAAAGAAGCTGTTGTGGTTTCTAACGAAAAAATTAAAGATGCACTTTTCGGTTCTGGAAACATCTACAAAGACAAATTGGAAAACGATCCGAAAGCCATCGAAGCTTTTACCAGCTTAAACGACCGCTTCCCAGACAATCAGCACTCTATCCCGGCGGCTTACAGCTTGTACTTATTGCACCAGAAGGCTGGCAATACAGCCAAAGCTGAACAGTACAAAAATTACATTCTCGCCAATGACAAATCGGGTGAGTACAAAGCCGTTCTGGAAGATCCAGCTGCCTTCGCCAAGCGCGATAAAGAAGCAGAGCGCTTTTACGAAGAAACTTACAAGCTCTATCTCGAAGAGCAATACGATGCTGTTATCAAACGCAAAAGTGAAGCGGTTGCCATGTTTGCCTCAAATAGCACTTTGCTGCCGCAATTTGATTTGCTCGATGCTTTTGTTGTTGGCCAAACCGAAGCGAAAGACAATTACATCAATGCTTTGAAGTCGGTGAAGGATAAATACCCATCACACAATGTGGGAATAAAAGCTGCAGAAATATTAGAATACATCAGCAAAGAAGCAAAAGAAGAGAAAAAGAAAAAGAAAGCCAGTTCATTTGTCTTCAAAGAAAAAACACCACATTACTTTATTCTGGCTTTTTCTGAGTACGTTAATGACATCAACCAGGCTGTTACCAAATTTTCGGATCACAACACGTCGAAGTTTAAGGTGGAACGCCTCAAGGTTACCCCGATGCTTCTCAGCCCAAAAAACCAAATTGTATTGGTGAAAACTTTCCCCAACGCAACGAAAGCGCTGACCTATTTCAAACAAACTAGACAAGCCATTCCAGAACTACTGGAAGGAGTTCCAACAAATAATTTTGAGCCTTTCGTTATTTCGAAAACGAACTTTGCCAAATACTTCAAAAGCAAAGACACCGAAAGCTATATGGAATTCTTTGAAGAAAACTACTTAAAAGACTAGTTCTGGGCCCGTCGGTAATTACGTATTCTGACTCTGGCCTTCGAACGCATTTCGACAGACTTCTTAAAAAGTTCTGTCTACACTTTTTATCTTAGAGCGAAGACTGCTCTGCTGGCTCGATCCTAAAAAGATCTAGTTCAGGCTGGAGCTCATTGAATTCGAAATGAAGGAAGAAGAAAGCACGGAACAACAAGCTCCAACTCGAAATAGACGAAGATTTAATTCAATCATTGGCTTACTGTGGCTGGGATTCTTTATAGGAATGCTGTTCGTGGGAGTCGTCATTGCTGGTGCGCTATTCGGCGTTGAAGCAATGGGCTTTTCCAGCTTGCCTTCCTTTGAAGAACTAGAGAACCCACAGAATTCATTGGCCTCTGAAATTTATGCCGCTGATGGAGTACTCTTAGGCAAGTTCTACTTGGAAGATCGATCCAACATCGACTTCGACCAAATACCTAAGCACCTTATTGATGCTTTAGTCGCCACTGAAGATCGACGCTTTTACGATCATTCAGGAATCGATTTCTACGGTTTATCTACCGCTATCTATAGAAATCTTCGCTACGGTAAGATGGCTGGAGCCAGTACCATTAGCCAACAACTGGTGAAAAACTTATTCACTGACAAAGCCAGCAATTTTGCTCAAAGGGTATTGCAAAAGCTGCAGGAATGGATCATTGCCGTAAAGCTCGAGCGCAGCTACACCAAGGATGAAATTCTTACGATGTATTTCAATACTGTTCACTTTGGACACATCACCTATGGTATTAAGTCTGCCTCTAAGAAATTCTATAACCTTACTCCAAGCGAGCTCAATGTGCAACAATCGGCAGTTCTAGTAGGTATGCTGAAAGCAAGTACCGCTTATGATCCTATCCAAAATCCTGAACGGTCAAAAGGTAGAAGAAATGTGGTTCTTTCACAAATGCAACGCTATGGTTTCATTAGCGATGCTGCGAAAGACAGTCTGCAACTAACAGAACTGGTCGTTGACTTTAGAAGTCAAAATCACAATGAAGGTTTGGCTACCTACTTCCGAGAAAAAGTAAAGAAAGACTTGAAGAAATGGTCGAAAGAAATGGAAGAGACTGAAGGCAGCTCTTACGATATTTTTAGAGATGGTCTCAAAATTTATACGACCATAGATTCGAAGTTGCAGAAATATGCTGAAGAAGCAGTCGCCGAACATTTGGTTGGGCTTCAGGAAGTTTTTGACAAGCATTGGGAGGGTAAAAACATTTTCGAATATGGTGATCCGGGCGATCTTTTTGATGAAGAAAAGAGTTTAGCTCGTTCCATGAAGTCCAGCAATCGTTACCATCGTCTAAGAGACCGAAAGGCCAGTGAGGCAGATATCCAAAAAGAGTTTGAGACACCGGTCAAAATGAAAGTGTTCAGTATGAATGGTAGCATTGATACTGTTATGTCACCTCTGGATTCTATTCGCTACCACAAGATGTTCTTGAAAGCTGCTTTTATGGCAATGGATCCAGAAACTGGTGAGGTGAAGGCTTGGGTCGGCGGACCAAATCACAGACATTTCAAATTCGATAATGTCGACAATCCCAATCAAGTTGGATCTACTTTCAAGCCGTTTGTCTACACCTTGTACATGCAACAGGGCTGGTCGCCTTGTCAAAAAGTGCCAAACTCTCCAGTCACCTTTCCGAAGGGAATGTACGGATTGCAAAAAGCATGGAGCCCTCGTGGAAAAACCGGAGGAAGACTGGACTATAAAATGCTGACACTAAAGACAGCACTTGCCAATTCCCTGAACTGGGTAACAGCTTATGTCATGAAAGATGTGGGGCCAGAGCCAGTCGTGGAACTGGCAAAAACAATGGGCATCGAGTCTGAAATTGAAGCTTATCCATCTATTTGCCTTGGTACACCTGCAATCAAGTTGTCAGAACTTGTTGGCGCTTACTCGAGTTACGCAAACAAAGGAGTCTATAACAAACCCATCTACATAACACACATTGAAGACAAGAACGGTCAAGTCATCGCTACTTTTCAACCTGTACAACGAGAGGCGCTAAATGAGCAAACTGCTTATGTGATGCTCAACCTGATGAAGGGTGTGGTGGACGAAGGAACCGCTAGGCGTCTGCGTTTTAAGTATGGAATCACCGCTGAGATGGCTGGAAAGACTGGAACTACCAATAATAACTCTGATGGTTGGTTCATCGGAATTGTGCCCAAATTGGTGGGTGGCGTTTGGGCTGGAGGTGATGAAAAAGCTTATCGATTTAGAGAAACTCGATTGGGACAAGGTGCGAATATGGCCTTGCCGGTTTGGGCAAATTTCTTGGAGAAAGTCTATGCTGATGAAGAATCGGGTATTAGCCAAAGCGATCGCTTTGCAAGACCTGAAGCGCGCTTGGCTATTGAACTGGATTGTTCTAAATACCAAACGGGAACAGGACCAAGCTTGGAAGACGAATTTGATTTACCAACTGAAGTCTTGGACAGCTTGAACTTACTTCCTGGCGACAACAGCCCGGAAGATGAATACGAAATCGAGTAAACCTGCTCGAATTGGCGAATTTGGTAGTTACTGAGTTTTTCAGCGGCTGAGGTTTGCTTTTGTCCCTGACTTTTTTTTGACTATCGAGTGATTTCGATGTTGGGCGAATGCGATTCGCCCCTACGTTTTTGCGGATGGGGACAGCTACTTCATGAGGTCGCTTTCCTCATTGTGAAAGTAATCGAAGACTGCTTTGGCTTTTCTTTTGTCGAGCAGTGCTTCCAGTTCTTCGATGGAAGATTCTCGCACCTTTTTCATACTCTTTAATTTCCGCAGCAATTTCTCTGCGGTGGTTTTACCAATTCCTGTAATCTCCTCGAGTTCAGATTTGAGTGTTCCCTTTTTCCGCAACTTGCGGTGGAAATTAATGGCAAACCGATGCGCTTCGTTCCGCAATTGTTGGATGAGCTTGAGACTTTGTGAGCGTTTGTCAATGTAAAGTGGGACGGGATCGTTGGGCAGGTAGATTTCCTCCAGTCGCTTAGCAATACCAGCGATGGCTATTTTTCCTCGTAATCCCAATTCATCCAGCGCTTGTAAGCCCGCATTCAACTGACCCTTTCCACCATCGACGATGATCAACTGGGGCAGCTCTTTTTCTTCCTCTACCAGTCTCTTGTATCGTCGAAAAACAATTTCCTTCATGGAAGCGAAATCATCGGATCCAACCACTGTCTTAATCTTGAAATGGCGGTACTCCTTCTTAGATGGCTTCCCATCTCGAAACAGAACCATGGAAGCCACTGGATACGCTCCCTGAAAATTGGAGTTATCAAAACACTCAATGTGGCGAGGGATCTCGGTGAGACGAAAGTTTTTCTTTACCTCCGTTAACAACTCCAAGGCTCGCTCGCCAGCTGTCTTCTTCATTCTCTTGGCCTCCTCGCGTTGCTTGCGGTAGTAGTCGGCATTCTTTGTAGCTAGGTCGAGTAGCTTTTTCTTGTCGCCTCGCTGGGGCAAGGTCACCTTCAAGCCCGGGTCTATAAACTCGGGATGAAAGGGAAGAATGAGTTCTTCTGAGTTGCTCTTTACTATTTCTCGAATGTCTAAAATAGCGTTGCTTAGAATCTCCTCTTGGGTTTTCTCCAGCTTGTTCTTGAGTTCGGTCATTTTTACCTGAACAATTGTACCGTTCATCACCTTGAGAAATGAAATGTAGACATTATCTTGATCGAAGGTGTAACCAAAGACATCCACATTGTCGATGCCCACATTTACTACGGTAGACTTCCCTTGGTAATTCTGAAGAATGTCGAGTTTATTTTTCCATTGGGCTGCATCCTCGAAACGGTACTCGTCGGAAGCGAGCATCATTCTCTCTTTGATAAAGCGACTCACCGAACCGTAGCGACCACGTAAAATGGACTTCAGTTGGTTGATGTTCTCCATGTAATGTTCCTCGCTTTCTAAACCCTCACAAGGTCCCAGACAATTTCCCAAATCGTATTCGAGACAATGTTGGAATTTCCCTTTGGATATATTGCTTTCACTCAGATTGAAATTACAAGTGCGCAATGGAAATAGGCGCTTCAAAAACTCAAGTATGAATCGTGTCTTTTTTATGGAGGTAAAGGGGCCCAAATAAGTTGATCCGTCTTTGATCACTTGACGCGTCAAAAAGACCCGTGGAAACCGCTCATTCTTGATACAGATATAAGGAAAACTCTTGTCGTCCTTCAGAAGAATGTTGTAGCGAGGCTGGTACTTTTTTATTAGTGCATTTTCCAGGAGTAATGCATCGTGTTCGGTTTCAACGATGGTGAACTCTATGCGCTCAATTTTTCGGACAAGAACTCTTGTTTTCCTAGTATCGTGGCTTTTGGTAAAGTAGGAAGCTACTCGATTTTTGAGGTTCTTTGCTTTTCCCACATAAATCACCACCGATTCTACATTGTAGTAACGGTATACGCCAGGCTGCTTGGGCAGCTGTGCTCGGATGGCTTCGTATGCTGGGTGTTTCGACATATAGTGCTTGTCAAATATAAATCCTCTGCCCGAATGGTTCAGCTTTGAATAGTGAGACGCTTCGGATCGCAGTATAAAAAAAGGCCGAAGCAACTGCTTCGACCTTTTGTATTTCAAATTTGGGAATTAAATTCCTAGTACTCCCAAATATCTACTTCTTTGTTCAGGATGGTTTCGATAATCCTTGCAGATTCTTTCAATGCATCCTTTCCGGTAGCGTATTCCGCGATTCTTCGATCTTGTGGATTCGACTCTTTCATAATGTAGCTACTGAAATAGCGCATTTCGAAAACATCTTCCCAAGTAAGCGCGACAGCATCATTTTCCGGATTGATCGCCTCGTAGTTTACGAGCTTCTCACGGATATCTGGATAGTACACCCAGAACAATGCTTCTTGACCACGAACAGAACCATCTTCATTTCGTACATCGCGAATCGGAGCAATACCGAGGATGCGACAAACCATAGTTGATGTTTCTTCATCAAACAACCAGTCTTCCTTCAAACGAAACTTCTGATAATCTTCAGCGTTGAATTCGTTTTTAGTCACCTTGTCTACGTAGTCATCCAACTCGTAATCCCAAACTTGAACCGTATCAATACTTGCCAAACGTTCTTGAATGGCTGATCCGCTTCCTTCTTCGGTAAAACGATCTGAAGTAAACAATTGTACATCCGGATTCTTCTGAAGGATATCAAAAAGAACTTCAATGAATGCTTGATTTGGATTCTTGAACGGAAGATTCATCTTCTCATTCGTATCAATCACTCGCCAGATACGTTTCGACCACAGTACATCTGCTTCACGAAGGTGATCGTAGGGAAGCGCAATCTTTTGCTTCACTCCAATCTTTTCGTAAGCTGCATCTTGAACCAATGGCTCTTCGAAGCTGATACCGAAATCTAGTGCATCGCGATCACTGGAATTGTTCGTTTCGTCAGCAGGAGCATTAGACTCTTCCTGTGCGTACAATCCCATGCTCCCGAAAAGAGCTGCGATAATTATGAAATTAAGTAATCTTTTCATCCTATTAACTGTATTTGATCAACGCTACCTTAACGCTATCAGGTATTAAATTATTTTGAAAACGATCGAAGGAAGTGTACGAGTTTTTCCGTCCGGTCCTTTTGCTTTAATTCTATCGAAATAGTAAATGTCACCTGGCTTTGCCTTAGATACTAAACTAGAGGCTGAACCACTGTACTTTCCACCGTCATTCTTAACAATCGCCAAATCAGCTCCTTTTTCTGCACGAGTCAACTCGTAAGAAACAATCCTGAACTTTGCATCGAAAAGGAAATCTGCCAACTCTGCACGAAGACCTGGTTGAGCTCTAAACTCACCCGACTTCATCGCACCACCAGCTTGCTTACCCAATTTTGGCACCGGATCAGGAATACGCTTTGCACGGAAAGGAACAGAATAGCTCAAAGACTTTCCTTGTTCGTTGGTTCCGCTCAAGTTTACGTTTACTTCTCCTGGCGATGAAACAGTAACTACATATCCACCACCATCGCCGCGGATGTTTCCACCACCGCTCATGCTCACATTGGTCTTGTTCTTACGAACACCTGTGATAGAAGCAGATACTGGATTATCCAAACCAATGTAAAAGGCATTCATCTTTGTTGCAGAAACTACTGGCACGTGATCCGGCGGAGGTACCACCTCATACTCGAATTTCTTTGTCAGTGTTTTCTCCTTACCGAAACCATCTTTAAAAGATAGATTGGCAGTGATCGATTTCTTACCCAAAGAGTTTGCAGTCGTTTTGTAAGTCGCACGACCGTTTCCTCCCGTTGGGAAACCTTTTCCGTTGATGCTAATTCTCGGCTGTGAAGCTGAACTAGATGCTGTCAAGAATACTTCAGCCTCGAACTGGTCACCTTGAATCAACTTTCGTCCACTGGGAACAATCGCTACATCAAATGCATCATACAAAATTTCTTCTGCTGATACTTTACTCTTCAAGATATCAATTCCTGCAGCTGCACTGTTCTTTGCATCGTTCATGTATTTGTCAAGCAATGTAATAACCGATACCATTGGCATCTGGTTGAAAACATACCTTCCGTATGAATCTTTGTTGTGCGCCGTAGCTGGAATATCCGCGTCTGTTTTTCCTTTCAGTAACAATGCTGAAGAAAAAGAAGCCAGATCTGTTTCCGACATTTTGTCTCCAGTGAAGACACCTTTCATTTTAGTCTCGTACTCGCCAACCCAAGCCATAAGCTCGTCTGCTTTTCCTTGCTCAATCATGAACTTCTGCGACTCCGCCTGGTCATCGGCCTTTTTTGGCCATTTTCCAGTGTCGTCCATATTTTCACTGTAGAATCCCATGATTTCATCACGCATCCCTTGTACTTTACCAATGAATTCAGAGGACAGCGAATTCAACGCGATCGCCTTATCTTGGTAAAATTTTCCTTCTGGATTCTTATCTACAGCAGCAGTAAACTGTTGAAAAGATCCGTCAATTTTTTTATCTATCGCGTTGTTTGAAGATTGAATACCATCATCCAAAAGTTTGAAGGCATTTACAATTTCATTAGACACGTTCATCGCCAACATCGCAATCAATACCAAATACATGATATTGATCATCTGTTGACGGGGTTCCTTAGGTATCGACATTCTTAATCAGTCTTTTTTGGGTGATAGAATGTAATACTTATTTAGAAGGGCGAACCTGAGCCATTGCTCCCAACATACTTCCGTAAACTCCGTTAAGAGCCGACAAGTTGGTGCTTAGCTTCTTCATGTTCTCCTTGTAAATTTTAGTATCGTCAATTGACTCGTTCAAGTTACTCACAGCCGTAGTCAAGTTGCCATAGAACTTATTCATGGCCTTCAAGTGGTTGTTTGTATCCTGAAGCTCTAGTTCATATACTGTATTCAAAGTAGCAAGGTTCTTTGTGATCGCCTGCACCTGCTCGTGATAAGCACGTGTTGAATCAGATGCACCAGCCAAATCAACTGCAACTGCAGCAGCTTTGCTATATGCTTCTTTCACTTGTCCCAAAGCAGCAGCAGCTTCCTTAGCATTTCTTGAGTACTCCTCAGTAGCAGCAACAGAATCAGTAGTTGAAGTCAACTTACCAATGTTATCTCCCAAAGTACGCAAGTGTGAACCCAAGTTGTCAATTGCAGAATCATCCATTTTAGCCGCAGCCAAAGAGTTGTTCAATTTGCTCGCAAGATTCTCTCCGTGCTTTCCTCTCTTTACCTTAATACTCTGGTTCATGAGATCAGGATAAACTCGCTCCCATTTGTACTCCTTCGGTGGTGGCAGAATTGCCTGTAAGAAGAAAATCGATGCTTCAAACAACATTGCTGCCGTCAAAATTTCGTTGGCATTTTGCCAGTGCATGATCTTCCATAGGGCTCCGATAATAATAAATCCCGCGCCTACTCCAATCCAAAGGTTCTTGATGTACTTAAACCCGTTCGAATCATAAAAAGCCATAATCTGCTAGTCTTTAGGTTTTGATATAAATAGTCTGATGTATCTCATCTAAGATGTCCGAAGACATCACACACCCTATAGAAGCGGATCAAAAGAATGATCAGACAACATTGTGGGCGTAAAATTAAGTTTGCTTAGTTGCTGAAATCTGACATAGAGCGACCGAGGAAAGTCAAGGCACAACGGAAACCGATGTAAGACTTTGACGTATCCTGATACTCCCAGTGACGAGTTCCTGTTTGTAGATAGTAACCGATGTCTTTCCAAGATCCTCCACGAATTACTTTTCGCTTCATTGTTGGATCGGCATCGTCTTCTGCATCCCAGGTAACGTTTGAGTTCATATCATGCAAGAATGAGTAAGAGTTTTCGAAGAAAGCAGATTGCGTCCACTCAGCAACGTTTCCAGCCATGTCGTACAAACCGTACTCGTTCGGGTGGTATGATCCTACTTTCACAGTGTAGAAACCTCCATCTTCTGGGTAGTTACCACGGCCAGGCTTGAAGTTGGCCAACAAACAACCTTTACGGTTACGGATGTAAGGTCCACCCCATGGATATGGAGCTCCTTCCAAACCACCGCGTGCTGCATATTCCCACTCGTGCTCAAATGGCAAACGGAAATCTTCGCTTTCCTCTGTTTCTGTTTCGGCAGCATGGCCATTCCATAGTTGGGTTCTCCAAGAACCGAACGCCATTCCCTGATTCCAATTCACACCCACTACTGGGTAATCATCAAATGCAGGGTGATCGAAATATTGACGAGTCATTGGCTCATTGTATGAATATGAGAAATCTGCCACCCAACACAACTTGTCTGGACTAACAGGAACTTCGTATTCTTCTATGTATGTACCTCTTGTTTCTTCACGGGCACTTACGCCGGAAGCTTTCTTCAAATTGTATTGTCTGTATTTGTAAATCAGTTCTCTTGGATCCAATTCTTTCTTACCAAAAATGACATCGTCTCCTTGGTAGTACATAGAGGATAGAGCTTCTGAATCTTCGCCTTCGCTTGACCAATCAATTGGGTAAGCCCAATCGAGCTTTGCATTGCCCATCTCGTCCTCTTCAAACATGTCTAGCATAGTGAGGCCGATTGAGTCACGTACCCAATTTATGAACTGACGATATTCCGCATTCGTAATTTCAGTGTTGTCCATATAGAACCCCTGAATCGAAATTGCTTTTGTTCGTTGTGTAAGACTTGAATTGATGTCTTGATCGGCTTGTCCGATATTGAGTGTACCGGATGGTATATACGACATACCAAAAGGATTGACCCCGTTCCATTCCTGGTCACGATCAACGCCTGTCAATTGCCCATCTGCCCCAGTTGATCCACAGCCGCTTAATCCAACGGCCATTGCTGCAATGGCAATAATTAGCAAGAACTTATTCATATCAGTCATGTTTGTTAGCCCACAGCTTCCCACAGTTTGAGAAGCACGTAAAACTACTTTTAAAAATTAAGGTAGACAAATAGCAAATAGCTGTAAACACTACAAAAACCTCGGATTGTAAGTCGTCTTACTATTCTTAGTCTTAATAACATTTGCCCACCTGTATGTCGCACTAATTTCATGCGATCCGATATCTATTCGACCAAGTGATGAAATGGTGTGATCGTAGCTGTAAACAACTGTCCACTTTTCACTCGGCCTGTAAGCCAGTATTCCAACAAACGAATCTGTTGTTTTTTTATTGTATCCTCTGTATCCTAAACTCAAAATCCACTTACTTTGATAAACACCCATCAAGCCAAATTCAGCTTGGTGTGTCTGTAAATCAGACTTTATCAAAAGATGTGGTCGCAATGCCCATTCATAAGAAATGTCGAATCGGTATGAACCATAAGTCAAAAAGTGCCTTCTAGATTCTATCGACAAATCTTCAGAAGCCCCCGCAAATTGGAAAGGCAAAGCCAAAACATTCTGAGCTGCGAGACCCGCTATCAAGCGTTCGCCGCTCACGTATAGCCCAAGCGATCCATCTGGACTAAATGCCGCCAGCCCTTGTGCAGACAACAATGGATCATTGTGATCGATGCCATCGTTGTAATTGCCAGTTGGCGTAATTAATCTAGAACCGTCCAGGTATTTTTGTCTAATCCCTAAAGAGAGCCCCGCTGACCATCTGAGATTGCCTTCAAACAGCACTTTCGAAAGAGCGAGACTTAGTCCCGTTGTTCGTTCTATGCCTACTTGGTCATTTGCAACATTAATGCCAAGGCCAGCTCCCAGTGCGGGTACGGGCATTTGCAAACTCAGGGTTTGAGAAACCGGTGATCCCTCTAATTTAACCCACTGTCCTCGTGCACTAAAATCAAGCTGTAAAGCATCGCTGCTTCCCGCACTTGCAGGATTTAGCCATAATTGGTGAAAGAGGTAGTGGCTACTTTGAGGCAATTGTTGGGCATTCACATTCATCAAAACACCATTCGCTAGAATAGTGAACATGATCAATCGTAAATACCAAAAAAACTTCATCAATTAATTAACCTTCAGAACCAATAAAATATTGGATCGAAACAGGAAACTACAACCTATTCCAGTACATTCCTTGCATATTTGCATACACGAAGAGAGAATATTCCCTTTTCAGAAAATTAAATCGTGCGAAGGCCTACTTATTTACCTTTCTGAGGTAATCTTCAATGGCCATGGTCATCGAAGGCAGTTCAGGTAATGGTGCACTAACGTCCAACTCTAAGTCATGACCCACTAAGGCGTCATGGGTGGTTGTTCCCCAAGCGGCCATTCTCGTTTTCTTCTGCTCGAAATCAGGAAAATTCTCAAAAAGTGAGGTAATTCCCAAAGGCGTGAAGAATACAATCATGTCGTAGTAGATGTCTTTCAAGTCAGACAAATCACTACACACCACCTTGTAAATTTGCACCTCAGAGAAATCGAATTCCTTCGTCTCTAGGTGTAGAGGAATATCGTTTTTACGATTATTGGCGCAGGGGAAAAGGAATTTCTCTTTTCCTTTGTGCTTGTCGAGTAAGGTGAAAAGCGTGTTCTTGTTATCCTTTTTAGGATAGAATACTTTACGTTTTCGGTACTCAATGTAGTTTTGAAGATATAAACCCACCATTTCCGACGAACAGAAGTACTTCGTCTCTTGTGGCATAGTGATTCTCATCTCCTGACAAATTCGGAAGAAATGGCGAATCGCTAAGCGACTTGTGAAAATGATCGCAGAATAATCCGTAGGGACAGTTCTGTACTTTCGAAATTCTTTGGCAGTAATATCCTGAATCTCAATGAATTTTCGAAAATCAACCTTTATGCCCCACTTTTCAGCGAGATCATTATAGGGGTTGCGTTTATCTTTAGGGGGCTCAGGCTGTGAGATCAGTATAGTCTCTACAGGCTTTGTATTTCGAGCCGAATCTCTAGACATAGTCTTTCCAGGCATGCAATGTATCTAATTTCAAAATCAAGGCGTTAGGCCACCACCTCTCGATAAAGTCCGAAGAGCAATATCAATGGTGCAATTTCGAAGGCGCAAAGATAAAGAATAAAATGGAATGGGCGCATTCTCACCAAAGGAATTGCAATAAGCATACCACGATACGTAACATATATCAGAAAGGTTAAAACAAGTGCCATCAATGTCATCCCCAGCCATTCTTTGGGCAAAACAGTCGCATAAACGTAGCTCATTAGGAAGGGTAGGCAGATTAAGGCCATCATCATTTGTAAAATAACCTGATTGTATAAGAAAAATCCAAAATACTTGCCCACAGGAAACAGATGGGAAAATGCACTGAGAGCGGAATATCGTAGTAGAAATAGCAAACCAACTCCTAAAATACTGACTAATAACAGGTAGACATGCGGAATGATTTGAAGCATGCTGCTGTCTTTCACAGCTAAGAAAACCAGTCCTCCAGCCACCATAACGTGCAGTAAATGCATCAACAAAATGGGTAGAGAATGACTATATTCTTCGTCTTCGTAGTAAATACGAGCAACTCTAAAATTGCGAAAACTGCGGCGTAAAAGATTCATGTATTCTGGAAACCGCATCAACACCACCCCAAGTAAGCTCAGGATGGTCAAAAAGTAAACAAAAAAGATGCTGTGTAGATTCTTCTGATTGTTGCGATTTTCTTCGCCCAGCCCTCGATAGAAAAAAATATCTTCCCGCTCTAATTCAGGAACGATTAAGAACTTTTCTTGCAGCTCAGTAATGCTCGGATTCTTAAGTTCATCATCGTCCCACTGCATCTCTTCAAGCTGCGTAGAGTCGATTGATTCCATTGATTCAGTCTCATCAACAACTTCAGATTCGACCTGAGCATTTAACTGCATTGGCAATTCGCCTGACATCAGTAAAAAGTAACACAGGAAGATTGTTGTCCTCAAAAAACTCATCTCTTATTTCAAGTGTATTGCAAAGATCGCTAGAAATAATTTACATAACCCAAATGTACCTTACCCGATTTGAGCTCGAAGTTGTTTCCTTTCTGCGCTCCCAAACCGTAACTAAATGCAAAAATGCCAGCCTTGGTTTGAAAGGACAATCCCGCTCCAAATCCCAGAGCATTGAAATTTTGGTCAATTTCCAACTCGCCACTTCCATTGCGAATTCGAGCAAAGTCTCCAAAAAGAAAGAAATTCGAATTTCGATCCAACAGAAAACGGAATTCTAGCTTCAACAGTGCAAAGGCATCAGCCAATAAGCTCTCCTCATCAAAACCGCGCAATTGCTTGTTGCCACCGATACGGAAGCGCTCGTTGTCGTATACAGCATTCTCACCATCAACACGTTGCATCCAGGCAGCAACGAGCTCTGTGTGAATTGTGCTGCGGCGTGAAATTGGCCAAAACTTAGAGATACTTGAATTCCAGCGCAATTGCAGTTGCGATAATTCTAAATCATCGTAGAGCTCAACCACTGTTCTGCCATCTCCCAAAACTCCTTCAATTGCCAACAAACTGTTGTTGCGTGGAATCTTCTTTTGACCAATCGCTAGCTCCACTTCAATGCGCAATCCTCTACGTGGATTCGGTGCGTAATCACGGCGATCTCTAATAAAGTTAATTCCGTAGAAGTTATTATTGACATCGTGATTGGCCGGCAACAGAGCAGGATTTCGATTTACGAACGCACTGCTATCAATGCCCAACAAATTACTTTGCTTGCTTTCGAAGAAGAATTTCAGGCGATCGTTGTGCTGCATTCGATAGTCAAACCCCAGATGAAAATCGACCTCAGAGAAGAGTGTATCGCGCTTGTAAATGTTGAATTTGAATTCTAGACCTAATGGCAATCCCGGGAGATAAGGATAGTTCAAATAAGTTTTGAGCTCTGTTACTTTGCCGGGGAAATTCTTGTAGTGAACGCCCATTTCTTCCGCAGCACCCAGTGAATTAATCAAGTCTATTTGACCTTCTCCCGATAACTCATACCCTCCGTCGCCGCCTTGGGGCAAAATTCCTAATAGTAAATCGAAGCGACTCGCATTTTTGCGTTCGGCAAGCAAACGCAGCTTGGCTCTTTTGCCCGAAAACTCTACCTCTGGGGACTGTATAGGTCGGAGAAAGTTGAGCTCCTCCATGCGATTGCTGATGTCGCGAATGAGTGATTCATTGTAAGGACTTCCTCGTTTGATGCCGAGATAATTCTCGAGAAACCGAGATGAGACTTTGGCACTGCCTTCCAATAAAACGCTATCGATGCGCACCTGGTCTCCAAGATCTAGCGCTAAGCTGCCACTGAGGCCCGATTCATTCCACGAAAGGTCTTGCAGTGAAGTTTGTGCAAAAGGGAAACCGGCATCTTCGGCCATCCGTAGCAGTTGCTCTTGCAAGTCGCTGATTTGAGCTACCCGTAAGGCTTGCCCTTCAAAAGATTTGGGTAAGCCGCGCAATCGTTTCCGGTAAGCAGGTGGTAAGGTCTCCAGATTCAAAGCCATCCACTCGTGTCTCTGCCCGCGAAAAAACTGAAAGCTCAGACTGTCGTTCTCAAAAGTGAGACTGTCGAAAGAAGCTGCCAGATAACCTTGCGCTTGCAAGGTCGATAGACATTCCTGCAGTTGTTCTTCGGCTGCAAATCGATCATCAAATGCTTCCTCAACTTTACAATCTTTCTCTTTTGCTGGCCATTCCTCTCCACTTGGAAAAATGAATACTTTTTGACCAAAAGCACTGCCAGCGTTGTTCATCAAAACAAAACAAACAAAGCCCAATAAGCAGAGTTGTGCCTTCTGTTTTAGAAACTCCACCAAGGAAGTAACACAATTGATATTTTTTGAATGAAAGATGATAAGCAATCTTGAACCTTCAATTTCTGCTAAGAAGAGATTAATTGTGGGGTTTTGGCACTTTTCCGTGAAATTTCCTGCAATCTTGTGGTCAACAATCACCCCAAAGCGCTAAACCATAGCCGTGGCTGGAATCTACATTCATATACCATTTTGCAAACAGGCTTGTCACTATTGCGATTTTCATTTCTCTACTTCATTGCGTTTAAAAAACGAGATGACGGAGGCAATAGTGCGAGAAATTGAATTGAGGGCCAAGTACCTCAATGAAAATGACGGCAAAAGACCAGTGATCGACAGTATTTACTTTGGCGGTGGTACTCCAAGCCTGCTAAACGATGTAGAACTCCAGCTCATTTTCAGCGAGCTTCAAAAGCAGTTTCAGTTTTCTCCAACGATTGAATGTACCCTCGAAGCTAATCCGGATGACCTCACTCATGAGAAGCTCCAAGAATTGGCCAATAGCCCCGTAAATCGACTGAGCATTGGCATTCAGTCTTTTGATGATGCGGATTTGAAGTACATGAATCGAGCACACAATGCGCAAGAAGCATTGCAATGCATTTCGTGGGCAAAAGAAGCTGGCTTTGATGCGATCAGCATCGACCTGATTTACGGCACTCCAGGATTGAGCAATGATAGATGGAAAAGCCAACTAGAGCGATTTAAGGAAATGGATTTGCCCCACCTCTCGAGCTATTGTTTGACTGTAGAAGAAAATACTGCTTTGCACCATCAAATTAAAACAGGAAAAAGCGCTCCGGTGGATGATGTTGCTGCAGAAGAGCATTTCAAGATTCTCATGCAATGGGCAAAGGAAAATGGCTACGAGCACTACGAAATCTCCAACCTGTGTAAACCAGGTCATCGGGCTGTTCACAATAGCTCGTATTGGAAAAGCAAGTCGTACCTCGGCGTTGGCCCTTCAGCTCATTCATTTAATGGAGAAAGTCGGGAGTGGAATGTAGCAAACAATGCCAAATACATCAAAGCTATTCAGCAAGATGAACTTCCATCAAAAAAAGAAATGCTGACTAAAAGCCAGCATTTCAATGAAGTCGTTATGACCAGTTTACGTACAATTTGGGGCATCGATCTGAAGGTTATTGAAACCCGATTTGGACCAACTTTCTATGCACACCTGCTCTTAGAAGCCCGTCATGCTATTGCATCTGATCTTGTCCGACTGGACAGAAATATGATATGTTTGACTGATGCCGGCCGACTTGTGGCCGACCGGATCAGTTCAGATCTGTTTATTGTGGAATGACCAACTCTTGGCCAATGCTGATGATGTTGTCGACCAAGCCATTGGCTTTCTTTATCGCAACAACCGTCGTTTCCAATTTCTTGCTCAAAGAGTAAAGTGTATCTCCTTTTTTCACACGGTAAACAAAACGAGCTCCTCCAAAATCGCTATCAGCAGCTGGTGGATTCACTCGAGTATTGTCTTCTCGCTCTAGGGTGCTTGACTCAATAACTCTTCTTGTTGAAGTTGATGCCGTTGATGCTCTTGTGCTACTGCTAGCGTTGTAAGTCTCATTCGATCCTGAAGTGATTGGCTCATCGTAGCGAACCTCTCCCCCCACATCGATCATTCGAATTCCCTCTGGCATTTTATCTTCTGTTGCTCCGCTTGAATAGGTAGATACTGGCTCATCAAAAACCGTAGCTGTACTTTCCAAACGGCTGCTAGTTGGTGGCTTCGAGACAACTCTAGTATTGCTACTCGCTGATTCTTCACGAACAATTCGCCCATTGTTGCTTGAAGTAAAGGCTCCTCCCCTATTGTTCAAACGACTGTCTTCCGGGTGAGCGTTAACCACTTCACCTAATGTGCTGTTGTCTTGCTCGCTCCACTCCTTTGTCACTCTTTGTGTACTTTTTCTGTTTTGCTTTCTCAACTTTCTGCTTGATTTCGAACCTGTATCTACTCCGTAATCACTCTCTAGCTTATTAACTTGGTCATCCGACAAATCAGTCTCGCCGTCAAATGAGAAGCTGCGTTTCTTAGAAACTACTTTTCTTTTTACGCCTCCACTTGTTCGGCTTGATCCGTTTAGTGATGGTCTGTTTGGTCGGTCGTAGCTCAAAAGATCATCTCCCGAATCAGCCGACAATGTCAAACTCGTGTTACCGGGATCAGTCGTTGTAGGAAAATCCCAAACACCTGTCTTGCGACGGGCAGCCACTGTCCAATCCTGATACATATCAAAAGTATCTGGCTCTTTCAACTGAGGACGGCTGTAGGTTTTTTCGCGTAGCTGAACCAATTCACCATCGGCCGGCTCCTGCCCTTCTACCATTTTATTTCTTTTGTAGAGGCAGTCCATTTTCACTCCATATTCGTGCGAGATCCAAGCCATATTTTCACCTTTGTTGATGCGGTGAACGTCTTTGCCGTAAGTTGCGCGTGTTCTCTTTGCTTGTAGATAGATGCGAGAATTCGCAGGAACTACTGCATCTTCACCCAGATCGTTGTACTTCGACAATTTACTCACGCTGATGTCGTACGTCATTGCAATTTGCTGAAGACTTGCTTCGCGGCTCACGACAATTGACTTAATTCGGTTGAAGAAGAAAATGTCTCCCTTCTTTATCCGACCTTTTGGTTGAGGCTTCTTCGTCTCTTGTCGAATTTTTCGAGGATTGGAAGTTCGTTTTGGAGCATCCTTAGCAACTGAAGCCATCATCGGCTCAAGCCTATCAAACTCATTAAGAGAGTATCGTTCGATGATGTCAATCAACTGATCGGCATACTTTGGGTTGGTGGCGTAGCCGGCATGCGACAATCCCTTCGCCCATTTTTTGTAATCGGTGATCTTGTAATCGAACAGTAGCTGGTAACGCTTGCGCTGCAGAAACATCGAATGATCTTCATACGATTCAGTAGCACTGCTGTAAGCGCGAAAGCACTCCCCTACCGTATCGTCATCGAGGTACACAACTGGACCCGTCCATGTGTGGCATTTGATTCCGAAATGGTTGTTGGCTTTCGTTACTAGATCGCTGTTGCCGTAACGTGACTCCAAAATTCCTTGCGCTAGTGTAATGCTTGCAGGAATCTGGTGCTTTTCCATTTCTTCTATCGCTAGATCGGCATACAGCTTCACATATTCCTGAACGGAATTGGGAGCAGCCGCCATCATGGGCTGTGAGAATATAATGGTGAAAAGACTTAGGATGAGAACAGACCATAGGTCCGCTTTGTAGAGGTGGCGCATCTTACTTTCATTTTTCGTTAAATAAACTTCTTGGCGGAATAGAAAGTGCAACAGCAATGCCAAAAACCGAAACCTCTCTCTTTTTACTGAAAACATAAAGCAGCAATTTGCTTCAATACTGACCTTACATCTCTCTCTATCAATACTTTACAAAAATCAAAAAATAAATTAAAAAAACTTCAAATTTCACAGCTAGAACGAGCACTTAGCCACTTTTTGGTATGTCTGATTTAGCAGAGAAACGACAAAAGAGTGTAGTTGGCAGGCGGCAGTTTTTAATATGAAAAAGGAATCATGATAGCTTTTCTCTTAATTTCAATCATATACAGCAAGGCTTTAAAATCTTTTGTTGTGATGCGACACTAAAATGATATGAGAAATGGATAAAGAAAATTTGAAGTTGAAACGATTGCAAGAGCGAATTGCAGAACTGGAGCAGTTGAAAAAAATGAAGCAGCTGGAACTAGATTACTTAAATGTGACTCTAGATATCTGTTCGGAAGATTTGGGGATTGACTTGAGGAAGGAATTGGGAAAGAAGGCAAAAGAACTGGTAGATAAAGAGAATGAAAATGATAAAAAGAGGAAGCTATAGCCTTTCCTTCGGAACCTTCACGCTCGGTTTTGCTTTACGGAACTAATGTAAGCCACTCAATCACTCGCTAATTCAGTCACTCAGTAACTAACTAGTCCAACTCACTATCTTTGTGGAATGGCCTTATTGGAGAAAAACTTGGACGACTATATTGATGGGCACAGCAGTGCTGAACCGCCCATATTATATGAATTGCAGCGAGAAACTTGGTTGAAAGTGCTTTACCCCAACATGTTGTCGGGACATGTGCAAGGACGATACCTCAGTTTTCTGAGCAAGATGCTGCGACCCAAGCAGATCTTAGAGATCGGCACTTTCACCGCTTATTCGACCCTTTGCCTGGCTGAAGGTTTGCCGGAAGATGGCATTTTACACACCATCGACGTCAATGAAGAATTGGTGGAAATTCAAGAACGTTACATCGCCAAAGCGGGACTTCAAGGAAAGATAAAGCTGCATCTAGGAAAGGCTTTGAGCATCATTCCGGAACTTCCTGGGCCTTTCGATTTGGTATTTATTGATGCCGACAAGCAGAATTACTCAGATTATTATAATCTTGTGGTACCAAAACTGTCCGATAACGGATTGATTTTGGCGGACAATGTGCTGTGGGATGGCAAAGTGGCGAGCTCTTACGATAGTGAAGAGACCAATGCTTTGCGAGCATTCAACAACTTAGTGCAAAACGATGAGCGAGTGGAAAACCTCATTGTTCCTTTGCGCGACGGGCTCATGATGGTTCGTAAGAAATGACTACTTACTTAATAGAAGATGAAAAGGTGGGCGCTGTTGCTCCTTCCGCTGCTGTTTTTGGCTCAACTAAACGGTCAGCGAATTGAGGAGAACGTAAACAGCTACGTGCAGCAATATGCGCATGTGGCCGTGGTCGAAATGGATAAATTCGGAATTCCTGCTAGTATTACACTGGCGCAGGGAATCCTAGAATCTGCCTGCGGGCAATCGGATCTCGCTGAGCGATCGAACAACCACTTCGGCATTAAATGCAAATCGCATTGGAAAGGGAAAACCGTTCGTCATACCGACGATGCGCCCAATGAATGCTTTCGTGCCTACGATTCTGTTTGGGAGTCGTACCGCGATCACAGCGATTTTCTAAAGAACCATAGACTCAAATTTTACGATCACCTTTTCGAACTGGATCCGCATGATTATGTGGGTTGGGCTTACGGCTTGAAGCAAGCGGGTTACGCCACTGCCGCCAACTATCCGCAAAAGCTAGTAGCGCTCATTGAGCAGTATGAACTTTTCAAGTACGACGATGAGGTCTTTGATTACGAAAGTGTTATCGTTCGTACAGAAGACTTGAAAGAGCCAGTGCAGGCTTTGGAGAAAGCCCGTGAAGATGGCAAACGCCACTACCAGTTTGGCTACGAATTCAGTGACATCATTCCGCACCTCCGTAAAAAATCGGCTGT
>Ga0114956_1000293_pt1 | contig 34046 bp, 1 predicted proteins | sample MaitaG_FD_87304 | JGI IMG/M metagenome (GOLD analysis project Ga0114956, IMG submission 87304) | Marine algal microbial communities from Maine, USA - Maine_Asex2 metaG | ecosystem: Host-associated > Algae > Red algae > Unclassified | place: Maine, USA | collected 2015-01-05 | reverse complement strand
TGGCCTCAAACTCAGAAAGACAGTCAAGAGATGATGCAGCTGGTTCCTCAACATAAATATATCTACAGTGAGTATCGAGACAGGCATCTTCTGGTGAAGAGATGGTAAGACAAACGTGGTAACTACCAGCATCCGAAAAAAAGCGAAAAGCATCTTGCGAATAAACTTCCGGACTTCCATCTCCAAAATTCCAAGCATATTGCATAGACTCAGGACCCTCCTCCCAATCGTTGTGAAATACATAGTAATTTGGCGCCTCCTCGTTGTACTCTACATCCGCATGACAATCTGCAGCATTTAAGCAATCGGCTTCATAAATATCGAGAACAGTTACGGCCGGCAGTTCAAAGATTTCGGCACAACCAATGTCATTACAAACAATTACGGTAGGAAAATATACCCCAGGCTCTTCGTAAATGTGATTCGGATCTTCTAGATCAGATCCGTTGCCATCTCCAAAGTCCCAAGTCCATTCCGTATCATCTCCCAGGGCTTGAGTATCAAAATCGAGCTCAAATCCAGCACAAACTATTTCACTGGCCCAAGCATCCACCACTGGCAGATTGTTTTGATTGTAGACTTCCAGAGTAAAACCTTTTTGCGCGATCTGGCACTCATCGTCATTGCTGGGTTCCTCGGGACCATCAGGCGGCTCTGTTTGCTCAAGGTCAACGCTTACCTCAAACCGGTAAAAGCCAGGAACGGGCACTTCGTATTCTAAATAGTTAGAATTGACAGCAGCGATCAAGCTCGAGCCTTCTGGGAGCTCATAGGGGGCTGAATGCAAATACCATTCGAAAGGTCCGTCTTCATCTTGAGGCGTGTCTGGAATAGCTTCAAATTCTATCAAATAAGGGCCATCACTATTTTGATCGTAAGACACTTCAGTGTCCATCGGACAACAGCAATTACTTGAAAAGGCGTCTTGAGTAAAAATCAACGTGCAGGCGAACAGCGTTAATGCGGATAGGAATCTTTTCATGACCTTGTATTTATGGTTGAAAGGCGATTTTCTTCAAACATATCACGATAAAGTCCCTAAAAGAATGACAATTCCTCGAATTTGTCCTAGCTATTGCCACTAACAAAGGTCAGTTAACAATTGATTATCAATCATTTACATGAAAACTTGTCCCTAACCCAACGCGCTAAACGCAAAAACCCTGAGGCCATTTCTGGCTTCAGGGTTTATCATTTTACATTCTTAGGACAATTTTCATTGAACCTCATTGAACCTCATTGACCTGAGATTGCTATGTGTTGTAAATCGTAATAATAAAAAGGATTAAAGCAAAAAACCCCGAAGCCATTTCTGACTTCGGGGTTTATCATTTACAATGAGAAAACAAGTTCTATTGTCTTCTCATTGAATTCATTGAATTATCTTCTCAATTCGATGAAACCTGTACGTGTTTGAACTGTTTGATCTCCATCGATGAGTTCGATGATGATGAAGTAGGTTCCCTGCGGAACAGCTCCTCCACTTCGCAATTCTCCATTCCAGTTCTCTTCAGAACCAAAGCGGTCAGTCGAATACACTTCCGTTCCGAAGCTGTTGAAGACTTTCACAGAAACCTGCTCCTCGCAATTCTCCAAACCTTCGATACTCAACAGATCGTTGATGCCATCACCGTTTGGAGTAATAACCGTAGAAGGCTTCAATTCGTCTAACTCACATGGACCGTGCTCGCTTACCTCAATGGTAATAGTTGCCTGGTCACACTCGTCATCACAACACAGTTCGTAATCGAAGCTCACCGTTCCTTCGTAACCCAACTGAGGTACGTAAGTCAGGATGCCACCGATCGCCAAAACCACACCGTGACTTGGTTGATTCACAAGAACCACATCTGGGTTATTGCAAGTAAAGTCATCGTTGTCTAAAACATCAAGAGCAAGCGTACTGTTGTCATCGGTTTCGTAAGCATCGCTGTTTGCATCTACTTCCTCATCCATGTCACAATCCACACTCACCGAAACGGTACTCTGGTCGCTGCCGCCTCCATCACCGCAAGCAGTGTATTGGAAAGTAGCAGTTCCGCTAAAGTCTGAATCTGGAGTAAATACGATGTTGCCACCCGAAATCTCCACGTCTCCGTGGTTCGAATCGTCTACATCGCAAATCTCTAGATCATCACCTTCGTCGTTGTCCAACACATCGATCGTTACAGCAATGCCGCAATCCGTAGAAGCATAGTCACTGTGCGTGTCTACCTCTGGAGTTTCAGGTGTCTCAGGTGTCTCAGGTGTTTCCGGAGTCACTGGAGTCTCTTCTTCACAATCGACTTCTACATAAATCGTGCTTTCGTCGCTATTGCCGTTCTCATCGCAAATCGAATACTGGAAGCTCGTCGCTCCACTGAATCCTTCGTCTGGAGTGAAGATGATATTGTCACCACTAATCTGAGCCGATCCGTCTGCCGGATTGTCCACATCACAGATTTCAATGTCATCGCCTTCGTCGTTGTCGAGCACGTCAATGGTCACTGCACTGCAATCCGTATTGGCATAATCACTGTGTGCGTCTACTTCATTCATTACAGGAGGATTGTCGTCGCAATCTTCAGAGATAGTAATGACAACGGTTACTTCAATGCAGTTACCTCCATCGTTGCAAGCTGTCACTGTTAATGTTTCCTGACCGCTGAAGCCTGGCAATGAACGGTACTTAAAGCAATCGCCACCAATGTCTGTTAAGCTACAATCGAAGTAACTATCCACACCATCAATCTCGTAACCGCTTTCGCAGAATTCAATGCAAACTTCCACTTCTTCAATCGGTTCCGAACAGATCGCTTGATCTTCTACCTCGCAAGGCTCACCTTCTACATCGATGTAAACCGTAGTTTGGTCACTTCCACCGTTGCCATCACAGATGGTGTAGGTGAATGAATCCGTTCCATAGAACCCATCATCAGGAGTGTAAGTAAACTCTCCATCTTCAGCATCCGAGATCGTAACTGTTCCATTGTCTGGCATCAGATCATCGCCTTCATTGCAGAAATAGAAATCATCTCCATCCGGATCGTAATCGTTCGCGAATGCATCAATGATTATAGATTCGCCTTCGTCAGTATCCACATTGTCATGAACAGCATTTGGTTGCTCATTGTCTGGTGTTTCCGGAGTTGGCGTCTCAGGAGTTGGCGTCTCAGGAGTTGGCGTCTCTGGAGTCGGTGTCTCTGGAGTCGGTGTCTCTGGAGTCGGTGTCTCTGGTGTCGGTGTTTCTGGAGTCGGTGTCTCTGGCGTTTCCGGTGTCTCTGGCGTTTCAGCTGTATCACCACAAATTGTCACGAAAGCGTGAACAGTCGCACAAACACCATCATTACACGCAGTGATTTCGATCACCAAATCACCAGTTTGACCTGGCAAAGCAGTAAACTTCACACATCCATCATCAAGCACCAAGCTACAGTCGTAGTCGGTTGTCGCTTCAGTAACTTCGAAATCACCATCTGGGAATTCACAGAAATCAGGGCAGATGTAAGTCGGTGTTACCGGCTCAACACAATCAAGCACAATGTCTTCGTTGTCACAGTCTGACTGAACAGCAATATATACTGTTGCCTCGCTTGTTCCTCCGTGTCCATCACAAATCATATAGTCGAAACTATCTGTTCCTGTGAAGCCATCGTCTGGCGTGTAAACGAACTCACCGTCTACCAATTCAACAGATCCATTTTCTGGCTGATCGAAATCGCAAACATAAATCGCGTTTCCATCAGGATCAGAATCGTTGTCCAATGCATCAATGGTCACTGATTCACCAAGGTTGGTGCTTTCGTAGTCATCTTCCGCATCTGGATCTTGATTAGGATCACAGTCTCCGATAGAAATGTCAATGTTCAAGTGGAATTCACAACCATTTGCATCTTGTAAAACAAGGTTCAAGTAATCAGCACCCACGTCATCCATTCCAGGAAGCGGCGTATACTGAACGCAACCATTACCCAAATCTACAAGCGCACAATTGAACAATGACTCTGCATAGATCAGGTCAAATGGTCCGCTTCCGCAAACATCAGGACAAATCACAATAGGAGTTACTTCTTCCGTGCAAATCTCCATATCGTTACAAGTGAAAGGATCACCCGGACAGTCTCCCGTCGTTCCATCGACAGAATAATGAGATGGATCGGTATCGTTCACATCTGATCCGATCACGTTTCCGTTCTCGTCTACAGGTGTTCCGTTTACCGTACCAACATTTGAGTAGTTGCTGTTACCGGCCGTTCCGTTCAAAGTACAAGTTGCAGACATTCCAATTCCGAGGAAAGGCATGGTGCAAACAAATCCTTCCTCATCATCTGTGATGGTCACATTTACAAGATCTACATTACCCGTATTAGTGGCAACATAAGTCCAAGTCACATCATCTCCTTCTTCTAACTCCGGCACATCTGATCCGTTTGCATTATCTGCATCCGCACCATTGGTCGCCTTCTCTAGATCAATGTCAGCTACGGCTGGTTCATCACCACCATCTACTTCGTAGTGCGATGGATCGCTGTCGTCGATGTCTTCGCCAACTGGGTTGCCGTTTTCATCTACTGGTGTTCCAGTTACTGTACCTACGTTCACGTAATCGCTGTCACCAGCCGTTCCGCTCAAGTTACAAGTACCAGACTGTCCAACTCCAATAAATGGAAGTGTACAAACAAATCCTTCCTGGTCATCTGTGATGGTAACGTCGATCAAATCAAGGTTACCAGTGTTACTAGCAACGTAAGTCCAAACAACAGCATCACCTTCCGTCAATTCAGGTACATCAGAACCATTCGCGTTATCAGCATCAGCTCCGTTGGTTGACTTCTCCAAATGGATACCAGGAGCATCAACTGGATCAGGAGTTGCTTCGTAGTGCGACGGATCTTCATCTGTCACATCCGCGATTGGATCGCCATTTTCGTCTACCGCTGGATCACCGTTCTCATCAACAGGAGAACCACTTACAGAACCGAGGTTCACGTAATCGCTACTTCCTGCAGTACCGTTGAGGGTACAGGTACCAGACTGGCCAATTGCCAAGATTGGAAGCGTACAAACGAATCCTTCCTTGTCATCAACAATCATTACGTCGACCAGATTCAGGTTACCATTATTAGTAGCAACGTAGGTCCAAACAACTGCATCACCTTCGGTCAATTGTGGTACATCTGCACCATTTGCAAAATCGGCATCAGCTCCGTTGGTTGCTTTCTCCAAGTCGATACTAGGAGCATCAACTGAATCAGGAGTTCCTTCGTAGTGCGACGGATCTTCATCCGTCACATCATCAATTGGATTCCCATCTTCATCAACTAACGGATCACCATTTTCATCAACAGGAGTACCTGTTACAGAACCAAGGTTCCCGTAGTTGCCTGCTTGAGCAATTCCTGTCAACATACAAGAAGTCGATTGCGACACTGCCAAGAATGGCACTGTACAAACGAAGCCTTCCACGTCATCCATTACGGTAACGTCTACCAAATCCACATTACCCGTATTGGTGATGTCGTACATCCAAACCACTGCATCACCTTCATCAAGGACAGGAACATCAGTACCGTTTGCGTTATCCGCATCGGCTCCGTTCGTCGACTTTTCTAGGTGAATACTTGGATCGGCTACAAGATCTGGAGATCCTTCATAGTGCGAAGGATCTTCATCATCCACATCTGGAACAGGGTTACCATCTTCATCCACCAAAGGATCGCCGTTTTCATCAACAGGAGAACCTACAACCGAACCGAGGTTCGCGTAATCTCCCGTTTGGGCAACTCCTTGAAGCGTACAAATTGCATCCGCTCCAATTGGTAAGAAAGGCAAAGTACAAACGAAGCCTTCCACGTCATCGGTGATGGTTACATCTACCAAGTCCACATTACCATCGTTGGTTACCATGTACTCCCAAACAACCGAGCTACCTTCTAGCACCATCGGAACATCAGCTCCGTTGGCATTATCAGCATCTGCTCCATTGGTTGATTTCTCTAGCACAATCGATGGATCAGCTACTACTGGATCTTCTCCGATGTAGTGCGATGGATCATCGTCATTCACTGGCTTATCCGTCAGTGGGTTTCCGTTCTCATCAACAGGGATTGCATTTACGCTACCCACGTTTTCGTAAGCATCAGCTCCGGCTACTCCTGTGTGTTCACAAGAAGCAGACTCACCGATGGCAAGTGCAGGAATTGAACAGATGAACCCTTCCACGTCATCACTAATGGCTACGTTGACTAAGTCCATGTTACCAATATTGGTCACATCGTAAGTCCAAGTCACTTGGTCACCAACAGCAATTGTTGGAACATCCATGTCATTGGCCAGATCAGCATCAATACCATTGGTTGACTTCTCCAACAAGATTGCTGGATCAGGAGTATTGATTGGATCACCTACGTAGTGTGATGGATCATCGTCTGTTGGCTCATCGATTGGGTCGCCGTTCTCATCAACGATTGGATCGCCGTTCTCATCAACCGGAGTTGCGATAACAGAACCGAGGTTTTCGTAAGCGCCTTCTTGAGCCGTTCCTTCTAGCGTACAGCTAGTAGATTGACCGACAGGTAAGATGGCTACGTTGCAAACAAATCCTTCAATATCATCATTGATCGTTACGTCGGCCAGGTCTACGTTACCTGTATTGGTAACAGTGTATTCCCAAACCACGATCGAACCTGCGCTTGGTGTTGGCACATCAGCGCCTCCAGCCAAATCAGCATCTGCACCGTTGGTCGTCTTCTCCAGAACGATAGCCGGAACTGGTTCAACAGCAGGATCTCCCACATAGTGAGATGGATCATCGTCATTAACCGGCTTATCGGTCAATGGGTTGCCGTTCTCATCAACTGGAAGTGCTGTTACGCTACCCATATTTTCATATGGAGTTGCTCCAGCGATACCCGTGTGCATACAAGAAGCAGTCATGCCGATTGCCAATGAAGGAAGCGAACAGATAAAGCCTTCCAAGTCATCGCTCACAGCAACATTCGTCAAGTCCATGTTACCAGTATTGGTAACAACATATTCCCAAGTTACTGTTTCGCCTTCCTGAATGCTTGGTACATCCATGCCGTTAGCCATGTCTGCATCAGCACCATTTGTCGACTTCTCTAGATCAATAGCAGGAACCAATTCCGTTTCTGGTTGACCTTGGTAGTTCGAAGGATCTTCGTCTTCTGGCTCATCAATTGGATCGCCATCTGGGCCGATGATTGGATCACCGTTCTCATCAACAGGAGTACCAGAAACCAAAGCGATGTTGCTGTAATCTCCATCAGTGGCTGTACCTGTTAAGCTGCAAGTGTGTGACTGACCAGCTGGCAAGATCGGCACCGTACAAACGTAGCCCTCCAAGTTGTCATTCACTTCCACATTGGCCAAATCAACGTTTCCAGTATTCGTTACAATGTAATCCCAAGTTACAGTAGTTCCAGCCGCTACTAGCGGTCCTTCTGCTGCTGTGTCGGCATCAACACCGTTGGTCAATTTCTGCAAATCGAGCTCAGGCATTGGAGGTGTCGGCATTCCGTCACCAATGTAGTGTGAAGGATCATCGTCGATTGGTTCGTCGATTGGTTCTCCATCTACTCCTACTACTGGATCGCCATTTTCATCAACCGGCGTACCGATTGTGGAACCAACGTTTCCGTAGAAGCCTGCATTCGCTGGCGCTTGAGCAGTACAAGTTGCCATTCCACCTACAGGTAGAAGAGGGATCGTACAAATAGCACCTTCAACATCATCAGCAATCTCAACATTGGCCAAATCGTAATAACCAGTATTGGTCACTACGTAAGTCCACACTACTGTACTTCCAACTTCCACTGGAACTGCATCAGTAGGAGCATCTGCATCTTGACCATTTGTGGCCTTTTCGATGTCGATGCCTGCTACATCATCAGCAGGGTTGAGCGGATCATTTCCATCACCACATTCTGTAATGTTGTCAATTCCTCCATTGTCACAATCTTCTGTAGCCAATGGGCTATCAGGGTTTGCTGCTAAGTAATCACAAAGATCAATTCCCAATTCCACCAAGTTCTGGCAGTTTGGATCTTCATCCAAACTCATGTAGTGAGAAGGATCTTCGTCTTCTTCCTCTGGCAATGGATCGCCATCAGGACCGATTACTGGGTCGCCATTTTCATCAACAGGCGCACCTGAAACTGAACCGACGTTGCCATACAATCCTTCTACTGCAATTGCTTGGAAAGTACATGTAGCACTTTGACCAACAGGCAATAATGGGATGGTACAAATGAAGCCTTCAATATCATCAACGATATCTACTCCAGCCAAATCATAGTTACCAGTATTACTTACTGTGTATGACCACATGACCAATGAACCAGCATCCACTGCAACACCTTCAGCAGGCGTATCAGCATCAACTCCGTTCGTACTCTTCTCCAAATCAATACCGCTGTTATCATCAGAAGGATCGTTTGGATCGTTGCCATTATCACATTCGGTGATATTGTCAATGCCACCACCATCGCAATCTTCCGTAGCCAATGGGCTGTCTGGATTTGCTGTTAGGTAATCACAAAGATCAATTCCCTCTGCAAGTAGGTTTTCGCAAGTAGGATCAATTCCGCCATCGTAGTGTGATGGATCTTCATCTTCCGGCTCATCAATTGGATCGCCGTCTGTTCCGATAACTGGATCGCCGTTTTCATCAACTGGCGTTCCACTGGCAGCACCCATATTGGCGTACAATCCAGTAGTAGCAGTGCCCATGTAAGCACAATTCGCTGAAGTTCCAGCTGGCAAGAATGGGATCGAACAAATGTGGCCTTCCACATTATCAACCACATCCACATCTGCTAGGTCGTAGTTACCCGTGTTGGTAACGATGTACGTCCAGATAACTGGATCACCCGCTTCAACTGGAACTGCTTCAGCAGCTTGATCAGCCTGCACATCGTTGGTGAGTTTCTCAATATCTATGGCAGCTGTATCATCAGAAGGATCGCTTGGATCGCCTCCGTTTTCACACTCTGTCAAGTTATCGATTCCTCCACCATCACAATCGGCAGTAGCCAATGGGCTGTTTGGATTCGCTAATACGTATTCACAGATATCGTCGCCCATTCCAGCCAATTCTTCACAAGTTGGCTCTGGGTTTTCTACGGTAAATGTTGCAGGATCATGATCGTCTTCATCTCCGTTAGTGCCGTCGATGTCGTTGTCGCTCACTGGTCCGTCGTTGCTATCGTCGTTGTCTGGATCACTGTCGATGTCATCGCCAGGCTCTCCATTTTCGTCGTAAGCTTCTGAAATTTCAGAATAGTTCGTAATACTTCCGTCAGGAATCTGATCACCTACCATCAAGGTGATGTCAAACATCATTGATGTTCCAGGGAGCAATGGACCGTTCATTGTGCGGTACGCGTTGCCGTTCACATCCAATGCCCAATCGGCATCTAGCAAACTCAAGCCTTCCGGAATGTAATCCACGATCTCAATGCCGTAAGCATCTTGATTTCCTTGGTTGGTAACTGTAATGGTGAAAGTAATTGCATCACTAGGGGCTACAGGCAACTCCTGCCCTATCGCCACTTCCTTAATCAAAGCGAGGTCAAATACTTCAACTTCGATTGTTGCAGGATCGTGATCATCTTCATCTGTTGCTGGCATGTTTCCACCCGGCGCTCCTGAACCATCACCGATGGTGGAGTCATCACTTGGGCTATTTGGAGCACCACCTGCATCGTTGCTGTCATCGCTATCGGCATTACTGTCGATATCGTCACCCACATTTCCATCTGTATCGTAAGCTTCTGCGATTTCCGCGAAGTTCACCAATGAAGTTCCTGTGAAGTTATTGGCAATTGTGAGCGTAATCGGAATCGTTACTGACTGACCAGAAGTAATGGTGCCATTGTAAACGTAAGTTGCAGTTGAACCTGCACCGGCATTCCACGCACCATCGTTCAAGATCAATCCAGCTGGGATGTAATCAACAACGGTAATATTCGTCGCATCGATCGTTCCTTGGTTGATGACTTCAATCATGTAATTGACATCATCGCCTGGCTGCACAACCGTTGATTGGCCGAATGCTAGGCTCTTCACCAATGCAAGGTCAAATACAGGAGCGTCGTTCACCTGAATCGATGCAGGATCGTGATCATCTTCATCACCACCCATGCCATCAGTTACATCGTCAACTACAGGACCGTCGTTATCATCGTCGGTATCTGGTGTGCTGTCGATGTCTTCAGGATGATTTCCAGCTGCATCTTCTGCATCTGAAATCTCCGCGAAGTTGACAAATTCTCCCATGATTGTTCCAGCTGTCAACGTAATATTGACGTTGATGCACTCACTTCCGAGAACTGGTCCCAGTCCACTGATACCAGCAGAACCGTCGCCGTTATCTGTCCAATCAGCATCGTTCAAAGTAAATCCTTCTGGTATGTAGTCAACTACTGATACATTGTATGCATCCACTGTTCCTTGATTACATACTTCAATGGTGTACTCTACATCATCTCCAGGGAAGATGCTAGAAGCTTGACCATCAGCCAAGGACTTGGTCAGAGCCAAATCGAAGATCATAATTTCAATCTCAGCGAGATCATGATCGTCTTCATCTCCGTTAGATCCGTCGGTTTCATCATCTGTAACAGGACCGTCATTTCCATCGTTGTCATCGGCATCACTGTCGATGTCTTCTGGATGGTTTCCGTCTTCGTCTTCAGCATCGGTAATCTCAGCGAAGTTCACCAGCGACATCGCTGTAGCCGTTCCACTTACTGTGAGAGTGATGTCAATTGAAGCAGAAGTTCCTGCAGAAATTGGACCTGCGATCGAGCTATAGGCAGTACCCATAGAACCAGCTATCCAATCAGAATCATTTAAGATCAATCCGGTTGGGATGTAATCCACTACATCAACATTGTAGGCATCTACACTTCCTTGGTTGATTACAGTGATGGTAAATGTCACATCGTCTCCCGGAATGATTGGGAAAGCCTGTGCATCTGACACTGTTTTCTGCAAAGCAAGATCAAAGATTTCTACATCGATGAATGCTGGATCATGATCATCCTCATCTCCGTTGGTGTTGTCGGTATCGTCGTCCTCGTAAGGACCGTCGTTGCTGTCGTCTCCATCTGGCGTTGAATCGATGTCTGCCACCGGCTCACCATCTGGTCCACTTGCATCGCTGATCTCACCGAAGTTGTTGAGTTGACCACCAGCTGCCAAATCAGGATCGATTTGTAGGGTAATCAAAACATTCACTGAACTTCCGGCACTGATTGCACCCGGTACATTGTATGAAGCTTCGTTATTTGCCAATGGCAACCAATCTGCGTCGTTGAGGATCAATCCGTCACCAATGTAATCGGTAATCGTCACGTTTGTCGCATCAATCGTTCCTTGGTTGAATACTGTGAACACGAATGTCACATCATCACCTGGAGCGAAAGGACCGCTTTGCCCGCCTGCCAATGTTTTGGTCAAAGCCAAATCAAAGAAGCCGAAGTTCACAGTTGCTGGATCGTGATCATCTTCATCCTCACCGAGGTTGTTTCCGTCTTCATCGATTTCATCATCCGTTACCGGACCGTCGTTTCCAGGGTCAGTATCAGGTGTTGAATCGATGTCATCTTGCGGATTGCCTTCTTCATCTGTAAAGCTTCCGATCTCAGCGAAGTTCGTCAAGTCTCCCGGAGTTGCCGTTGGCAAAATCGTGAGCGTAATCTCAACTGTAACGCTGTTATTTGGCTGCAATGTTCCGTTGAAAGTGTAGCTCGCTTCTGAAGCAGAAACTGATGTCCAGTCGCTGTCATTCAATTCGAAACCAGCAGGAATATAATCTGAAACGCTAATATTGGCAGCGGTTCCCGTTCCTTGGTTGAACACTTCAATTTGGTACGTTACATCGTCACCTATTGAAACCATTCCGTTCGTTGGGGTGAGCACTGTCTTCACCAAAGCAAGGTCAAATGACTGTACGCCAATAACCGCTGGATCAGAATCATCTTCATCACCATTCTCACCATCAACAGCGTCATCCGTAGGGAAGCCATCGTTGCCTGGGTTGGTATCTGGAGTAGAATCTACATCGTCCTGAGGATCGCCATTCTCGTCTTCAGCAGAACCAATTTCTGCCGTATTAACGAATTGACCATTTGCAGGAAGAGCGTCCACTCTCACATCAATGGTAAGTGTAACTACTTGAGCTGGAACGATTGGTCCCGCTACGTAAGTGAATACATCATTGGTGGTAAATCCAGCTATTGTCCAATTCGGATCAACGCTAGTCATGCCTTCTGGCAAGTAGTCTACCACTTGAACATTGTAAGCATCCAATGAACCTTGGTTGATCACAGTGATCTGGTAGGTAACAGTGTCACCAACAGATACAAGCGTTGACTGACCAGGTGCCAATGTCTTAATGAGCGCCAAGTCAAATGACTGACCGAGCGGGTATTCTTCCCCATCGTGGTCATCTTCTTCTTCAGGATCATCATCGGTATCATCTGGATCAGAATCAACGTCCGTCGGAGGATCATTTGTTGGATCGTCGTCGTCGTCAGCATCTGAAATTTCTGCCGTATTCTCCACCACGTTGCCCATGTAGGCCGGATCGATGACTACGGTAATTTCAAGGGTTGTGCTTTCGCCAACTGCCAAGAATGCTACTTCATTGTAAACTGCTCCAGCTGGATCAGCCGACCATTCTGCACTGTTCAATGCTGCATCGAATGTCAAGTAAGCAGGTAGGTAATCCGTCACCTCAATATTAAAGGCATCTACATTTCCTTCATTCGTTACTGTGATATCGAAAGTGATCGCATCACCTGGTGCCATTGGCAATTCAGTGCTTGAGCTCAGGCTCTTATCGAGCGCCAAGTCAAATTCTTGGATAAAGAATACAGCCGGATCGTGATCATCTTCATCACCATTTGTTCCGTCCACATCATTGTCGGTAGAAGGTCCATCGTTTCCATCGTCGTTGTCTGGATCCGAATCTACATCCGTAGGAGGTTCGTTCGTTGGATCCATATCGTCATCTGCTTCAGAGATCTCTGCAAAGTTTTCAACGTTACCACTTCCCGCATCAGCATTCACCACTGTAGTCAATGGAATTTGAACGCTTGCGCCTGCAGCCAAAGGCCCGGCATAAGTAATGTAATAATCGTTGGCACTTCCCGCAGTCCAATCTGGATCAACAACTGTCAATCCTGTTGGCAGATAATCAACTACTTGAATGTTGTAAGCATCCAAACTTCCCTGATTGTAAACGGTAATCAAGTATTCTACTTGGTCGCCGACTTCAATAGGATAAGCCTGAGTTGGAGCAATCTCTTTCACCAAAGCAAGGTCAAAGGTTTGTCCCAATGGGTACTCTTCACCATCGTGATCGTCTTCCTCTTCTGGATCGTCGTCCGTACCATCAGGATCAGAGTCGATGTCAGTAGGAGGATCGTTCGTTGGATCTTCGTCGTCGTCAGCATCTGAAATCTCAGCCGTATTTTCCACCACATTGCCCATGTAATCAGGATCAATGGTAACGCTGATTTCGATGGTCGTATCGGCACCAACAGCTAAGAATGAAATATCATTGAAGACTGCTCCTACTGGATCAGCCGACCATTGTGTGTTGTTCAAAGCTGCATCGAAAATCAAGTAAGCAGGTAAGTAATCCGTCACCTCAATGTTGTAGGCGTCTACATTTCCTTCGTTACTCACAGTTACCTCCCAGATAATTAAATCACCCGGCGCCATTGGCAGCTCCGTACTGGAGCTAAGGTTCTTGTTCAATGCTAAATCAAACTCTTGAATGAATATGGACGCTGGATCGTGATCATCTTCATCACCATCTGTTCCATCGGTATCATCGTCTGTATAATCTCCATCGTTCTCTGGATCATTATCTGGATCAGAGTCCGTATCGGTAGGAGGTTCGTTGTTCGGATCGGTATCATCGTCTGCTTCTGAGATCTCCGCGAAGTTTTGGAGATCACCGCCAATTGCATTTTCATTCACAATGGTAGTAAAGGAAATTTCGATACTCTGACCTGGGGCCAAAGGACCCGCATAAGTGTAGAAATACTCATTCGGATTCACACCTACGCTCCAATCAGGATCGTTTGCCGTGAGACCTGCAGGCACATAATCTACTACTTCGATGTTGTAAGCATCCAGCGTTCCCTGGTTGATTACTGTTACGATGTACTCCACCTCATCACCAATTTCAATCGGATACTCTTGATCGGGAGAAACCGTTTTGATCAAAGCCAAATCGAAGTTCTGTCCCAAAGGATATTCTTCGCCATCGTGATCATCTTCTTCTTCCGGATCGTCGTTCGTTGAATCTGGATCAGAATCCACATCTGTTGGAGGGTCGTTATCAGGATCTTCATCGTCATCAGCAGAAGAAATCTCTGCTGTGTTTTCAATCACATTACCCATGTAGGCAGGATCAATTGTCACAGTGATTTCAATGGTAGTATCCGCACCAACCGCGAGGTAATCTATCTCACGGAACAAAGCACCATATGCAGTTCCTGTCCAATCCGCTGAGTTTGATGCAGCATCAAACAAGAGATAAACAGGGAGGTAATCGCTTACCTCAACATTGTAAGCATCCACATTACCTTCATTGGTAACGGTTACTTCCCAAGTGATCACATCTCCTGGTGCCATAGGCATTGGAGTGTCAGCAGCCAAGGTCTTATCAAGCGCCAAGTCAAAGATCTGGATGAAGAAGTCAGCCGGATCATGATCGTCTTCGTCACCATCAGTGCCATCCGTTGCATCGTCGGTGTAATCACCATCGTTTCCTGGATCGCTGTCTGGATCTGAGTCTACATCATTTGGAGGATCGTTGTTTGGATCCGTATCGTCGTCTGCTTCAGAGATCTCCGCAAAGTTCTGCGTCATTCCACCAGCGGCATCAGCATTGACAATAGTAGTCAATGGAATTTGCACACTTTCTCCTGGAAGGAGCGGACCTGCATAAGTAATGAAGTATTCGTTGGCAATCGCACCCACGCTCCAATCTGGATCGTTAACAGTGAGACCTGCTGGCAGATAATCCACCACTTCAATATTGTAAGCGTCGAGTGTTCCTTGGTTCGATACAGTGATCCAGAACTCTACTTCATCACCAATCTGAATCGGCAATTCTTGAGTATCTGCAATCTGCTTAATCAAAGCCAAATCAAACACCTGACCGAGCGGATATTCCTCACCATCGTGATCGTCTTCTTCTTCCGGATCGTCGTTGGTATCATCCGGGTCAGAATCGGTATCTGTCGGAGGATCATTCGTTGGGTCATCGTCGTCATCTGCATCAGAAATCTCAGCGGTATTTTCTACCACATTACCCATGTAATCAGGGTCAATGGTTACTGTAATTTCGATGGTTGTATCTGTACCAACTGCCAAGAATTCGATCTCATTGAATAAAGCGCCTTGCGGGTCAGCTGACCACTGGCTGTTGTTCAATGCCGCGTCAAAAATCAAGTAAGCAGGCAAATAGTCTGTCACTTCAATATTGTAGGCATCAACGTTTCCTTCGTTGGTTACTGTTACATCCCAAGTAATCACATCTCCTGGTGCCATTGGCAAAGCAGTGCTTGCACTCAAGCTCTTATCCAAAGCCAAATCGAAGGTTTGAATAAAGAATTCAGCTGGATCATGATCATCCTCGTCGCCGTCTGTTCCGTCAGTGGCATCGTCGGTGTAATCACCATCATTTCCTTCATCACTATCCGGATCAGAATCCGTATCGGTTGGAGGAGTGTTGTCCGGATCTGTGTCGTCGTCTGCTTCAGAAATCTCTGCAAAGTTTTGCACAGAACCTCCAATCGCATCCGCATTCACTATAGCGGTCAATGGAATTTGAACACTTTCTCCTGGCAACAATGGGCCAGGGTAAGTAATGAAGTACTGTGTCGGATCTGCTCCAACGCTCCAATCTGGATCGTTGATTGTCAAACCTGCAGGCACATAATCCACTACTTCGATGTTGTAGGCATCCAAAGTTCCCTGATTGGTCACTGTAATCCAATACTCTACCTGATCACCTACTTCAATAGGCATTGCTTGGGTATCCGCAATTTCCTTAATCAAGGCCAAATCAAATGTCTGTCCCAATGGGTATTCAACCCCATCGTGATCGTCTTCCTCTTCCGGATCATCGTCCGTATCGTCTGGATCTGAATCGATGTCAGTAGGTGGATCATTGTCAGGATTGCTATCGTCGTCAGCTTCAGAAATTTCTGCCGTATTTTCGATCAAATCACCCATAAAATCAGGGTCAATAATCACGGAAATCTGAATGGTAGAATCTTCTCCTACTGGCAAATAAGAAATCACATTGAACACAGCTCCCTGAGGATGGCTCGACCAGAGGTCGTTGTTCAAATTCATATCGTACCAGAGATAAGCTGGAAGGTAATCTGTCACTTCTACATTGTAAGCATCAACGTTTCCTTCATTGGTGATTTGAATGTCGAAGAAAATCGTGTCCCCAGGAACCATTGGCTGCTCTGTCATTGTACTTAAACTCTTGTCAAGCGCCAAGTCGAAAATTTGAATAAAGACTTCAGCCGGATCGGCGTCATCTTCATCACCATCGGTGTTATCAGTATCATCATCCGTTACAGGACCATCGTTGTTCGGATCGTCATCTGGAGTAGAATCAAAATCATCTGGCGTGCCGTTCGTTGGATCATCGTCGTCATCAGCAGAAGAAATCTCTGCAGTGTTTTCGATCAAACCACCGGTAAAGTCAGGATCAATAAGGAAGTTAATATCGATTACTACTGAAGTACCAGGAGCGATTGGCCCTGCTACATTGTAGTAAGCTTCTAAGCCGCCTAAGCCCAACAACCAATTCGTATCATTGAAGATGAGTCCAGCCGGGATGTAATCGACAACTTCTACATTGTAGGCATCGATTGTTCCTTGGTTGAACACTTCCACTTGATAAGTAATCGGGTCGCCAGGAGCAACTGGATACATTTGAGAAGATGCCACTACTTTGGTCAAAGCCATGTCAAAACAGGCTGGATCAACAGTAATTTCACATTTCGCGATACAGCCATTTGCATCTACCACGATCACTTCATAGTAACCCGGCGTTAAATCGGCAAAGATCGGATCTGCAACTTCAGGTGCTCCATTCAAAGTATAGCCGTAAGGTTCAGTTCCACCTTCGGCAGTCACTGTTACAGTGCCGTCAGCCAAAACACAAGTTTCAGGGCTTGCAGCTAATGCGCAAGTCAACACTTCTGGCTCAGTTACCTCAGCTGTGCATGTACTGGTACAAAGCAGATCGCCAAAGTTGGTTACTGTAATGGTGTAAATTCCAGCGGCTAGTCCGGTAAAGCTACCAGTAGGTAGGAAAGTTACTCCGTCGATGCTGTACTCGTAAGTACCCGTTCCACCCGTTGCAGTAACAGCAATCTCACCATCGGCAAGACCATTACAAGAGACATTTTCTACTGCTGAAATTTCACACATTGGAACATCAGGAGCGAGGATAGTAGCCTCACAAGTAGTGGTACAATTTTGAGCATCGGTTACCGTGATCAAATGAGTTCCTGGAGCAACGCCGTTGAATACATTTTCACTTTGTCCCGGATCACCATTCAAGCTGTATGTGTATTCTAATGTTCCGCCTTCTGCAGTCACCGTAATGATTCCATCGTTGGTTTCACAATCTGTTGCATCAACAGCAGCTGTTGAACAGACCAACAATTCAGGCTCACCAATCGTAATCGAGCAAGTTGTTAAACATCCATTGTTGTCACGAACAGTTACTTCATGCTCACCAGCCAACAAACCTTCAAAGTAAGAACCTGGTTGGTAACCGCCGCCATCAACGCTGTATTCGTATGCTTCAGTTCCACCGGAAGCCATCACATTAATGGTTCCATCTGCACTGCCGAGGCAAAGCGCATCTGTCATCATCAATTCACAAGTCAAAGCTTCTGGTTCAGTTAAAGTAAGTTCACATTGAACAGTACATTGCGGATTGTTTTCGTCGCGGGTAGTCACCGTATAAGTTCCTGCCGCCAATCCTGTAAAACTGTTGTCCAATTGGAAATCAATTCCATCAATACTGAATTCGAAATCACCTGTACCGCCAATTGCTGTAACGAATATTTCGCCAGTGTCATTCGCGTTGCAAGCCAGATCGGTTCCAACAACTTCACATTTTAGCAAGTCGTTTTCAGTCAATACCACATTACATTCACTGATACACAATTCGTTTCCAACATTACGTACCGTCAAGTTGTAATTGCCTTCCGTTAAATCAGTAAAGATTCCACTTGGGCCAAAGTTCATACCATCAATGCTGTACTCGTAAATACCGCTTCCACCGGTAGCAGTTAATTCAATAACACCAGTAGCGTCGCCGAAGCAAGCAATGTTGGTGGTAGAAACCACTTCACACATAGGAGCTTCAGGTGCAGTAATAGTTGCCTGGCACATGCTTTCACAACCGTTTGCATCGCGCACTGTAACTACGTACAATCCAGGAGCAAGATCATCAAAGAAACTACCTTGGAACATCACACCATCAATACTGTATTCATAAGGAGCAGTTCCTCCGTCAGCAGCGGTGATGGTTAAGGTACCGTCATTGGTTACGCAATCTGAAGCATTGGTTGATGTTACCTCACAAGTGAGTAACGCCGGCTCATCAACAGTAACCATACATGTTGTGATACAACCTTGATCATCTAGCACTTCGATTTCGTAATTGCCTGCAGCTAGGTTTTCGAACGTACTACCAGGCTGGTACGGCGAACCGTTTGCACTGTACTGGTAAGGAGTAGTTCCACCCATGGCAGTTACCATAATTTGTCCGGTAGATCCACCATTACACAGCACCTCTACAGCCGCCAAATCACAAGTCAACACCTCAGGTTCTCCGAGAGCAACTTGGCATTCGATGATGCATTCTGGATGATTCTCATCACGGGTAGTGACGATGTAGTTTCCAGCAGCCAAATCAGCAAACATGTTGCTCAGTTGAAAATCAGTTCCGTTGATGCTGTATTCGAAATCGCCAGATCCTCCAATTGCCGTTACCGTCAATGTTCCAGAAGCATCTGCATTGCAATTTAAATCAGTACCACTCACTTGACATTCCAAGAGATCGTTTTCTGTCAATACAACAGAACAAACGCTTGTACACATTGGATTTCCAACATTTCTAAGTGTGATACTGTATGTACCCGCTGAAAGGTTTGTAAAGATTCCATTATCTTGAAAATCGGTACCATTCATGCTGAATTCATAATCTCCAGAACCGCCAGTTCCACCAATTTCAAGCTCACCCGTTGCGTCGCCGAAGCAAGCAATGTTAAGTGTTGAAATGATTTCACAAATTGGTGCATCTGGAGCCATGATCGTTGCTTCGCACATGCTCGTACATCCGTTCATGTCTTGAACCGTTACCACATAAGTTCCCACTCCCAATCCAGTAAAGATGTTACTCGCTTGGAAAGTCGTTCCGTCGATGCTGTACGTATAATCGACCGTACCACCATCAGCATTTACCAATAAAGAACCATCATCGACCATACAATCAGTCACGTCGCTAGGAGTGACCATACAGGTCAAAAGAGTAGGCTCAGCAATTTCGATGCTATTAGAAAGGCGACAACCGTTGGCGTCTTCCACTTCTACCAAGTAAGTTCCAGCAGTCAAGTCTTCAAACATGTTTCCTGGCTGGAATACCGAACCATTGGAGCTGTAAGAATATGGCTCAACACCACCTGAAGCCTGTACTGTAATCGTTCCTGAAGGATCGTTCTTACAAAGAGCTGGAGTAGCTGTCAACATAAGCATGAGTTCAGTTGGCTCCGTAATCGTAATATCGCATTCGACAGTACATTCTGGATGGTTTTCATCGCGTGTGGTAACTGTGTAGTCACCTGCGGCTAAATCGCTGAATGAGTCATTCAATTGCCAGTCAGTTCCGTTGATGCTGTATTCGTAATCACCACTTCCGCCAATGGCAGTTACCGTGATTGATCCAGAAGCATCGCCATTACAAGCGAGATCTTCGCCAAGTGGACTGCATTCCAATTCGTCAAACTCGGTAAGCATTACACCGCAAACACTGGTACATGCTGTAGTTCCTAGATTTCGAACAATGATGTTGTAAGTACCAGCTGCAAGGCCAGTAAAATCACCACTTGCTACGAAAGAAGCACCTGCATCAATACTGAATTCATAGTTTCCACTTCCATTGGTTCCAATCACAGAAATAGTTCCTGTTGCTCCTCCGAAACAAGCAATGTTTGTAGTAGATATTACTTCACACATTGGAGCTTCTGGAGCCAAAATCGTTGCTTCACAAACAGATTCACATCCATTTTCATCGCGAACGGTAACCATGTAAGTTCCTGCACTCAATCCTGTAAATGTATCAGCAGCTTGAAAAATTGTACCGTCGATGCTGTACATGGCATCACCAGTTCCACCTATAGCGGTCACCACCAACATTCCATCGTCTTGCGTACAATCCGTGGCATCTGTTGGAACAACCATGCATGAAAGTTCAGCTGGTTGTTCCAGCTCCCAATTACAAGTGGTACGGCAATCATTAGCGTCTTGAATTTCGATCAGGTAATTACCTGCGTCAAGATTCTCGAATGTATTTCCAGGTTGGAAAGGAGAACCATTTGCACTGTAAGAGTAAGGAGCTGTTCCACCACCCGCAGTAACTGTTATTGTTCCACTTGCGTCATCAGAGCATATGAGATCAGTACCTGCTAAAGCACAAGTAAGAGCGTCTGGCTCTGTGATGGTAAAGGCAATATCAAAGATACATCCGATGGCATCAGTTACCTGTAGGTTGTAGTCACCCGCAGCCAATCCCACAATATCTTCAAAGTCATTGTCTGGGTCTTCGAGGCCATCGTTGTCCCAATCAAAAGACAATGGAGGTGTTCCACCGAGAATGGTTACATCGATGCTTCCATCTGTATCGCCATTACATTCCAAATTAGTAACGAAACCTTGTCCCGTAATTTCTGGAGAAACGACAACTTCTACTTCACATGTTTGCATGAAGCCAAATTCATCAGTCACTTCTACCACATAAGTACCTGCAACAGCTGGACTGATGACTGGGCTTTGCATTGTACTTGCAAATCCAGCAGGTCCAGTCCAAGACCATGCTTCAGAAGTTGAACTCATTTCCGTTAGCATGAGATCATCTCCAAAACAAATTGGCGAGTTGCTCATGGCCAAACACAGTGGCGTAACCAACATGATTGTTTCTGGATCGTGATCATCTTCATCTCCATCTGTTCCGTCTACATCATTATCTACAAACGGACCGTCATTCGTGGTGTCGTCATCTGGGGCAGAATCGATGTCCGTTGGAGGATCATCGCTTGGATCGGTATCGTCATCCGCAGCTCCGATTTCTGCGAAGTTTTGAATGCTATTTCCGGTAAAGTTCGGATCGATATCAAAAGTAATTTCTTCACAAGCTTCACCTGTCATTGCCGCAATTGGCCCTGGAATATTGATGAAGTAAGCTGTGTTTGGTTGTGCACCACCCGACCAATCAGCATCGTTGAGGATCAGTCCTGCTGGAATCATATCAACCAGCTCTACGGCATAGGCATCAACGGTTCCTTGGTTAAACACACAAATTTCGAAGGTAACCGTTCCACCCGGTGTGAATGGTCCTGATCCGACCGTAGTCTTAGTCAAAGCCAAATCGAATATCTCGACTGGCACTTGCGCAGGATCGTGATCATCTTCATCACCATCAGGATCAGAATCGCCCATTGTACCTGTTCCATCGCCATCGATGTAATCATCGTTGGCTGTTGTTACGGCACCACCTGCATCATTTCCGTCGTCTCCATCAGGAGTAGAATCGATATCAGGATAACCTTCACTGTAAATATCATCTCCACTTAGAATCTCCGCAAAGTTTACCAGATTTCCTGCGTTCGCAGATGGTAGAACTTCGACATCAATGGAGATGGTAGTTGATCCCAATGGCAATAATGGGCCAGTAATCGTAAAGGTGGCTTCATTGTTTCCAAGATCAAACCAATTGGCATCGGCCAACTGGAAACCAGCTGGGATGTAATCAATCACTTCAATATCCTGAGCAGCCACTGTTCCTTGATTCGTTACAGTGATATCAAAGGTGACGATATCGCCGACATAAACTGGAACATCTTGACTTGGGTTTAAGACTTTCTTTAAAGCCAAATCAAACACACAATCAGGAATATCGATGGTAATTGGTGCTGACTGCGAAGGACATTCGCCATTATCAACTACCACATAGAAAGTTCCAGATCCTACTGGCAATACCAGTTCGTTGTCTGGACCACTTTGCATCAAGATTTCGTTTCCATTATCGCTGTAGTAAAATTCATAATTGACTTGCCCTGGAGGGTCTGCAATTAATGAACTATTCGGCGCATAAGGTAAATAGCAATTTTCGCTTCCTTCAAAACTAATTGTCACAGGAATGCTGTCCAATACATTCACTGCAAACATTGCTTCAGCCGTACAACCTGCATTTGGATTAAATACCGTTACTGTATAAACAATGTCCGAGAGAGGATTGCAAATTGTTGGGCAAGAAGAATTAGGATCATCGAGATAAGTATCCGGACTCCAAGTAAATTCTATATCGCTCCAACCAGCTGGCAAATCCAAGTCAATTTCTAAACACTCTGAATTACAAATATCAACTGTTTCAAAAGGTCCCAATACGAATTCTTCCAATTGGTAGATATCCAAAGAAAATTCGCCTGGGCACTCAGCCGTTTGACTTGTAACATAGAGTGTAACTGGAGAATTAACTCCATAGGTAGGATTTAAAGCTACAGTCAATTCATCTCCAACTTGCGTAAGGGTTCCGCCTGCGGCAGGACTTAATTCAAAGTCGTATCCAAAGCAAACATCTAGCATCAAATCATCACCAGGACAAAGGGTAACTTCTCCACCTTCAAATTGATCTAAAAAGTCTGGAGTAGGGGCTTCTTCTTGGTAGAACACCGTGGCGCTACATTCACAAGGAACGTCAAATTCCACTTCAATTAACAAGGGACAAGAGTTCGACTCCGGCAAGGTTACACTTCCCATATGTTCTGTTATCTGTCCGCTGGTCACATTAACAAAAGTAGACTGCGTTGCCATCAAAGGATCATACGCATCCAGCATTCCATTGAGATCAATATCTCGATAGAAATTAATGGTTGCATCTCCCACATAATCCGTTGAAGAAATTCCCTCAAAGAATAATGTATAGTCGAAAGTCGCTAATGCCGGATCGTTGTCGCATTGAATAACAAACTCTGCTTCTGCCACAGAAACCGGCGAAGCAATATTCAACAGGATATCAGAATTAATGGTATTGTTGACAAAAACATCGCAGTCGTCACCGCCTTCACAAGGCTGCCCTAAAATTTCAGATTTCACTTGACCAACAAAGAACACTTCTTCACATTGAGAAGTGGCGTTTGGTGTTAATTCTACTTCAAAACTAAAGAATTGCTGGGGCCCGATTCCATCAGGCAAATCAAAGCATACTTCAGTAATTCCACCACCCAAATCTGTCTCTGTAACAGTCGGTGCAAATGAACTTGGCGACGTAAAATTAAACGAACCTGATGTATAAGGAATGACATCACCAAATTTGAAACAAGCTTCAGACATATCTGTTTGCCCACCTGTGTCACTCAAATTAATTCCTGAAATACTTACAGGAACTGGTCCACCACAAGTGTAGGTCAGAGGATCCGCTATTAAAAGAAATTGTGCATTCTCACTAGGGATGGCATCATTAATCAGGATGCCCTCGTTGACTTTATTATTCGAAGAAGTGCGACCTTCACAAGGATCAGCAGCATTTACTTCAAAATATACAGGAGAGTTACTCACATACTCATCACAGATTGTTTCCACCAAGAATCGAATCTTCAAATTGTTCGAGTCTGGCTGCGAACCAATGCCCGGTAGACCGTTGGCATCGATGTATGGCATACTGTTGTCGTTGGTCATAAAACCTTCACCAAAAATACTTGGACCCGTATTAATAGGATCCGGAGTTATTGAAGTCCAAGGACCCATATTTGGGCCAGTAGGTGGATACGAGAATTCCCAAGAACCAGGAATCACAGCCAAACCTGGAGGAAACATGAAATTAAATTCCAAATCGGTCAATGTTGCCAGCTTGGTATTTTTAATTTCCACTTCCATGTACGTTTGTGCACAAAGCGGAATGGGTCCCGCTGGATTATTGCTACTCCAAGTTGCTTGAATTTCAGCTTCACCAGCTACGTAATTGTAGCAACAAGAAGCAGAAGTACAGGCTGAACCTCCAGAGCCTAACAATTGCGAAGCGACTGAAGGATCCATACAAGTAGAAGATGTACTGATACATATTTCGGTATCCGTATTCGGACCAGGACAAAACAGCAGTTCTGTTTCGATCACAAATTCAAAGCAATCACCAGAGGCTAGGTCAGGTAGATTCAACAAATAGGAATCGCCTGCAGCAGATGAACCCGTTTGCGTAAAAGTGATATTAGCACCTCCCAAATCTGTAATACTAAGCGTACCCACTGTCGGAGGTGTAGAAATAGTGGTAATTACATTTGTATGTGGTATTCCAGCTCCAACTGCACAGACCTCGTAAGTATTCTGCTCAGAAGCATCAGCTGCATCGGAAATCAATGTATTTGCCATTGTACACTGAAGGCCAGGCAAAGCAGTATCGTCGGGTTGAAAATTCAGAGTAAACGAGGTATCCTTTACAATGTGATAATCACGATCTGTAAATAAAACTGTGTTATTATCTGTTCCACCATTCACACCATCACAACCAGGAGTTGGATATGGTATTTGATTTCCAAAGAAACTTAAATCGGCTCGTGTTGGAGTTCCATCGGTATCGTTGCAAAATTGCCCCCCAGGTTGATATTCGCAAGGTGCTGCATAATCAAACACAAATTCGTAATTTTCTGGAGAAGAAATTGGTCCCGGACAAAGGCGTACGAGATCGTATCGAATTACTATTGAGTCAAGTGGTTCATTAGGCAAACCTACACCCATGGTGGGGAGTTGCGAAACATCAAAAGTAGCGTAACCCGTTGTTCCAGAATTAGAGGCGGCAAAATTGGTTGTACCATCGTACACTGTCGTTAGATTGCTGTCAAAAGTTGGATCACTCAAGGGCATTACTACACCATTGAACTCGACAGTAGCATTTCCGGCATAAACCAAAGGTGAAGGGAGTGGGACACTTACATTTTCAAAATCCCAAAATGGGCGATACTCATTTGCAAAACAGTCTGCATCCATGTGGCCATCCAATTTGATGACATGTTCAACAGTAGCACTACAAGGATCTACTTCATAGTTGGTGTAAGCACCCATTTCTGGTGGGCAGTAACCAAATACAATTTCAGTACTGTTACAAGAGTTGGCTGTTTCTACCCAGCCACCGCCATCGTTTTCGTTAGAGCGACCACGCCCCCAGCCTCGCCAAGTAGTAGCATATCTAGGAGCTTCTGCGTCAATATCAGCATTTACGATTCGATAAGGATTTTTCTGAAACGGTACTTTCAGCTGCATTCTGAATTTATCTCCATCTTCAAGTCCTCCCATTAAATCATCAAAAATGTGGCGCACACAGTTCTCACCCGTTTGTCCTAATTTTTCTCTATCATAAAAATAGAGTTGTACCGCTCTACTGTCAAAAATATCCCAGGTGGAATTAGTATGAGACACGGGAAAACCCAGTTGATTATTCACATTATTAATAGCGTAACCTAAATTATCTAGATATCCATTATTACTATTTCTGAAATAAGCGCCATTTCCACTAAAGCAATCGTATGCTGATAAGTCGACGGGTGACCAAACTCCTGGATTACCCACTTTTTCGAAAGAAAAATCAAGCATTTCGGCGAACGTCAAGTTTGGCCAAAGTTCCAAAGCAGGGTTCGTATTATCAGGAGAACCATTCCAATATAATTGAAGAAAAAACTCTTCTGATTGATTGACCAAAAAGGCATCCAAAATTTCCCACTCCACTTCAATAAACATACTATCACAAGGGAGAAATTTTCGAGTATCTGTAGGCTCGGCAGTAGTTTCGTCAAGTTGAACTGATAGGTCTTTACTATCGTATCCATAGGTAGTTCTGTGTATTTGAGTGACTTCCGTCCTAATTTCACAAACGCACATGCAAGATCTTTGCGTTCGAACAATTGCGTCGTCACAGGCTCTCACAAGGGTACAGAAATTTCCATCAGGACCATTGCAATCCATGCATTCTTCTACTACACGCATGCTCATTGGGAAATACTGACGTGGGTAACAAACACATGAATCTAATTCCAAAGTAAAATTGTAACAAAGGTCTCTTTCTAAGTCATTATTCCCCGCTTGAATTTGAAAAACAACCTGAGAAGAATCAGTATTTATGGCAGAAGACACACCCGAAGCAGGTACACTTGAACCATCAAAGGAAACCGAGGAATCATCAATGGTAATATCTCCAATAAACGCCTTAGAGCCACCTACTTCCACTTGAAAATAGGAATTAGAATTCATACATCCATCAATTCCTCCTGATCCAAAATCATAACAAAATTCAACATCGATTGTACTTACGCCAGTAGTCTCATCAAACCAATAACCCTCTTGAGTTCCGTTCTGTGCCGCAGAAATGTCTAAATCATCATTCATAGTGATGCTGTTAACACCATAAGCGAATGAAGGAGCTGGACTGATACTTTCATACCTTTGAAAGTCTTGACCACAATGTCTTTTACCAGAAACATAAGCTTGACTGAATGAACAATCAAGGCTTGCACAACCCGCAATTTGTTGAGGGTCTTGACATTTAATACCAGCTTCAATTTCCAGCACTACCGTTTGCCCACCTAATAAATCATCAAAGATTCCATCACCGTCAAAATCGGTAAAACCCGTTCCCGGATCAGGGTCAAAATTAAATGTGCTTGCATCTATTACAAAATCAAAGTTCTCGTAATAGTAAGAACCAGCTGGCAAAGAAGCTCCATTAATTCGAACATCTATTGCTTCAAAGGCATCACCTTCACAAAGTTGAAAACCTAATTTCAAATCTTCCCACAAACCCAAAAGCGGATCTGTTTGCGTACTAGAAACTTCGATTTGGAAAATAGCGTTATCGCCACAAACTGCAGGATCTTGCGTTTGAGTAACCGTAAAATTCGCATTCGCTGAATAGTTTGGAGTGAACTTAACTGTTCCTGTCATCACTGATGGGTCCACACAAGGTTCACCATCTCCACCACAACCAAAGGAAGCTCGGTATTCTAAGTTAAATGAACTTTGGTCAGAATCACATGCCAGTGGTGCCTCGTAGCAAACACGAATTACCATACTTTCATCTTCTCCCAATGAACCACTGGGAATAAAACCAGAATCTACAGTTACTGCAGCCGTTTGAGTTGCAGCATCAAAAACGAAAGGAAGACTTACGCCACCCACCGTCATATCTGAGATGACTATATTAACGCCATCGGTACCAAAAACTTCAAAATTAAATTCAGAGAGTGAAGCATCAATACCATTTTGAGAAATGGTGACATTGGTACATCTTTCGGCCGAACTAGTTATCACAACGCCTACTGGGCTTACCGATAAAACATTTATTGTGGGTTGAATAATATACGGACCATAATCAATGCTACCAGGATAATTATTGGTACAAGCATTAATGTTTTTCGAATCATCCTTAATCAAATAAGCAAAGCTTCCATCAATTTCATAAGTTTGAGTTGACGTATTATTATAAACTTCACAAACCGCCTGAACACCTACCTGAACAATTTGGACACTGTCCGCACTAAAGGTTGTCAGAATAAATTTCGGATTTTCAGGATCCGAAACATCCCCTTCTATTAAAGGGTAAGCGGGATCTAAAAAATCTATAAATCCTGCATATTCTAAACCAGGTGGAAGAGATAACTCAAATTCACTATTGAGCAGTGTTTGTCCAGAGGTATTTAGAATGTAATAGGAAACTGTGTCCATCTGTCCACAGATACTTAAGTCATCAATTCGCGGATAACCGGGAACTTGATTCATGTCATCAATGAAAATAGTTGGGCATTGTGCGTTCACCTCCTGTCTATCAAAAAATGCTAGACAACATAAAATAGCAAAGCACCAAATCCATCTGGATTTGGCCATCTGCGATGAACTATGAAGCAACTTTCCCATATTAGGAAAAATCTTCATTAGTTGGGGAATTGGATTCATCTGTAGTTGTTTGTTATGGGTTTACTTCACTTAAAAAATCTGTTTTTATATATAATCAAGAGTGGAGGTGGGACATCGACATAACTCTCCTAGCAAGCACTAAAAGTGCGAGTAAGGTCAAGACAAGAAAATGGTATGAGAGTAGTGTTTAACTGAGATTCTAGAGCTTCATAAAAGCTCAATAGATCACTTTAGAAAAGTGATTTTGATCATCAGTACAAGTAGTCGAAGATGTATTTTTAGCACTTCCACCCAATAGTAGGTTGCCCTATAAAGTGCAATTTTTGTGCCATCGAATAAAAAAGATTCGTATAAGAAGTACGCCAATAATATTTAGATCAAAAAATAATTTATTTGACGATTCTTCAAAATTTGGCATGGTGAAGTAATGCTTACAATTGGAATAGCTAGCGTTATAAGCCACAGATAGGGCTGTAGTAGTTACAGGTAGAGGTAGAGTTACAATCAGAATAGCTAGAATTAAAGTAATGAAGACTGATCATCAAGGAATTATAATTTTTAAATAAAAAACCCCAAAGTCGCGATCGACTTCGGGGTTGGTCATTTTACTCCTTTCGGAATTTATTCTAAAGTATTAATCGCTGTTAAGGCGATAGCAAGGCAGAGACAAGGAGTAATCCTTGCCTCTGCTTTTTGCTTTGTATCTACTTTCTCAACTCGATGAATCCGGTACGTGTTTGCACTGCTTGGTCGCCATCGATGAGTTCGATGATGATGAAGTAAGTTCCTTCCGGAACATTTCCTCCACTGCGCAATTCTCCGTTCCAGTTCTCTTCTGAGTTGTCGTAGCGGTTGGTCGAGAACACTTCTGTTCCGAAGCGGTCAAAGACTTTCACGCAAACCTGCTCTTCGCAATTCTCCAAGCCTTCGATGCTCAACAGATCGTTGATACCGTCACCGTTTGGAGAGATCACTGTAGAAGGCTTCAATTCGTCCAACTCACATGGACCGTGCTCGCTTACCTCAATGGTAACCGTAGTTTGGTCGCACTCATCGTCACAACACAATTCGTATTCAAAGCTCACCGTTCCTTCGTAACCCAATTGAGGTACGTAAGTCAAGATTCCGCCGATCTCCAAGACCACACCGTGGTTGGGCTGGCTCAAAAGCTCCACATCAGGATTGTTGCAAGTAAAGTCGTCGTTGTCCAAAATGTCTAGCGCCAATGTGTTGTTGTCAGCAGTTTCGTAAGAGTCGCTGTGTGCGTCTACTTCTTCTACATCGCAATCAACACTCACTGAAACAGTGCTCTGGTCACTGCCGCCTCCATCACCGCAAGCAGTGTACTGGAAGGTAGCAGTTCCGCTGAAGTCTGAATCTGGAGTAAACACGATGTTACCACCCGAAATCTCCACGTCTCCGTGGTTCGAATCGTCTACATCACAAATTTCCAAATCATCGCCTTCGTCGTTGTCCAAAACATCAATCGTTACAGAGTCTCCGCAATCCGTCGATGCGTAGTCGCTGTGCGTGTCAACTTCTGTTGCTTCGTCTTCACATTCCACATTTACGTGAACCGTGCTTTCGTCGCTGTTTCCGTTGTCATCACAAATCGAGTACTGGAAGCTAGTGTTTCCACTGAATCCTTCGTCTGGCGTGAAGATGATGTTGTCACCGCTGATTTGAACCTCTCCGTCTGAAGAGCTATCCACATCGCAAATTTCAATATCATCACCATCATCGTTGTCGAGAACATCAATCGTTACCGAGCTACAATCCGCATCTACATAATCAGAGTGAGCATCCACATCATTGCCTGAAGGCTGATCATCACAATCTTCAGAAACAGTGATATAAATTGTTACCTCAATGCAATCGTCGCCATTGTCGCAAGCAGTTACCGTCAAGGTTTCCTGACCCGTAAAGCCTGGCAATGAACGGTACTTGAAACAGTGATCATCGATGTCATTCAAGCTGCAATCGAACATGCTTTCCACATCTTCAATTTCGTAATCGTTGTCACAGAAATCAATACAGACCTCCACTTCTTCGATAGGCTCGGAACAGATCGTCTGATCTTCCACTTCACATGGAGCACCTTCGATGTCGATGTAAACAGTAGTTTGATCACTACCGCCGTTACCGTCACAAATGGTGTACGTAAAGGAATCGCTTCCTGTGTATCCGTCTTCTGGCGTGTACGTGATTTCACCATCACCAGAGATACTTGCAGTACCGTGGTCTGGATCGAGATCATCGGACTCATTGCAGAAGTAGAAATCATCTCCATCCGGATCGTAATCGTTTGCAAACACATCGATTTCAATCGACTCACCTTCTTCTGTCTCAACATTGTCGTGAACAGCGTTTGGTTGATCGTTATCTGGTGTTGGAGTCTCTGGTGTTGGAGTCTCCGGCGTTGGAGTCTCTGGTGTTGGAGTCTCTGGTGTTTCTGGCGTCTCCGGTGTTTCTAGAGTCTCAGGCGTTTCTGGAGTTTCTGCAGTTTCACCACAAACCGTTACGTAAGCATTAATCGTAGCACAAACTCCGTTGTCACAAGCTGTGATTTCGATGACCAAGTCACCAGTGAATCCTGGCAGACCTGTAAACTTCACGCAGTCATCAACAATCACCAAACTACACTCGTAGTCAGTTGTTGCGTCAGTGATTTCAAAGTCCCCATCAGGGAACTCACAGAAATCAGGACAGATGAATGTTGGAGTTACTGGCTCAATACAGTCAATCACGATGCCTTCGTTCTCACAATCATTGTCAACAGTAATGTATACAGTAGCCTCATCTGTTCCTCCGTTTCCATCACAAACTGTGTAATCAAAGCTATCGGTTCCAGAGAATCCATCATCTGGCGTGTAAACAAACTCACCGTCTACCAATTCAACCGAACCATTGTCTGGCTGATCGAAATCACAGATGTAAAGATCGTCTCCATCAGGGTCAGAATCGTTGTCCAATGCATCAATGGTAACCGGTCCACCATCGCTGGTTTCGTAGTCGTCATCCGCATCAGGATCTTGGTTAGGAGTACAGCCTCCGATAGTGATGGCCACGTTCAAGTGGTACTCACAACCGTTTGCATCTTCCACCACGATGTTCAAGTAATCAGAACCCACAGCGTCCATTCCTGGAAGCGGTGTGTATCGGATACAACCATCGCCCAATTCAACCACAGCACAATGGAAGAGTGATTCAGCACTCACCAATGTGAATGGTCCATCACCGCAAGTATCCGGACAGATCACAATTGGAGTCTGCTCTTCAGTACATACTTCCATGTCATCACAATCATAAGGACCACCTGTACAACCTCCCGTAGGTTCATCTACATCATAGTGTGAAGGATCAGTATCGCTCACATCTGTTCCGATAACGTTTCCGTTATCGTCTACAGGTGTTCCGCTTACCGTTCCAACATTTGAGTAGTTGCTGTCACCGGCCGTTCCATTCAATGTACAAGTTGCCGACTGACCCACTCCGAGGAATGGCAGTGTACAAACAAATCCTTCCTCGTCATCAGTGATTGTTACACTTACTAGATCAACATCACCAGTATTCGTAGCAACATAAGTCCATGTAACATCATCACCTTCCTCGAGTTCAGGTACATCTGAACCGTTCGCGCTATCAGCATCAGCTCCGTTGGTTGCCTTCTCCAAATGGATGTCAGCATCCAAACTTGGATCGTCGCAATCTGGTCCAGTCAAACGCGTTACCGCAATTGAGTTAGACAATTCGAAGCATCCCGTCAAGTCGTTAGCATTTGCTCCAATGGCAGCACCATTGAGTGAGTCAAAGTCGACCAACCAGATCAAGCAAGTACCACTTCCAGCTCCTTCGAGATCGAAGGTTGGTCCAGATGGTGGCAAAGCCAAGATGTTTCCATCAGAATCGGTGATTACCCAAGCAGTATTTGCTCCAGTTCCACCAGACACAGACACTGTAATCGGATCGGCATCGCCATCGTCAGCACAGATTGTCGTTGGATCATTCGTAGAGATGTAAGCAGCATCCACATCACAACTTGGTGCATCTACATTGTAGTGAGATGGATCGCTGTCGTCGATGTCATTACCAACAGGGTTGCCGTTTTCATCAACTGGGGTTCCACTTACCGTACCCACGTTTGCGTAGTCGCTGCTTCCAGCTACTCCACTCAAGTTACAAGTCGCAGTTTGACCAACTCCCAAGAATGGAAGCGTACAAACATCGCCTTCCTTGTCATCAGTGATCGCCACATCGATTAGATCGAGGTTACCAGTGTTAGTAGCAACGTACGTCCAAACAACAGCATCACCTTCCGACAATTCCGGAACATTTGAACCATTCGCGTTATCCGCGTCTACTCCATTCGTTGACTTCTCTAAGTGGATTCCTGGAGCGTTCACTGGATCAGGAGTTCCTTCGTAGTGTGAAGGATCTTCATCATCCACATCTCCTACCAAGTTACCGACTTCATCCGTTAGCGGATCACCGTTCTCATCAACTGGCGAACCAGTTACAGAACCGATGTTCTCGTAGTCACCAACTTGAGCTGTTCCAGTGAGTGTACAAGTAGCTGATTGCGATACTGCCAAGAATGGCAATGTGCACACAAATCCTTCCACGTCATCTGTCACCGTAACATTCACCAAGTCAACATCACCAGTATTGGTTACATCGTAGGTCCAAAGAACGGCCTCCCCTTCTTCAATCGTTGGAACATCAGCACCGTTTGCATTGTCTGCATCGGCTCCGTTCGTAGACTTCTCAATGTGAATTCCAGGAGTACCAATTGGATCAGTAGTTCCATCGTAGTGTGAAGGATCTTCATCATCCACATTAGGAACAGGGTTTCCGTTCTCATCAACCAAAGGATCACCGTTTTCATCAACCGGAGAACCTACAACAGAACCCGTGTTCTCGTAGTCACCTGATTGAGCAACACCTTGCAACATGCAAGTAGCAGTAGATCCTACAGGCAATACAGGCAAAGTACAAACGAAGCCTTCAACGTTATCCGTCACGGCTACATCTACCAAGTCTACATTACCATCGTTCGTGATTACGTATTCCCAAACAACTGAACTTCCCTGCTCTAACACAGGAACATCAGCTCCATTGGCATTATCAGCATCTGCACCATTGGTCGACTTCTCGATGTTAATCGATGGGTTTGGTACCAATATCACTTCAGCAATGTAATGCGATGGGTCTGAGTCATCTACGTTTGGTCCTTGAGGCATTCCCTGATCATCAACAGGTGTACCTACTACAGAACCAATGTTCTCATAGTCGTCACCTCCAGCAATTCCTTGGAAGTTGCAAGAAGCAGATTGACCTATTGGCAAGAATGGAATGCTGCAAATGAATCCTTCAATATCATCCGTCACAGAAACGTTTGTCAAGTCCATGTTACCTGTGTTAGTGATGTCGTAAGTCCATGTTACGTTTCCTCCAAGCTCAATGGTTGGAACATCAACACTGTTGAATGAATCAGCATCATTTCCATTGGTTGATTTCTCGAGATGGATGGATGGATCAAGCACAGGGTCAGTTGTACCAACGTAGTGCGATGGATCTTCATCATCGATGTTCTCTCCAATTGGATCACCGTTTTCATCTACCGGAGTAGCGGTTACCGAACCAATGTTTTCGTAATCTCCTGCTTGCGCAGTTCCTTGGAACATACAGTTCGCTGAAGATCCGATCGGCAAGAACGGAATGCTACAGATAAATCCTTCTACGTTGTCCGTTACGTTTACGTTGGTCAAATCAGCATTACCTGTATTTGTGATCACGTATTCCCAAACAAC
>Ga0114956_1000292_pt1 | contig 34183 bp, 31 predicted proteins | sample MaitaG_FD_87304 | JGI IMG/M metagenome (GOLD analysis project Ga0114956, IMG submission 87304) | Marine algal microbial communities from Maine, USA - Maine_Asex2 metaG | ecosystem: Host-associated > Algae > Red algae > Unclassified | place: Maine, USA | collected 2015-01-05 | reverse complement strand
CTTCCTCAATGAGTTTGTTCTCAACAGCCATCTCTAATAAATGGTTATAATCAGATAACGTATTGAATGGGCAATTGATGCTTTTAAAATTTTCAACTGCAGTTTCAAAGTTGTAATTGAAAATAGCAACAACACCTATTACATCCACACCTGCTTGGCGCAGTGCTTCAACTGCTTTTACTGCACTACCACCGGTTGAAATTAAATCTTCAACAACCAACACTTTCTGCCCTTCAATAATCTCGCCTTCTATTTGGTTGGTTAAACCATGCGCTTTTGCTTTTGAGCGAACATAGTTAAATGGCATATTTAAAGTATCTGCAAGCAATGCACCATGCGCAATGCCAGCAGTAGCAACCCCACTAATCGCTTCACAGCTAGGAAAACGATCAACAATATTTTCTTTAAAAGTATCGCGTATGTAGTTGCGTATTTCAGGATATGAAAGCGTTTTTCTATTGTCGCAGTAAATAGGACTTTGCCAACCACTGGCCCAAGTAAAAGGTGCTTGCGGACTCAATTTTATTGCTTTAATTTGCAACAAATGTTGTGCTAATTTTTTAGCCTGATCAATATTAAAAACCATGGCTCAAAACTATAAAATTTACATAAAGGACAAGCTAGTTTATTTAGCCAAAAAGCCAATAGATAAAAGTTTGGCGCAAGTTTTATATAAATCGCCTAAAGATTTGAAAAGGTTGCGTGGTAAAAAAGCAATGGCAGCCAACGTAATTCATGGAGATGTTAATGAGTTATGGCAGGAGTTTCAAAGTAATTATGACCCCGTAATAGCCGCAGGTGGGCTGGTTAAAAATGAATATGGTAAATACTTAATGATTTTTAGAAGAGGCAAATGGGACTTACCTAAAGGCAAAATTGATCCTAAAGAAACCATTGCACAATGTGCAGTGCGTGAAGTGATGGAAGAAACAGGCTTGCGAAAGGTTAAGCTGGGTAGGGCCATCTTGACTACCTACCATTGTTATACCATGAGCCGTAGATGGTCTTTAAAAACTACCTATTGGTTCGAAATGACTGTGGAGGGAGCACCACGCTTAACACCACAAATTGATGAAGACATTTTTAAGGCACAATGGTTAAGTAAAAAGGAAGTGAAGGCTTTTTACAAGAAGTCATTCCCTAATATTGTTGATGTTTGTGAGGCTTATTTTTGAATTATTTAAAGTCTTCATCCCTAAACATTAAAATGCTACTTAGAAACTCTTTATTCGAAAACTTTTTTTGAACAATGTTGTTCTGAATTACAAAATAATGTGGCGTAGCGTTTTCATTTAACTGATAGCTTAATCGACTACTTAGAAAGTTGGCATTGGAGAGGTATTCTATGCCATTTGAGTTACAAAATGCTTTGATTTTTTCACTATCGCTTATGTCAATTATTATCAAATTTGGTTCAACTTGTTTAAGGGTGTCTAAGTTGGTCTTTATTTTTTCAATAACTTTTCTTGAGAAACCACATCTTTGAGAGGTAATGGCCAATATATGTCTTTCAGCATTTAGGTTGACTACCTTGTTTTTGCCGGATAGTTTATCAATTCTGATGTTATTACTATCTGCAAAAGCTGCCATCATCTCATTGACGGTATCTGTATAAATACTATTTATATTATTTTTCAATACAGGCTCACCTAAGGCAAATATTTGCTTAGGCTCAAGTGCTTTTCGCTTCATCAGTCTATATAAGTGAAACATTTTTACTTCTGATAAGCTACTTCTAAGTAGTGCACTATCTTCTGCTTGCTTAAAGTGTATAAGGCAATTACTGGCCCTTGTTCCTAGTGAATCTTTTTGAATTTCAGTTAAGCTAGTATCTCTGAACAACTGATGAACCATTTTTGAATAAGCTTTGGCGCTAACAGCTGAAATGTTCATTTGATTATTGTATTCCTTGTTGGTTTCGGAGTTAAAGTTTACCTCAATTGGTATTACGGATGAAACCGTAATCAAAGTCTTTTTCTGAGGGTAAAGAATGCAGCTCTTGTCGTTAATACTTATATAAGTGTCATTATAAATGTTTTGTTGGAATTTGAAATTTAGATTTCCGACAACAGTAGTATCTGCAATGATATGATCGCTGTAAATTTCAATTCTTAAAGAGTCAGAACTTTTGGAAACTACTTTGATTTTGTTTTCAATAGTATGCGAACCAAACGTTGGAAGTAGGGCTGTTAGTAACAGTAGGAGGAATGTGAAACGCATTAGCTAGCCGTACTGTTTTTGATGTAAAAATTTATAGACTTCAACTCTTTTCTCAAAAACTTCAAAATGGATGCTGTATGGGAATTTGTTTAAGTGCACCAATCTTACCTTACTATATCTAACTTGAAAAATTAATCGAGAGGAGATTATAATTGATAAGGCTTCATCAAGATCATCCAACATATAGTTCCCTAACCATTCTGAAATAGAATTATAATAGTCAACTGCAATTTCTATTTGCGCAATTGCATCATCCGAAAATTCTATTTTCATTTTTTGTACAGTTTGGCTTTAACATCTTCCCAACTATGAAATTTAACCTTCCCAGCTTTTTTCCTTGTTAAAAACTCATCTATCATAGCCTTGTACTCATCACTTGCTTCAAAATCTCCTGCTTTTTGTTTTAAGATAAATTCCATGTAATTCTTAAGCTTTCTGCCTTGCAGGTCAGCTTGTATTTGAAGTTGAGCTACAATTTCCTCATCAAGAGTTACTTCTTTTCTAATTTTTGAAGACATAATATTAATTTACGGATGTTATACGTATAATAAACGTAAAGTTACCGAAAATATTCCACTTTCCTCTCGATGGTTGGCAACTGGGCAGTTAATAATCGATTAAAGTCTTAGACTTTATACTTTAACCTCCTTAGGCAAAAACTCACCCAAGTCGCCACCAAACTTTATAATTTCTCTAACTATGGTTGAGCTTATGTGTGAATATTTGGGTTGTGAAATCAAAAACACAGTTTCTAGTTCACTATCCATTGATTGGTTCAATTGCGAAATTTGGCGCTCATACTCAAAGTCGGCAGCAGATCGCAAACCTCTTAAAATGTATTTAGCACCTATCTTTTTACAAAACGTAACGGTTAACTCTTGGTAGTTCGCAACTTCAACTTTATCGGTATCCTTAAATATTAGGTTAATGTGTTCAATTCTTTGCTCCAGGTCAAACAAGTATTTTTTTTGTGAATTATGACCAACGCCAACAACAATTTTGTCAAAAAGCGGTAAGGCTCTTTTTACAATGTCTACATGGCCAATGGTAATTGGATCAAACGAACCTGGGAATAATGCAATGTTGCTCATAGTATTAGTTACTAAAGATACTAAAAATGGTTGTGCCGTAGTTTTTTACCATTTTCAATCGCTCATCATCTTTAAAGTTGTGATTGGGATTGTGTTCTAAAATGAACCAACCTTCTTTGGCCAATAAGTTGTTTTTAAATACCAAATCGGGTAAGGTAGCTAAAGTTTTTAAAGGGTAGGGTGGTCCTGCAAAAATCAAATTAAATTTTTCATTGCAGTTATCCATAAATCTGAAAACGTCCTTTTTATAAACGTTAAAGTCGGCCTTAATCTCTTTAGATGTTTGTTGTATGAATTTAACGTTAGGTCCAAATTTTTCAACACAGGTAATGTCTTCACAGCCTCTACTGCTCATCTCGTAACTTATGCTGCCAGTACCTGCGAACAGATCCAAAAACTTTACATCTTCAAAATAGTAGTAGTTGTTTAGTACGTTAAACAATCCTTCTTTGGCAATATCAGTAGTTGGCCTAGCAGGGTTATTTTTTGGCGGATTAAATCGCTTACTTCTATATTCTCCTCCAATAATCCTCATGGTAAGCAGGTTTGTATTTCAAAACTAAGTGCATTCCAACCGTTTAGGGGATTCGGCACTAAAACGGGCTCAACATTCCATATAAATTGTTGCAACGTTTTTATTATCTCGTTAGAATCTTCTTGGTCGCTTACTATTTTAAGCTTCACTTTTTCGGGGTTCAATTGTAAAGCATCATACACCAATAAGCAGTAATAGGCAATATCATCAACACTCGAAATTTTGTAAACATTGGCTAAGCAAATTTCACCGTCAATAAAAGCATAAAGGCTAATTTCGTTTACGTGCACAATAGCAAAAGTTAACTTAGATAGTTTAGTGGCTATAAAGTTATTTTCAATATAATTGATAACGCTATTATGAATTGGCTGCTCAACATCACTTAAGGTTACAACTTTGTTACTGAGTGCTGTAGTTATGAATGCACCACTATTTGTGGTAGGATTTATACCTTCAAATTCTACCGGAGATAAGTTAAATTGTGATGTGTAGTTAAAAACAGAAATAAACTCTTCACCCTTTAACTCGGCAATTTGATTGTCATCAAGGTTGATGCAAACATTTTTCCAAGGATTGTGATACGCTATTAAATTAGAAATGGAATTTAATTTTTAGTTACAATCGCTACTGTACTTACTTGGCCAATTACCAGAGGTTGTAGCTTTATACATAGAACCCAAGGCCATATCCTTACCAACATGTATGTTAGGGTCAAAATATTTTTGATTCATACCTTCAAGTACTGCCGTGTAAGGAGCTTTTACTTCAAATACATGAACCGTAACTCTATTTTGTTCAATAGTTCCGGCATCCATTGTAAACTTGCCGCTTACATTGGGTATAGCATTCAAATTTTTAATGTAGTTGTTGTCTTTGTCTTTAAACAACATATCTTTTATAGCTATCATTTCAATTTGCACTGTTGTTTGTTTGGTAGTATCATCAGGGTCACCATCTACACGCTTAACGGTAAATGAATCATTCATTATAAAATTGTTTAATGAATCAAATGATTCGGCATATTTGCCATTTACAGTTTTGTATGCTTGTTGTACTTCCTTAATCTTTGCTAATTTACAAGCAGATTCACTTACCTGAACAACAATTTCTTCTTGAATTTTTATAGGATCGGTAATGTTTAAATACAGTAAGTATCCTAAAAAAATAGCTGCTGCTATAAATATTATGTTTAAAATATACTTCATTCAATGGCTGTTTGTACGTACAATAATAAGATATTTTAGCCTAATTTTGGTCTAAATTATATAACGTTTCTATTAAAAATTTATGAATTCCAAACCTCAGTTCGTTCCAGAAAATCCTGAATACCTTAAAAACATGAAGCGAATGATTGAATTGAACAGATTTATGCATCATGTTGGGCTTACAATTGATGATATTCAACCAGGTTATATACATGGAAAATTGCAAATTAATGACATACATAGGCAGCAAAATAATTTTTTGCACGGTGGAGTAGCCACTACATTTTGTGATGTGGTTGCAGGTTTTGCAGCTTTTACCTTAGTTGCTGAAAATGAACATGTGGTTACTGCCGAGATAAAAGTATCATATCTAAACCCTGGGGTAGGTGATGAAGCTATTGCAATTGGCAAAGTTTTAAAGAAAGGAAAACGCTTTATGTTTTGTGAGAGCGAATTGTTTGTTGGTGATAGGTTATGTGCAAAAGCAACTACAACTATGGCCATTATTGAAAAAAGAGAAAAGTGATAGGACCAAGAAGACTACGAAACAGCAAAATATTGAGAGATATGGTTGCTGAAGTACAACTAAACAATAACATGTTTGTGCAACCATACTTTGTTAAGTTGGGTAGCAATAAGTGTAATGAAATTGATATGATGCCTGGTGTTTTTCAATGGTCAATAGACAAACTGTTGCCTGAAATTGAATCAAATCTTAAAATAGGTTTAAACAAAATATTGTTGTTTGGAGTTGATAATGTTAAAGATGCCAATGCATCATCAGCAAATAATGAAAACAACGCAATTGCCGAAAGTATAAAGGAAATTAAGCAACAATTTGGCAAAGATATATTTGTAATTTCTGATGTATGCCTCTGTGCTCACACCACTGATGGTCACTGTGGAACTGAAGGTGCCAATATAACGAGTAACCATGCAAGTGTTGAAATTTTGGCAGATATGGCATTAATGCACGCTCAAATGGGCGTTGATATGGTTTCGCCAAGTGATATGATGGATGGAAGAGTGATGGTAATAAGAGAAAAATTGAATGACAATGCATTTGAGGGAGTTTCAATAATGAGCTATTCAGCAAAATACGCATCAGCATATTATGGTCCTTTTAGAGAAGCCGCAAACTCGGCTCCAACTGAAGGTAGCAATCGAAAGCATTACCAAATGGACATACGCAATAAACAAGAAGCTATTAAAGAGACCTTGCTAGATGAGGCAGAAGGTGCAGACATTGTAATGGTTAAACCTGCTTTAGCTTTTTTAGATATTATTCAAACGGTTAAAGAAAATACCTTTTTGCCAATTGCCTGTTACAATGTATCGGGCGAATATTCAATGGTAAAATTTGGCGCAAACAAAGGTTTATTCAAGGAAAGTGAAATTGTTATCGAAAATATGACTTCATTTGCACGTGCAGGAGCATCCGTGATAATTTCTTACCACACAAAAGACATTTTACAAAACAACTGGTTGCCTTAACACTTTATGAAAGTAGCAGCTACTTATAAAGACATATTTAAACTTTCGGCACCACTTATTGTGGCCAACTTTATGCAAACCGTAATTGGTTTTACGGATGCATTATTTTTAGGTAGAGTAGGTGAGGTTGAGTTGGGAGCAGTTGGTATTGCTGCTATCTACTATTTAGTATTGGTAATGATAGGCATTGGTTTATCTCGCGGTGGACAAATACTAATTTCAAGAAGAGCAGGTGAAGGAAAAGTGAAGCGAATAGGAATAATCATGGATAATTTTCTATTGCTTCAAATGTTTTTTGCCTTACTAATGTTTCTTTTATTAAGGTTTGGTTCTGAAACTATATTAGGTTTTGTAATTGAAGATGTAGAGATTAAAAATGCTGCATTACAGTATATAAAATATAGGTCGGCAGGATTATTTTTTAGTTATTTGGCATTTACCTTTTTAGCATTTTATGCGGGCATTGTAAAAACAACGGTAATTACCTACTTAATGCTTTTGTTAGCAGTAGCCAATGTGCTCTTAAATTATTCTCTAATTTTTGGAAACTTTGGCTTCCCTCAAATGTCAATTGGTGGTGCAGGTTTAGCATCAACCTTAGCCGAAATACTGGTAATTATTGCTTTATTTATTCATGTGTTTGTTAACAAGCAACATAAAACCTATCAGCTTTTCACGTTTAAAAAAATAGATTTTTCAATTATTAAAGACATATTTAATCTATCGGCTCCAGTAATGTTGCAATACATTTTGGGTTTAGGTGGTTGGTTCGTATTTTTTGCAATGGTTGAAAACATGGGTAAAAGAGCCTTGTCAGTTTCTACAATTGTAAGATGGGTTTATGCTTTTGGCGCAGCTCCAGCATTCGGTTTTGCCCAAGGGGCAAATAGTATTGTAAGTAATATTTTAGGACAAGGCAAGCCACGGCACATGCTAATGGCATTGCGAAAAACGGTTTTGTTTAGTCTTTACTGTGGTTTAGGTTTTGCTATTCTTATAGTTATATTTCCAACGGCAACAATTAATATTTTTACCAGTGATCCAGCTATTGTATCAGATGCTATTCCTTCACTATACGTTACGGCAATATTAATCATAGGAGCATCAATTGCAACAGTTATTTTCAATGGATACATTGGCACGGGCGACACAAAATTATCATTATTGATTACAGCCATAGCCATGGCAGGTTATTTAGTATATGCGACATACGTAATTAAAGTAATGCAGGTAGAATTGCATTGGGCTTGGCTCTCTGATTTAGTGTATTGGGGTATTATAGCAATTATATCATTAATTTTATTTCGGTCGAACAGATGGCGGAAGATTAAGGTTTAAATGCTAACTAGTATTAAGGCAACCATTGGCTATGCATAGCAGCTATTTTTTTGCTTACGGTTTTAATGGCGGTTGCTTAGCACAATACTATCAATTAAAAAGCAGCACATAACCGTTTAATGAAGTAGCAATGGTTAACCAAATACAATATGGCAATAGTAAAAAGCGAAAGCCTTTAACATCTTTCGATTTAAAAAACCAAAGCCACATTAAAAACATTAGGCAGGTAATTACGATTAATGCAGGAAGTACTAGTTTTAAATTAAAGAATATTGGGTTCCAACTAACGTTTAAGATAAACTGAACTATAAACAATGCTCCAAAACCTTTAAAAGGCTTTATTTCTGAAACCTTGGTTAAAAAGATAGTAAAGCACAACATTATACTAAACCAGGCTGCCCCAAAAACCCATCCTGGCGGCACCCACGGAGCTTGGTTTAAGCCTTGGTACCAATTGGAAGAAGGGCCTTCACCTTGCAGAATACTACCAATATATAGTGCACCAAAATTGATTACTAGAAATATAAAAAATCGAATTATAGGGTTTAATTTCTGCATTTTATAGGTGTTAATATTCAGGTAAAAATAACTTAACATTTAATTACCTTTGCGCATCCATGTCAAATAAGTTCAAACAGCTTAGTGAAAAAAAGGCTTTAGCCCAATTAGGTGGTGGTGAAGCCAGAATAGAAAGCCAACACAAAAAAGGCAAGTTAACTGCAAGAGAGCGGTTACATTTTTTGTTAGATGAAAGTAGCTTTGAAGAAATTGGAATGCTAGTACAACACCGCGCAACCGATTTTGGATTAGATAAACAAAAGTATTTAGGTGATGGAGTGGTAACAGGTTTTGGAACGATTGCCGGAAGGTTAGTTTATGTATTTGCGCAAGATTTTACTGTTTTTGGTGGTTCATTGGCTGAAGCACATGCCGAGAAGATTGTAAGAATAATGGACTTAGCCATGCAAAATGGAGCTCCTGTTGTTGGTTTAAACGATTCAGGCGGAGCGCGGATACAAGAAGGTGTAGTTAGCTTAGGCGGTTATGCCGACATTTTTTACAGAAATACGCTAGCTAGTGGAGTTATTCCGCAAATTTCGGCAATTATGGGTCCTTGTGCAGGTGGTGCAGTTTATTCGCCAGCAATAACAGACTTTATAATGATGGTAGATAAAACATCATATATGTTTGTTACCGGCCCTAATGTGGTAAAAACTGTAACTCATGAAAATGTTACATCTGATGAATTGGGCGGTGCGCACACGCATGCTAGTAAAAGCGGTGTTTCGCATTTTACTGCGGCCAATGAAATTGAGTGTTTAGAAAATATAAAGCATCTTTTAAAATATGTTCCTCAAAATTGTGAGGAAGATGCTCCTAATTATGACTATGTAATTGGAGATGAGTCAAGATCGGCTTTAGATAATATTGTTCCAAAAAATTCCAATCAACCTTACGATATGCGAGAGGTAATTGAAGGAATAATTGATGAAGACACTTTTTTTGAAGTACATAAAGCGTTTGCTGAAAACATTGTAGTGGGATTTGCATTATTAGGTGGAAGAAGTATTGGTATTGTTGCCAATCAACCCGCATACTTAGCTGGCGTGTTAAACATCCAATCCTCACAAAAAGGAGCACGCTTTGTTAGATTTTGTGATGCATTTAATATTCCGTTGTTGTGTTTAGAAGATGTACCCGGTTTTTTACCAGGCACCGACCAAGAGTGGAATGCAATTATAACCAACGGAGCTAAACTGTTGTATGCATTTAGTGAAGCCACCGTTCCAAGAATAACAGTAATTACTCGTAAAGCTTATGGTGGTGCTTATGATGTTATGAATAGCAAGCACATTGGTGCCGATATGAACTATGCTTGGCCAAATGCCGAAATTGCAGTTATGGGAGCCAAAGGTGCGGCAGAAATTATATTTAGAAAAGAAATTAAAGAAGCAAGCGACCCTCAAGCAAAATTAGATGCTAAGGTAAAAGAGTATGAAGATAAGTTTGCAAACCCTTACATGGCAGCTGCTCGTGGCTATGTTGATGAGGTGATAGAGCCGAATGAAACAAGAAAAAAATTAATAACAGCATTTAAAATGCTGGAAAACAAAGTAGCCACATTGCCAAAGAAAAAGCATGGTAACATACCATTGTAATGTGTACTTAAGAAAGAAAATTTATGGCGACTAAGACAATTATCGGAAAGAAAGAATTAAAGTTTATTGCGGAGTATTTAAACAATGCTTCTCCAACAGGATTTGAAGCTGAAGGTCAAAAAATATGGTTAAAATACATGAAACCATATATTGATGAGCACTTTGTAGACAATTATGGCACTGCAGTTGGCGTAATTAATCCAAAAGCAAAATTCAAAGTAGTAATAGAAGCACATGCTGATGAGATTAGTTGGTTTGTTGGCCACATTACTGAAGAAGGTTATATAAAAGTTATTCGTAATGGAGGTTCTGACCATCAAATTGCTCCTTCAAAAAGAGTGATTATTCATGGCGATAAAGGTAAAGTAGATGCATTGTTTGGATGGCCGGCAATTCATACTAGAACAAAATCTAAAGAAGAAGCTCCAAGCACCAAAAACATATTTTTAGATACAGGTGCCAAGGATAAGCAAGAGGTTTTAGACATGGGTATTAGAGTAGGTTGCGTAATAACTTACCCTGATGAGTTTATGGTATTGAACAAAGATTGGTTGGTTGGCCGTGCTTTAGATAACCGTATGGGTGGAATTATGATTGCGCAAGTTGCTCGTTTGTTAAAAGAGAATAAGAAGAAATTGCCTTTTGGTTTATACATAGTTAACTCAGTGCAAGAAGAAGTTGGTTTAAGAGGTGCTCAAATGATTACCGATACCATTAAACCTAATGTTGCAATTGTAACTGATGTAACGCATGATACCAATACACCAATGATTGATAAAAACATTCATGGAGATGTAAAAGGTGGCAGAGGCCCTTCAGTAACTGTTGGACCTGCTGTGCAAAACAACTTGTTGAAACTGATTACTGATACTGCTAAAAAGAAGAAAATACCATTTCAGTGGGAAGCTGCTTCAAGAAGCACAGGAACTGATACTGATGCATTTGCATACAGCAACGGTGGGGTGCCAAGTGCATTGATTTCATTGCCGTTAAAGTACATGCATACAACAGTTGAATCTGCACATAAAGATGATGTGGAGAATGCTATTAGATTGATTTATGAAACACTTTGTGTAATTAAAAACAATCACGACTTCAAGTATTTCTAATTCATTTTAATTGAAGCAACTTGCCAACTATTTAGTTTTTGGTAATGTATTAATCGCTTTAGGCGCAGCAAGTTTATTTTGGCTAACCTGCGCACTAAACAATTTCGCAATTGAATTCGATTTTGCTGTGTCTTTCGTTTTTTCGGCTACACTGGTTACTTACATTCTGCAGCGCTATTTGCAATTAGATTATACAAATTCCAATGGGTTTAACCAAAGAACAACTTGGATTAGCCACAACATACAAACTGTAATATTTATAGGAGGTGTTGCTTTGGTAGCAGCATTTTTCTGTTTTATACTTTCTGGTATGGAGTTTAACAAATGGCTGTTATTACCTGCTATAGTTATTGTGCTTTATCCTTTGCCAATATTGCTGGGTAAAAAACCTAGGGATTTTATAATTCTTAAATCGCTTATTATTTCAGGCATATGGGCTTTTGCCACCGTAACCATTCCATTTATGGCATATGAAACGCACCCATTTGAAGAAGTAATGTGGACTCAGTTTTTAGAAAGATTTATTTTTATTTTAATAATTAAACTGCCGTTTGATCTTAAAAATTGGTACCAAAGAACCAGCACAAATGTTGGGGAAGTTAAAAGCCTAGTGGGTAAATATTTCGCAATGATTTTAGGAGGAATATTGATTATTCTTTATGCAATTGGCTACTATTTAAACCATCAATTAGAAGGAAATATTTTGCAAATTATCGCTCCGCTAGTAATTGTACTTGGCTTGATTACGTTTTTATTAATTATAAAAGGAAGCTTTAAAAGCGATTGGCATCAAGGTTTTTACCTAGATGGGGTTTTGATATTGCATTTTGCATTGGTGTTTGCATTTATGCAGCTTTAATCGCAATGGCAATTGTAATTGCGGTTTAAATCAATAACTGTAACAACCTTAGTTTCATTATTACAAGCAGCAAATACTGCCCTTACGAGCTGATTACCTTTTACCACTTTTTCAATTGCATAACTAGGGCAGGGGCTATCATTTAATCTACTTTTAGCCATATTAATTTTACCATTGTTAAGTACATCCAATACTTCTTCACGGTCAATTTCTCGGCAATCCATTCTGCAACTGCCATGCTTGGTAATAACTAGTCTGTTACTTATTAGCTGCTCCCTTTTGTTAGTAAATTCAGGAGTTTTATTAAATACTTTAAATATCCAAACTGCTGTAAGTATTACAGCTAATAAAAGTATTATGGTAAATCTTGTGGGATTTTTAAACATAAAAACGGGTCTGAATTGTTTCAGACCCGTTAAAGATATTTAATTATTTGAATGAGGTTTATTGTCCACTCATTTTTTTCATCATTTCAAGTTGCTCATCAGATAATTCGCTGTAACCTTCAGCCAATTTTTCTATATCAAACAATGCGTTATCTAACTTTTCAATACTAACTAACGTTGCAGTCATTTTCATTGCCTGCATGCCTTCACCTATTTCAAACTCTAATGGTACACCTTTTAAGCCTTTAAAGTTACTCATAGACATACCTTTTTGATTTACATCAATATCTTCAGTAACCCACAGTGCAATGGTAGTTCCGTTAGTATTAACAATTGCTTTTTTACAAGAATGGCCGGCAATCTCTTTGGTTTCGTTGGTGTATTCAATATCTAAGTCTTCTTCAGCTTCTTTAACATCAGCTTGTTCTTTCATTTCCTTTAGATCGTTAACAATTTTACTTTTATTTCCCATTGCTTCAATTAAAGTTGTTGAAACTTCTTTTTTCAAATCTACAATGGTTACCGTTTGAGAAATACCCATATCCATATCAGACCTAGTGAACTCCTTAGAGTAGTAAACTGTCATGGTAATATCAGACATCAATGCAAATGCAGGATTGTCTTCATCAATTCCTTTTAGCTCTACGTCATAAACAATTTTTCCTTCCGATCCTTTTTTCTGAGCGCTTAGGTCTGTTGCAAATAATAAGGATGCTAAGGATACCAATAGTGTGAATATGTAAGTTTTCATAGTTTAAGTTTTACCAGTTTATTTTTTGTTTATTTAAAAATGCACCAATTCCTTTGGCACAATCAACAGTTGCTCTAGCTTTTGCATTCATTTTAGCTGCATAATTCAATCCATCTTCTAAACTCATGGCTTGCACTTCAGCAATCATTTGTTTTGTGAGTGCGATTGATTGTTCAGATACTTCATTAATGATGCCATTTGCAAATTTTTCAACTGCACCTTCAATAACGTCATTATTTTCAACAAAGTTTATCAATCCTAATTTTAACGCTTCATCAGCTGTAATTAGCTTGCCGGTCAACAATAATTCGCGTGTTTTTCCTTCACCAATTTTTCTTAAAAGAAACACTTTTACTATGGCTGGTATAAAGCCAATTTTAACTTCTGTATATCCAAACTTTGCTTCAGGCACAGCAAAACTAAAATCGCATACTGTTGCTAAGCCGCAGCCACCTGCAATTGCATGCCCTTGTATTTGGGCTATTACCATTTTAGGTAAAGTGTAAATTTGATAGAATAACTCCTTGAGATGATTGCTATCAGCTAAATTTTCTTCAAAAGTATTGCTTTGCAGCTGTTCCAAGTATTGTAAATCTGCACCGGCACTAAATACTTTACCATTGGCTTTTAGAATCACCACTTTTACCTTTGGCTCATTGGTTGCATCTGTTAATGCTAACTTAAGCTCGGCTACCAGCTCAAAATTAAAAGCGTTGCGCTTTTCGGGTCTATTTAACGTTATAAAAGCCTTTCTATTGGCAATTGAATATGTAATGTATTTGTACATTGAAATCTAAATTAAAACTTCCATTTGGGTTAAGGTTTTAAATTCGACTAATAATTTAAAACACTAGACAAAAAAAGCCTTCTACATAATTATGCAGAAGGCTTAAATATATTATTAGATAAAAATTATCTAGCTAATGATACGCTCTTGTTTATTGAAGTACCTTCAGTTTCAATTTCAACAATATATAAACCATCTGCACTGTTGTTTAAATCTAAAACAACAGGACCAGAAGTTAATTTGTATTCCTTAGTATCAATGATTGTTTCTCCAATCACATTTCTTACCGTAACATTTACATAATCAATATTGGTATTGTTTACATCTAATTTTACCAAACCTTCACTTGGGTTAGGGTAAAGAATTACGTCTCTCAATAATTTAGACTCTTCAATACCAACTACTGAACAACCAGGTATTGTGTGTTGTTTTGTTATTGAAACACCTGTACCACCTAAGTTACTTGTATTGAAAATAGTTAATGTAACATCATAAGTATCATCACAAGGTAGTAAATGAGACATTAATGGTCCGCCAAAAGGCTCATTAAAATTTGTAAGTGGTGGTATACCTGCTTGGTCTACCACTTCCCAATTCCAAACCTCAGCACCAGTGCTAGCATCTTCTAATGTCATTACTGCAAAACCAGCAGTACCCATAGGGTCATGATCGTCAGTTACTGTAAAATCTACTACTGGTGTAGTCTCAACAAAATCAGTAGCTACTGCGAACTCATGAAACATCATGTCATTAACAGTAACAGGATCCATATCTCTTTGTAAAGCTATACCAGGCTCACCATCTCTTTGCCATAAAACAGGCACGCTTCCATTTGATACAAATTGTGTAGTTGATGGATTTATGCTTTCGAAACCAAAAAATGTTCCTTTTGTTAGGTTTACTGCTTGAGACCATAAGGTAGGAGAGGTATTGTCAGGGTACATGGTACCATATAAATCGCTCCAAGTTTGGTCTATATCAGCTGTTGTTTCACCTGTAGGTTGTATTAACTGGGTATTTTCAACATAACATGAATAAATCATGTAAACTTTATTGGTTGATGAATCAACACATATTGTTGGAAAAGCCTTTATTGCATCATCATAATGAAAGTCATTAGTTATGTCTAATGACATGCTTTCATCATAATCATATGTTCCTGTTAATTTAATTGCATTGCCTGTCATTGTATCATTCCAATACATTAACTCAACCGTTGAGAAAAAGCTGAAAGAACTATCTGCATTATTATCATCTATATAATTTCTGCTTGCAGCAACAACATGCGCAATTCCGTTGTGATCAACTAAAACATCTTGATTGGTATGTGAGTGTGTTGTGTCAGCAATATCAATTGTACCATCTAAATTTAAATCTGTAGTGGTTTTACCTTCATGGTTTAATTGGTGTACACCACCCATTGGCACTTGTTGAGATGTCCAAGTATTTCCGTTATCACTTGATTTGAATAAATAAAGAGGATTGTAACCTCCACTGCCAATTGCAGCTACTACAAAATCTTTGTATGAAGATATTGCATAACTTTCAGCGTAAACTTCACTAAAACCATTAGCATCATCAAGACCAGGTAGCGTGTCTAAGGCATTTGCCCAAGTCATACCACCATCTGTAGAACGAAAGTATTTTGGCTTCATGTCTACATGGCCATTATACATACCTTCTATACTGTGTGTGTTTAGCATATGTATTGTTGTTCCATTGCCACCGCCAATAGCAACTCTTGGCCAGCCACCAGCATAAATTGATGGTGTTGTTGCGGTAAACGAACCACTACCAACAGAAGATGAAGTACCCATATCAACACTTAAGCCATTTGCAACCATTGGGTCAGATTCGTGAGCAGCCCAAAATTCAAAACCACCATTTGGAGAAATACCTCCAGCTGGCCATCCATGTCTTGTAGTTTCAATACCTAGCTTGGCAGTTGGCGCTGTGCCCCATGTTCCACCAGTAGTAGAGTTGTAAAACGTACCTCTATCAGACCATGTGGTGTTATTTTCAGCTGAACCTGTCCAAACACCAACATATTCGCCAGTTGTAGCATCAACCCAAAGTCTTCTTATACCGGCATCATTTGTTTGCAAGTCGTAGGTTGTAGTACCTACTGAAACTCCCGGCCCAGAGTAAGCTCTTTGTGATTTTAAAATATCGTTATTTAAAGTTGAGCTTGAGTTAGGTATAACCGTTTGCTCACTAAACTTAACATTCTTTGCTTTTATATTTTGATCTGCCGCACTTAAACCAACATTGTCGTGCTGTGAAAAGCTAAAAAGGCAAATGGCAACTAAGGGAATTAAAAGCGTAAAAATTTTTTTCATAATATATTTCTTTAGGTTAAAATTAAATTTTGCTGTTATAAATATAAAAAGAGCCTTTTAAAAAACATGGTCTTTTTGTAACTATTTGAATTTTATGGTATTATTTAGTTAAAGTTGTCTTTTTCATTACCTTGGTTCCTTCCGCCTCAATTTCTATCATATACATGCCACTAGCTTGATTGTTAAGGTCTAAAATAATTGGAGCACTAGATATCTCATACTCTTTAGTCTCAAGTATAGTTTTACCTAAAGCGTTTAATACAGTCACGTTTATGAAGTTAATATTACTGCTTTCAACATTTAATTTTACCAAACCTTCTGTTGGGTTAGGGAACAATGTTATGTTATTAAGTAGTGCAGATTTTTCAATACCTACTAAAGCGCCACAATTGGGAATAGTATGTTGTTTTGTTATTGAAGTTGGAGTAACCACTGGAAATAGGGTATGCGTATTATAAATTGTTAATGTAACATCATAAGTTTTATCGCAGGGTAATAATTGCGACATATTTGGACCTTCAAAAGGCTCTACAAATGAGGTATATGGAAATCCATCCTGATCTTGCACGTCCCATTCCCAAACCTCAGCACCAGTGCTTGCATCTTCTAATGTTAACAATGATAAACCCCCGGTTGGATTTACATCTGAAACTACAAAATCTACCACAGGGGTTGATTCAACAAAATCCGTAGCCACATCTAACTCCATATAAACAATTTCATTGTTTTGCACCGGGTCCATATCATTTTGCAATGCTATGCCTGGCTCAGTATCTCTCATCCACATTAAATGCATTTTACCATTTGATACAAATGGAGCAGTTGAAGGATATACATTTTCAAAACCGTAAAAAGAACCCTTGGTTAAATTCACTGCCTTTGACCATGTTTTGCCAGTATCAGTGCTAAAGGTTCCATAGATATCTGTAAAATTTTGATCAATATCTTTGGCTGTTGAACCCGTTGGGTTCATTATATGAGTATTTTCTACCCAACAAGCATATATCAAATACAAGTTACCAGTGATTGTATCTACACTTAAAGTCGGCATTGTTTTATTGGCATCACCGTAAGGAAAAGTTGAGTTGAATTCTAACTTAGAGCTTAAATTATAATCAAAAGTACCGGGAAGCCGAGTATAATTATCTCCCATTTTATCGTTCCAATATAGCAATTCAGTTGTTCCAAAAATACTAATGGTTGCATCAGTTGCATCATCATCATAATATCTTCTTTTAGCTGCTACTATATGCACGGTGCCATTATGGTCAACCAAAACATCTTGTCTATTGTAAGAGGGTATAGTGTCACTAAAATCATGTTTGCCATCAATTATTACTTCAGGCGAAACTACATTTCCGCCATGGTTTAATGCATGTACGGTTCCAAAAGGCACTGAGTCTGTTGTCCAAGTTGTTCCATTGTCAATTGATTTGGCAATATATAATGGAGAAAACCCCCCGCTGCCAATTGCTGTTGCAACTACATCTTTGCAAGCAGCCAAAGGATAAGCGTCTCCTCCTATTGTGTTGTGACCTGATGTTGAATCAATGCCCACAAATTCCATGTAAGTGATTCCCCATGTTGCGCCATCATCTGTAGATCGGTAGTATTTATATCTATTATTTATGGCACCAATATCGCCATTGTCTGCTCTATGAGTATTCATTAAATGAATTGTTCGTCCATTGTTACCTCCAGCAGCAGCTCTTGGCCAAAGACCATAAAATGATGTGCCTGTGGTATATATACCTGAACCGTGATTTCCAGTTCCATAATCAGTATCAGCTTTATAGGGTAGTGCAGCGTCTGTAAGGTGTGCGCCCCAAAACTCAACATTATCAGTAATTGCCAATACAGGCCAACCATGCCTGTTAGATTCTAACCTAGTAGTTGGCGCTGCACCCCAAGTGCCACCAGTAGTACTATTATAAAAAGTTCCCCTATCTGCCCAATTAGTTGAAAGATCGGTTGAGCCTGTCCAAACGGCAGATAATTGATTGTTCGCAGGGTTTATGTGAATTCGTCTAATTCCTCCAGAATTAGTTTGTAAATCATAAGTGGTAGTGCCAATAACGGTACCAGGCGTAGCATAAGCTCTTTGATTTTTTGTTAAAGGTTGTGGTTTAGTTGCTTGAGTTGGGTTTAAAACTGGCTCAACTTCTGGTTGTAATGAAATTTGAATAGAGGTAGGCGTACCTGCAATTTTATCAACTTTTGTATGATCGGTTTGTTGTGCAAATGCAGCAAATGTGGTAATTAGAGTTACTATGAGTAGTAAGTTTATTCTCATTTATTTTTAATTTGGTTAATCTTTAATTTAGTTGATACAATATAATTGATTTAAAATCATTGTATTGTCAACTATTTTACCGATCGCTATTGCCTCTAATATTGATAAGTTCTAAAGATTTTAATTTTTCTTCAATATATTTTTCAAATTCAACCAATTCTTTCGGACTTCTAAACTGATTATCAATTTTTTTATATTCGTTTTTCGTTCTTATTAGTGTTTTACAAGTTGGCAAATCTGACGGTGCTTGTCCTTCTTCAGGATAACCGTTGGCAAATTCAAAATAGCCAATTTCTTTAGCCTTATTTACAATGCTATTGAAACTTTCTACTGGCAACATTGCTTTATAATATCCTTCATTTTCAACAAATCTTACTCCTTCATACAAAACAGTTCCATTGTCATACACATCATATGTGAAAGTTGCGCAAGTGCCAAAACAAGGAGTTCTTTCTAAACTCAAAATAATTCTTCCAGCTGTTGGTTCTGCAATTTCCATGTCAATGTTCAACTCTTCTGCTGAATATTGGTAGTTACTTTCAACAATAGATACGGATTTTGTTTCGGTTTGGTTGGTAGTAGCCGTAGATTTTTTAGAACCCTTGCATGAAAACATTAGTGTTAAGCAAGCAAACATCATTACTTTGAAAGTCATAAATAAGTTTTTAAAAGATTATCGTTTCCCTTTTTTCTTCTGCATTTCTTGCTGGCGTTTCATTGCTTCAGCCATTTTAGCTTGAAATCCACTTTGCTTAACTGGCTTCTTTTTATTGGCTTCAATTTGAGCTAATAATTTTTTATCGTCAATTAAAAACTTGTTGGCCACAAACTGCTGTCCAAAAGTTATTAGGTTAGAAAACAAAATGTATGCCGTTAAACCTGATGAGAAACTATTGAAAAATACCAATAAGAAAATTGGCATTACGTACTGTATTATTTTCATTTGACCAGCCTGCGGAGAGTTCATACTCATTTGTGCTGATGGGCCGTATTTTATATACAAAATTTGTGATGCTGCCATTAGTAAGGTAAATAAACTTACGTGGGCACCATACATTGGTATTTCAAACGGTAATGATAAAACTGAGTCAAAGGTTGATAAATCTTCTGCCCATAAAAAGCTTTTCTGTCTCAATTCAATGGAGGCAGGGAAAAAGCGATACATGGCAATCCAAAGTGGCATCTGCAAAATCATAGGTAAGCAACCACCAAACATATTAACTCCAGTTTTTTTATACAGCTCCATTTGCTTTACTTGAAGCTTTTGAGCGTCTTTGCCATATTTTTCTTTTAGGATATCTAATTGAGGCTTTAATACCCTCATTTTAGCGCTCGATAAATATGATTTATAGGTTAATGGGAAAACAATCAACTTAACTATGAATGTTAGAATTAAAATGATTATTCCATAGTTTTTTATACCTAAACCCTCTAAAAAGTGAAACAATGGTATAATAAAATACTTATTAAGTTTAGTATCTATCCATAAGTAACCAAGTTTAAAAATGTCTTGCATTCCTAAATCAAGTTTCTTTAATTCTTTAAAGTCATTTGGGCCAATGTAAAACTGCATTGGTATTTGAACTTGAGAAGCTTTAGGAATATTTAAACTGAGTTCACTTTTCATGTTTTTACTTAACAACTCATCTTCTTCATCATACTCGGTAGAGAATTCACCAGTATAAAAACCATCTTCTGTCTTATTAATTAAGGCAATATTGAAAAATTGATCTTTGTGAGCTACCCATTCAACTGATGTTTTAGCTTCTTCTTCAACAGCACCTTTACCAGTCATTTTTAGTCTTTCAACTTCTTCAGTTTCTAACTCTCTGTAGGCAATTGTAGAATATTGGCGCTCATATTTTAATCCCTTTTCTTGTCTATTTAGATTAGTATTAAAGAGGATGTCTAAATTTATTTGTCTTTCTCTGGCAACATCATCAAATCCAATCAATTCCAAATCATAGTCAACTAAATAAGAGCCGTCATTTAAAGTATAGGTCTGCTCCAAATATGCACTACCGTTTACTTTGGCACGGTAGGTTAAGCTGTTGCTCGTTGAACTTTCAAGAATAAAATATAAATCTCTAGTATTGTATCTCTTGTTATCTTTTAAGTCAAATGAATACTCAAAGTTGTTATTCGGGCCATCAAACATAATTAGTTGATTGCCATCATACTTTTTAAATTCTTTAAGTTCAGCGGTATAAATTCTACCGCCTTTGTTACTCATATTTAACCTAATTAAATCATTTTCAATAGTTTTAAAGGATTCATCACCGTCAAATGCTTCTGCAAAATATCCAGTTCTTTTGGCCGGTTGTGTGGCAACATTATTGGTGTCAGCAGGATTAGCAATTTTGGAAGTGTCATTTGAAGTAGCAACAACCGGTGCTATTGGTTTTGGCTTTGAAGCCTCCAATATTGAATCTTGATAGGCAACTTTCCTCAAAGAATCTTGAGTAATTGCTTGCTTTTCTGCAAATGCAATTTTCTTGTTGTAATCTAAATACACCCAAAACACGACTACTATTCCCATTAGAACAAAGCCAAACAGTGCGTTTTTATTCATTGTAATTTACTTATCTGTTAACAGGGCGCAAACTTAAGAATAAGTACTTACTTTTTCTTTAATAGTAGAGGCATTTCCATTGGCACGATAAAGCATGGCATTTTTCACAAAATCTACAAATAATGGATGTGGATTTTCAACCGTGCTTTTCAATTCGGGATGAAATTGCACTCCAATAAACCAGGGATGGTTTTTTAGTTCTAAAATTTCTACTAAACTAGTTTGTTCATGAACTCCTTTAGCAACAAAGCCTTTTTCATTGAAAACGCTCAGGTAATCGTTATTAAATTCATAGCGGTGCCTATGTCTTTCATTAATTAAATCGCTACCATAAATTTTGGTGCACATAGAGTCTGCAGTTAATTTGCAAGGGTATGAGCCTAAGCGCATGGTGCCACCTAATTCAATTATTTTCTTTTGAGCATCCATTAAACTTATTACCGGATGATCGGTCTTTTCATCCATCTCAATGGAATTGGCATTTTTATGTCCGATTACATTGCGTGCAAATTCAATTGCAGCCAATTGCATTCCTAGGCAAATACCAAAAAACGGAATATTGTTTTTACGAACATATTCAATGGCATCAATTTTACCTTCAATTCCTCTATTACCAAAACCTGGTGCAACTAAAATGCCATCTAAATCTTTTACAAAAGTAGATGCATCACCTTCCTCAATGTGCTCGGAGTGTATGGATACAATGTTAACCTTACAATCATTTACTGCACCTGCATGTATAAAAGATTCGTGTATTGATTTATAAGCATCTTGTAGCTCAACATATTTGCCAATTAACCCAATGCTTACTTCATGTTTAGGGTTTAGCACTTTATCAGTAAAAACCTCCCATTTGCTTAAGTCGGGTTCAACAGTATTCTCTATTCCAAACTTTTTTAATATAATTTCATCAACCTCTTGCTTGTTCATCTGGCTAGGCACATCATAAATCGTTTTAGCGTCCATTGCTTCAATAACTGATGCTCTATCTACATTACAAAACCTAGATAATTTGTCTTTAATTTCATCATTTAACTCGTACTCAGTTCTGCAAATAAGCATATCGGGTTGTACACCATTTTTTTGCAATTCTTTTACACTATGTTGTGTTGGTTTTGTTTTTAACTCTTTAGCAGCGCTTAAAAATGGAATTAAGGTAAGATGCATTACAATGGCATCTTTTGAACCAAGCTCGTTTCTAATTTGACGCACAGACTCAACATAAGGCAATGATTCAATATCACCTACAGTACCCCCCAGCTCTGTAATAATTATATCATAACCTTCTTTTTCAAGCGACATCATTCTGCGCTTAATTTCGTTGGTAATGTGAGGTATTATTTGTACCGTTTTACCATGGTATAAGCCTTTGCGCTCATTTTGGATTACGGTTTGGTAAATCCTGCCAGTAGTAACATTATTTTTTTGAGATGTAGGAGTGTTTAGAAATCTTTCGTAATGCCCTAAATCTAAATCTGTAACTGCACCGTCATCCGTAACATAACATTCGCCATGTTCATAAGGGTTTAGCGTGTCAGGGTCAACATTTATATAAGGATCAAACTTTTGAATGGTAACCTTTAAACCTCTAGCCTGTAGCAACTTTCCAACAGATGCAGAAACAATACCCTTCCCTAAAGAAGACGTTACACCACCGGTAACAAAAATATATTTAGCCATTAAAAGGGTATCTAATTAGCTGCAAAAATAGGAAATAATAATCAATGAAAATCAGCAGAATGTGCTGAAATATAATGGGGATATAGGTTTAAAGTAACTTTAATATTTTATCCACATCATTGGGAGAATCTATTGAAACATTTTGGTAAATAGTAGTACAGATATTTATCAAATACTCATTATCCAACCAACGCAATTGTTCCAAGCTATGTAATTGCTCATTTGCGCTAGGTTTTAGTTTACTCACCTGTTTTAGTGTTTCGCTTTTAAAAGCATACAAACCAATGTGATGATAGATGGTTTTTGATTTCAACCTTGTAGGTAACTTCCTATGAAAATCCAAAGCCAAATCATCTAGTTTTTCAACTTTAACAACATTGGGGTTTTGAATATCCTTTAAATTATTAAATGTTCCGCATTGAGTAGCAATGTTTCTAGTTTCATCTGCTGCAATAAAATTTATTAAATCATCTATTTGTTTGGGATTGATTATTGGTTCATCTCCTTGAATATTTACAACATAATCAAAATCATCATAATGTTCAATAACCTCTGCACAGCGATCGGTGCCCGATTGATGACTGGTTTTTGTCATAGTAACATTGCCTCCAAACAACTCAACGTGTTCCAATATTCTTTGATCGTCAGTTGCAACAATTACTTCATCTAATAATTCACATTTTTTGCATTGCTGGTACACTCTCTGAATCATTGATTTTCCTGCCAAATCAATTAGTGGTTTACCAGGAAATCTAGAGGAATCATATCGAGCAGGGATTATGCCAAGTACTTTCATTATACTTTTCTTACCAAAAGATGATTAGATCTTTTCTCCAATACTTCAATTTCATCACCTTTATTTAAAAACTCGGCTTCCGTTATGGCATCATACCAAATATCTTCAATCGCAACTTTACCTGACGGTCTTAAATCAGTTATCGCTTTACCAAATTTACCAACTAGACTAATTTCTTTAAAAGTATCAATCACATAACCATCTTCTTTCTTTTGTCTTTCAACCAGGCTCATTTTATCAAAAGCTTTCATTTTTGTCATTGAGCCGCCAAGTATAAAAAAGCCTATTACCGAGCACAGTAAACCGATTAAAACAATAAAAAACGATTTTGATATTTCGGTAGGTGGTGTAAAGGTGAAATCAAAATAATCGTTACCCAACATGGCTAATACCAAGCCGCCAACAATGCAAACTATGCCTGAAATACCTGCCACTCCAAAACCTGGAATTACAAAAATTTCGAGTACAAGCAAAATAACTCCTGCTACAAAAAGTGCAATTTCCCAATTGGCAGCTAAACCTTCAATATATAAAGGCATAAAATAAGTAATTGCCGCAATTACAGCAGCAAGTATGGGAAAACCTACACCAGGTGTTTGAAGCTCAAAATATATCCCACCAAATATTACCATCACTAATAAACTACGTAACACGGGACTCAATAAAAGCTTAATAAACTTGTGCATGGTGGTTTCTTTAAACTCTATTATTATTGGGTTTTTCAAATTCAACCTTGCGATAATATCATCAACTGTTTCAACTTCAGCTTCACAAAAATTATATTTAATTGCTTCTTTGGTGGTAAAGGTTAATGTTTTACCTGAGTCTATAATTCCTTTAATTTTTATTCTATCATCAACCATGGCTTCTGCAATTTTAGGATCTCTATCATTTGCTTCAGCTACGGCACGCATGGTTGCTCGCATGTATGATTGATACTTGTCAGGGGCTTGTTTTCCTTCTTGATTAACTACAGTTGCGGCTCCAATTCTCGCACTTTCAACCATATAAATACTATCGCATGATATGGAGATTAGTGCACCTGCAGATGCAGCATTGTTATCAATAAAGGCAATGGTTGTGGCCTTATTGTCTAGCAATCTTTTGCTAATAGTATCGGCAATATCAACTCTTCCACCGTAAGTGTTTAGCTTAATTATTATAAAGTCTGCATTGTTTTCAGCAGCTTCTTTTAAACAATCTTTGGTTCTTTTTAAGGCAGACTCAAATATTGAGTCGTCAATTTGGAAGACATAAACAGTTTTCTGCTTTTTTTTCTTCTTGCCTTTCTTATTCTTAGTAGCTTTTTTATTGGTATTTCCCTTATTGCCTTTTTTCGTAGGAATGTCAATTGAATCGGACATTGAAAATAACAGTGTACTTAAAATAATAAAGCCAACAATTCGTAAAAGGATAAGTAGTGGCTTGGTTTTTTGCATATTAGTATGAAAACACTAGACTTTAGCTAATTAGTTCGTAAAGCTATAAAATTATGAAAGTTTCAACCAAAGTGATTTGTTTATTTATTGTTTTTTGTTTTTCAATTGCTGCTCAAGCAAATGAGGGTAATAAAGGAGAAATTGAAGTTAAAAAGCATTTTGTAGAGCAATCAGAAACGTTTTACGCCATTTCAAAAAAATATGATGTAGAAATTGAAGCATTGTTAGAATACAATCCAACTGTGCTTGATTTTATAATTAAGCCAGGCGATACCTTATTGATACCGTTAATGCAGACATTACATACCGTTACTGAAATTAATGTTGCTAAAAGTGAAGTAGAAGTTATTGTAGATTCCGAAAGTCTGGAAAACTACAAGAGTCAGGATGAAAGTGAAATCAATGAAAATGATTTAGTAATTACCAGCGAAAAAACACCCATAATTCATATAGTACAAGAGGAAGAGACATTGTACTCTATTAGTAAATTGTACGAAAATGCAGATATGCCTCAAATAATTTTGTGGAATGATATTGAGCAAAGCTACATTTCAATAGGACAAACGTTAACCGTAGGTTGGAAAAATATTGAAACAATTGGTGAAACAATAATTGAAGTGGAAAACCTTGAAACTATTGATAGCGCGGTAACAGTTGAGGAACCCGTAAACTATGAATTGGTAATTAAGGTTGATGAAGACGACCCAAACGCGAGCCAAAAAGTTGAAGCATTAAAGAAAAATATTGAGTTGGCTGACGCTAATTATGATGCGCAATCTAAGGGAAATGTTGAGTTATTAAGTAATAGTGGTGTAGCTACCTGGTTCGATTCACAATCGGTAAGCAAACGAAAACATTATTATGCTTTGCATGCTTATGCCTCTGTAGGAACAATTTTAAAAGTTAAGAATAGGGTAAATGGCAAAATTGCATTTGTTAAGGTTATAGGAAAACTTCCTGAGTTAGATGCAGAGCAAGGAATACTTGTTAAGTTGTCAGGCTCAGCAGCTGATAAAATTAAATTGTTGGATGAAAGAACGTTGGTTGAGATAGAATATCATCAAGCAAAACAATCATAGCTAAAAATCACCGTGCATTATCTTTGAGCAGGTTTTCAAGCCTGTTTTACTGTTTTTTTGAGTAAATGCTGTTTGCTTTTAAATTACGAGCATTACTGCAAAAGGGAATTTCCTACTTTTGTATTAATGAATTATCATAAAAATATTTTAGGAACCATTGGTAATACACCTATGGTTAAATTAAATTCAATTGTTGAGGGTATTGACGCTTTGGTATTAGCTAAGTTAGAAACTACCAATCCTGGCAACTCAGTGAAAGACCGTATGGCTTTAAAAATGATTGAAGATGCAGAAGCTGATGGCCGATTAAAACCAGGCAGCACCATTGTAGAAGGAACAAGTGGCAATACTGGTTTAGGTTTAGCAATAGCTGCAATTATTAAAGGTTATAAGTGCATTTTTACCACTACAGACAAACAATCCAAAGAAAAGGTAGACATTTTAAAAGCATTTGGCGCAGAGGTAATAGTTTGTCCAACCAATGTGGAGCCTGATGATCCTAAATCATATTATTCGGTATCAGATAGACTAAGTAAAGAAATACCCAATTCATTTTATCCTAACCAATACGACAATCCTAGCAACGTAGCAGCGCATTACGAGCAAACTGGACCTGAAATTTGGGAACAAACCAATGGAAAAATAACCCACTTTGTGGTAGGTGTTGGCACAGGTGGTACTATCTCAGGAACGGGTAAGTACCTAAAAGAGAAAAATCCAGATATAAAAATTATTGGAATAGATACGTATGGTTCGGTATTTAAAAAGTATCATGAAACTGGCGAGTTTGATGAAAAAGAAATTTATCCATACATAACAGAAGGAATTGGAGAAGACATTTTACCTAAATGTGTGAACTTTGATGTAATTGATCATTTTGAAAAGGTAACAGATAAAGATGCTGCATTTTATACGCGTGAGTTAACAAGACGAGAAGGGATTTTTGCAGGAAACTCGGCAGGATCGGCTATTAGTGGGTTGTTACAAATGAAAGATAGATTTAAAAAAGATGATGTGGTGGTTGTGTTGTTGCATGACCATGGCAGCCGTTATGTAGGAAAAATGTTTAATGATGATTGGATGCGGGATAGAGGTTTTTTAGAGAGCCAACATACGTTAAGAGAAATTGTTGACGGTAAAACAGGCTCGTCTTTAATATCAGTGCAAGCCAATGAAATGGTAAAAGATGCAATTCTACTAATGCAGAAAAACGGAATTTCACAACTACCCGTTTTTGAAGATGGCAAATTGGTAGGTGCTGTTAATGAAGGTTTGCTTTTAAATAAGTTGTTGGATGATTCAACGATAAAAGATATTGCGGTAAAAGAAATAATGACCGAACCATTTAAATTGGTTGACATTAATACACCAGTAAGTAAATTAAACAACGAAAGCGAAAGTGTTTTCTTAACCAAAGATTTAATAGGAGACTACTTTATCATCACCAAGCAAGATTTAATTCAAGGAATGTTGCGATAGCAAATGGCCAACTTTATTGATCATTTAGGTAGGCAAATTGAATTGCCAAATAAAGTAAATCGAATAGTTTCGCTAGTTCCATCACTAACCGAGCTATTATTTGATTTAGGGTTAGATGATAAAATTACAGGCATAACCAAGTTTTGTGAGTTACCTAAAGAAAAGGTTAAAAGTGTGCCTAAAATTGGAGGTACCAAAACAGTTGATGTTGAGGCAGTAATTGCATTAATGCCAGACTTAATAATTGCCAGTAAAGAAGAAAATGTAAAGTCGCAAATTGATGAATTGAGCGAATATTGTAACGTGTGGGTATCAGATATAGCCAATATAAATGATGCAGTCAAATCTATCAATACCATTGGCAGTATGACTAGCTCAAGTAAACTGGCCAAGGAAATGGTGGTTTCAATTGAGAAAGACTTCAACAATTTTAAGAGCGAAATTGATAGATCAGTTTTGTATATGATTTGGCGTAAACCATTTATGGCCGCAGGTAATGATACCTATATTAATGATATGCTGAACAAATTTGGCTTAACGAATTGTCTTAAAGAGTTGAGGTATCCTGAGTTGAATGTTGATAGTATTAAAAAACTAAATCCACAAATAGTTATGCTATCGTCCGAACCATATCCATTTAAAAATAGCCACATCAGTGAGCTACAGGAAATATTACCGAATGCTCAAATAGTGTTGGTTGATGGACAAATGTTTAGTTGGTATGGTAGTAGATTAACTAAAGTGCTACCATATTTCAATCAACTGGCTGCAGTTTTAAACAATGCATAAACTAAAAAAGGTGAGCCGTTAAGCCCACCTTCTTAGTAAATATTCTATTTTGCTTATTGCACAACTAGCTTATAACTAGCGATACCTTGCTCAGCTGTTAGTTTTACAATATACATTCCTGCACTTAAATCTGCAATATTTACGGTGTTAACCGAATTGCTTAAATCAAAGTTAGTAACAACTTTCCCAGAAGCCATTTCAATAAGTTCTCCTTCAAAAATTCTATTTTGAGTGTCGTCCAATTCAATGGTAAATTTGTTATTGGTAATAGGATTCGGATATATGGAAAGCGCTAGGTTTTCAATTTCATTTATGCTTGTTAAAGTTATTTGAGATTCAAAAGAACCTATATCTCTAATAGAGGCAAATACACCATTTGCCGTTTGATCATTAAACAAGTCTGAAGGGTCACCTGCATTGTAAGCAGGACTACCAACCATTAAAGCATGTGTTAAAGTACTACCTCCATTATTGGCTAAAACATCTAGCAACGGATCAATTGGCGCAATTGCTGTTCCAGTTAAATCACCCGTGCTAGCAGTAAATGAAGTACCATCAGAAACGCCAATTAAGTTGTAACCGTTGCTGCTTATAGCAGTACCCGTTTGGTGCACATCAGTTGTTGCCCCTGAATTGGTGGCAATAATTGAATTCTTAACCGTTGGTGCTGTTCCACTAGCATTTGATAGTCCACCACCGTTGCCAGTTGCACTATTGTTGGCTATTGTTGAAGCATCAATGTTTAATGTTGCATTATTGTAAATACCTCCACCATCAGAAAGGGTTGAGTTACCAGATAGGGTAGAAGTAGTGATGGTTGCAGTTCCAGCTTTAACATACACACCACCTCCATTACCAGCAGCACCTGTTGCAGTGTTGTTGGATATAGTTGAGTTAGCAACAGTTAAATCTCCACCATTGTTAAATAAGCCTCCGCCGCCAAATGCAGCACCGTTTCCTGCAGCAGTGTTCCCATCAACGCTTACCATGTTTAAATCCATGGTACTGTTGGTTTGATTCCATAAAGCACCACCTTCTCTACCAGCAGCATTATTGCTAAAAGTACTATTAGCAATGGTTGCGTCTACGGCACCCGTAATGTGTATTGCACCTCCATTACCAGGGTTGGCAGTACCGGCTGTACCATTAACATCATTATTTATAAAGTCAACGTTTGTAATATCCAGCTCTCCATCAATTATTTCAATTGCACCGCCTGCTCTATTTGCGGCATTTGCATCAAATGTGGTAGAAGAAATGGTAATATCACCATCTTCACTGAGTAATCCACCACCAGAACCTGAAGTTCCGTCTGCCATATTGTTGGTTATATCGGCATTGCTAACATTTAGCGTTCCTCCGGCCAAGTTAAAAATTCCACCACCGCCTTCATCAGCATTAGCACCAGAAGCAATATTTCCATCTATAGTAGTGCCATCAATAGTCATTGTGCCAGTTCCGTTCCATAACCCACCACCTTCAGCACCTGCAGTATTTCCGTTAACAGTTCCGTCAGTTATATCAATTGTACCAGGCCCTGTCATATGCAAACCACCACCATTGCCAGGTGAATTAAGCGCTTGGTTGTTATTTAAATTAATTGTGTTTATGGTAATTGAATTCATTCCGCCAGTAGCATTACCTTCAATACCACCACCAGCTCTATTAGCCATATTACCCACAATTGATGAGTTGGTTATGGTTAATGTAGCATCAACATCATTTAAAATACCACCGCCAGAACCAGCAGTTCCGTTGGCTACATTATTGGCTATGGTAGCATTGGCAATGTTTAATGTTCCGTTAGATAAGTTGTAAATACCGCCACCACCATTATCCAAAGCAGCACCAGAAGCGGTGTTACCATTTATAGTAGTTCCATCAATTGTCATTGTACCTGAACCATTCCATAAGCCCCCACCTTCAGCACCTGCGGTGTTTCCGTTAACAGTTCCGTCAGTTATATCAACTGTTCCAGGGCCTGTCATATGTAGTCCACCACCATTGCCTGGAGCGTTTACTGCAACATTAGAGTCTAAAACAACTGTATTAAGAGTAATCATATTCATACCTCCAACAGCAACACCTTCAATACCACCACCTGCGCGGTTGGCCATATTGCCAATAATTGTTGAGTTAGCGACAGTTATGGTAGCATTAACATCATTTAATATACCACCACCAGAACCAGAAGCACCGTTGGCTATGTTGTTTGTAATTGTTGCGTTCATAATATTTATAGTGCCACCAACTAGGTTAAATACTCCACCACCACCATTGTCGGCTGCAGCGCCAGAAGCGGTGTTTCCATCAATGGTAGTCCCATCAATTGTCATTGTTCCAGAACCATTCCATAGTCCACCGCCTTCAGCACCTGCTGTATTACCATTAACAGTGCCGTCAGTAATATTAATTGTCCCAGGGCCTGTCATATGCAAACCACCCCCATTGCCAGGTGCGTTCAAAGCATCATTGTTATTTAAAGTAACTGTGTTTAAAGTAATCATATTCATACCACCTACAGCGTTACCTTCAATACCGCCACCAGCGCGGTTAGCGGTATTGCCAGTAATGGATGAGTTAGAGACTGATAAAATAGCATCAACATCATTTAATATACCACCACCAGAACCAGAGGCACCATTGGCTGTGTTATTGGTAATTGTTGCATTCATAATATTTACAGTACCACCAACTAGGTTAAATACTCCACCACCACCATTATCGGCAGCTGCACCAGAAGCAGTATTACCGTTAATATTACTACCATCTATGGTCATTGTTCCTGTACCATTCCACAAACCACCGCCTTCTGAAGCAGCAGTATTATTGCTTACATTACCGCCAGTTATGTTGGCTGTCGCAGAACCTGTAATATGCAACGCCCCACCATTGCCAGGTGCAGCCATTGCAGGCGCTACACCTGCGTTATTGTTGTTTAAGTTGGTATTGATTAAATCAATGGTAGTACCGGCAACTGCTTCAATCGCACCACCAGCTCTATTAGCGGTATTGCCATTAATTCTACTTCCACTAGCTGTTAAAGTGGCTCCTGTTGAAACTAAAATACCACCTCCACTGCCATTGGCAGCGTTGGCGGTGTTGTTTAGCACCGCAACATTGTTTAAAACCAAATCGGCTCCTGCAACTTGTATTGCTCCACCATTCCCAGCTAATCCGTTTTCCAAGCTAATGTCTTCTATGGTAACTGTACCAGTTGTAATGTTAAATATTCTATCATTGCTATTGGCATCTACCATGGTAGTGTTTATGCCATTACCTCTAATAGTTAAATTTTTATTAATGGTAATTTGACCAGCAGTTAAGTTTACCATATTTATAGTACTGGCAAATGTAATTGTGGAGTTTGGGGCTGCGGCCGCAATTTGATTTCTTAATGTTAAAGGAGAAACTCCGTCTCCTGCATTGGCAACAATTTGGCCTATTGAAGAATTTACTCCAAAAAAGATAATTGCAAATACAAGTATTGTCGTGAGGGTTTGTTTTTTGTTCATTGTTATAATTTTTGTTTGACGATATATCACTTACGAAACAAAATAATTTTTGGATTTGAAAAGTCAAATTTTTGACTTTTAGTGTTTAGATTTTGCGCTATGCCTTGCTATCAAAAAGGCAATTCCATGTAAATTTTCAAAAAAAAACTTGCGCCAAAAACAATCTAACAAAAATCTATCATGTATAATTAGTACAACTTATCATTTAAGTTGTACAGCTTTTTTTAAATTTGCACCTCTTTAAAGAAAAAACATGTCGATAAAAAATATTAAATCTATCCTAGGTAAAGAAGGTGAAGCATTGTTAAAACACCAATGTAAAACCATTGATAGCAGTATGTTACACTTGCCAGGTGAAGATTGTGTTGACCGCATTTGGAAAGACAGCAATCGAAATAACAGAACGCTAAGAAACTTACAATCCATTTTAGGTGCAGGTAGATTGGCCAATACAGGTTATGTATCAATTTTACCTGTTGATCAAGGAATTGAGCACACTGCTGGAGCTTCTTTTGCACCTAATCCAATTTATTTCGATCCTGAAAACATTGTAAAGTTGGCTATTGAAGGCGGATGCAATGCTGTTGCTTCCACTTATGGTGTATTGGCTTCAGTTAGTAGAAAATATGCGCACAAGATTCCATTTATCGTAAAAATCAATCATAATCAATTGATGAGCTATCCTAATGGATATGATCAAATATCATTTGGTAGTGTAGAAGATGCCTGGAATATGGGCGCGGCCGCAGTTGGTGCAACCATTTATTTCGGTTCAGAAGAAAGTAAAAGACAAATAGTTGAAATCGCTGAAGCGTTTCAACATGCACATGAGTTAGGCATGGCTACTATTTTGTGGTGCTATGCACGTAACTCTGCGTTTAAAAAAGATGGCAAAGATTACCATGTAGCAACAGATGTTACTGCGCAGGCTAATCATTTAGGCGTAACAATCCAAGCAGATATTATCAAACAAAAAATGCCAGAAATTAATGGTGGTTTTAAAGATATAGGTTTTGCTAAGTCGCACCCTGATATGTACAGCAAACTAAGTTCTGATAATCCGATTGATTTATGCCGTTACCAAGTAGCCAATTGTTATATGGGTCGTGCAGGTTTAATTAACTCTGGTGGTGCATCTGGCGGATCTGTTAAAGGCGATTTAGCAGCTGCGGTAAAAACTGCAGTAATTAATAAACGTGCCGGTGGCATGGGCTTAATTTCTGGTAGAAAGGCTTTTCAAAAGAACATGAAAAAAGGCGTTGAATTATTGAATGCTATTCAAGATGTTTACTTAGCCAAAGAAATTACTATCGCGTAATTTTTGTAATTTCATTATGACCTAATATTGCAATTTTGCAGTTAAATTATTCAATTCACCTATGAGTTGGTTTACTAGATTAAAGAAAGGAATTGTTACCACTACCAATGAAAAAAAGGAAGCTCCTGATGGCGTGTGGTATGCATGTAAAAAGTGCAAGGAAACATATCCTACCAAAGAACATCAAGAAAACTTATGGGTTTGCAAACATTGCGCACATCACTGCCGCATTGGTGCCCACGATTATTTTGATATATTTTTTGATGATAAAAAATTTGATGTTTTGTTTGAAAACATCCGCTCACAAGATTTATTGAAATTTAAAGACCTAAAGTCTTATGCTGATAGATTAAAAGCAGCAGATGAAAAGACGAAAGTAAGTGATGCCGTTGCAGTAGGTTTTGGTAAATTAAATGGTTTGCCGTTAACCATAGCAGCTATGGATTTTACCTACATTGGCGGTAGCATGGGCAGTGTAGTAGGGGAGCGAATAGCTAAAGGTATAGACCATGCCATTAAAAAGAAATCGGCCTTTATGATTATCTCAAAATCAGGTGGAGCACGCATGATGGAAAGTGCCTTTAGTTTAATGCAAATGGCTAAGGTATCAGTAAAATTAACCCAATTGGCAAAAGCTAAGCAGCCTTATCTTTCATTTTTAACCGACCCTACAACTGGCGGTGTAACTGCATCTTACGCAATGTTGGGCGACATAAATTTTGCCGAACCAGGCGCACTTATTGGCTTTGCTGGCCCAAGAGTAATTAAAGAAACCATAAAACAAGATTTGCCTGAAGGCTTCCAACGTTCAGAGTTTTTGCTCGAACATGGATTTTTAGACTTTATCGTTTCTCGCCACGATTTAAAGCAAAAAATTGGGGTAATGATTGGTTTGTTTAAAGGGTAACTTCACAATTATTTGCTTATAATTGAATTGCTCCAAGCTGTTT
>Ga0114956_1000289_pt1 | contig 34409 bp, 33 predicted proteins | sample MaitaG_FD_87304 | JGI IMG/M metagenome (GOLD analysis project Ga0114956, IMG submission 87304) | Marine algal microbial communities from Maine, USA - Maine_Asex2 metaG | ecosystem: Host-associated > Algae > Red algae > Unclassified | place: Maine, USA | collected 2015-01-05 | reverse complement strand
TTTATCGATGACATAAGGAAATACCCGCTTAAAAACAGTTCCACCGAGCACTCACGGCAAACAGGCCCTGAGTGCTCGGTGGAACTGTTTTTGAACGGAGGATATACGCCTAAGCCATTGTTACTGATAGAGATTTTTTTATCGATGACACAAGGAAATACCCGCTTTAGGCACTAAATACGACATGGCACTAAAACTCGCATCACGAAACTCCGGACTGGTCGGCCTAGATATAACGGCTACATCAGTGAAGCTCCTTGAGCTCAAGCCGACCAAAAAGGGATTTAAAGCGGTGAGCTACACCGTTGAACCCCTGCCGGCCAACGCTGTGACAGAAAAAAATCTGCAAGACGTCGAGGCGGTAGGTGACGCTATCCGACGCGCAGTCAAGCGATCAGGAACACGAACCAAGGCCGCGGCAGTTGCCGTTCCCAGTGCCATGGTTATTACCAAAGTCATTCAAATGCCTGACGATCTGAAACCACATGAAATGGATGCGCAGATTCAGCTCGAAGCAGATCAGTACATTCCATACGCGCTCGAAGAGGTCAATCTTGATTTTCATATCATTGGACCTTCAGAAGAAGCGAACGGCATGGTGGACGTTTTACTTGCAGCATCTCGCAGCGAGAACGTAGAAGACCGAACTGCTGCCGCAGAAATTGGTGGCTTGAATGTAAAAGTGGTTGATGTCGAGCCGTACACAATGGAAGGCGCGTTTCAACTAATCAAACATCAACTGCCCAACGAAGGCGTTGAGCAAACTGTTGCTATTCTCGATGTTGGCGCAAGCATGACAAGCTTATGTGTGTTGCGCGATCAGAGTCTTATCTATACACGCGAACAGCCCTTTGGCGGCAAGCAACTGACTGAAGAGATCATGCGTCGCTACGGCCTGTCTTACGAAGATGCTGGTCGCGTAAAGCGTGTTGGTGGTTTGCCTGACAACTATGAACCAGAGGTACTTGCGCCATTTCGCGACTTGATGGTGCAGCAAGCGAATCGTTTTTTACAGTTTTTCTTCTCTGCTGACAAGAACGACTACGTAGACCAGATTGTTCTTGCTGGTGGTTGTATCGGCATTCCTGGTGTTGCAGAACTTATTCAGGAACGGATCGGCACACCAACAATCATCGCTGACCCATTCGGCGAAATGAGCATTGGCTCAGACATACCCGCACAACGACTCAGGGATGATGGCCCGGCAATGATGATTGCAGCCGGTCTGGCCATGCGAGGAGCGAACTAATGACAAGAATTAATTTATTACCATGGCGCGAAACGCACCGCCAGGAAAAGAACAAAGAGTTCTATGTTGTTCTTGGACTGTGCGCGGCAATTGCAGCAGCGGTTGGCTTCGGTGGTTTGAAATACGCAGAAGACAAAGTCGCATTTCAGGAGAAGCGTAACGCTCGACTCGATACCGAGATTGCGTTGCTGGAAGAAGAGCTTGCCGCAATTCGCGAACTCGAAGAAACCAAGAGCAACCTGTTGGCTCGTATGGAAATCATTCAACAGCTCCAGGGACAGCGGCCACAGATTGTACACACTTTCCATGAGGTCGCAGGACGCCTGCCTGACGGTGTTTTTCTGACATCGATGAAGCAGGTCGGTAACGCCCAACTCATTATTGAAGGTCGCGCAGAATCCAACGCTCGTGTATCAGCATTGATGCGACGTATGGACAGAAGCGAATATTTCGACAACCCGAAACTGGATGTCATCGAAGCAGACAAAGTCGAAGGCATTAGTACTTTCAAGCTTAGCGTCGTTCAGATAAGACCAAAAGCAGACGGAGAATTGGAGGCTGACAATGGCATTTAGTAATGCACTTTCCGACATGAAGTCGATCGACGGAGAAGACTTCAAACGTCTGGGAACCGCACCCATTATTTTGCGATTCCTGTTAATTCTGCTAGCGATCGGTGTCGTTCTTTTTGCGTCGTTCTGGTTTCTTATTAAACCTAAATTTGCTGAGCTAGAGGTTGTCAAAGCCAAAGAAATTGAGCTGCGCGAAACGTTTGATGCAGAGCAATCAAAAGCTGCAAACCGGGCCGCATACGTTGAACAGCTTGAAGATATGAAGAAGACTTTTAACGTCATGCTTCGTCAACTACCAAACAAGACTGACATAGAAAGCCTGTTGGTCGACTTGTCGCAGACCAGTGTGGCGAGTGGTCTTGATGTTAAGTACTTCAAGCCAGAAACAGAAGTACCAAAAGAGTTCTATGCAGAATATCCGATAAAAATAAGTGTTACAGGTCAATACCACGAATTCGGGCAGTTTATCAGTGGCCTTGCCGCTCTACCCCGTATTGTAACGCTGAGCAATATTGATATTGGCGAAGTTCGAACGCTTACGACTCCGGCAGATAAAAATTCTAAACCGGAAAACAAGTTAAAAATGGATCTGGTGGCTACCACCTACCGATATATTGAGGAGGAATAGCACGATGAAAAGCTTCAAACCCATCGCGCTACTAAGCGTAGTTACTGTGCTTAGTGCATGTGGCGGCGACATGTCTGACCTTGAACGTTTCATAGATGAGACAAAGACACGTCATATAGGCAAAGTTGACCCATTACCAGAATTTCCTCCGTACCAGACGTTCGAGTACACATCGAGGGATATTCGCGACCCTTTCAGGCCGCAGACCGATATCGGTGGTACATCGCCGATAGCAGAGGTGGAATATAACGGTCCACGTCCCGAGGCAACCAGACGTAAAGAAGTATTGGAATCATTTCCAATCGATTCTTTAAAAATGGTCGGCTTATTGCAGCAAAAAACACAAACCTGGGGTTTGGTTCGTGACCCTGATGGAACTATTCATCGGGTACAACCAGGCAACTATGCAGGTGTAAACCACGGAAAAATTGTCAGTGTCAAAGAAACCAAGATTGATATCGTTGAGCTTGTACCAGACGGTCTCAGTGGGTGGGTCAACCGCGAGGCGCAACTCGCGATGTCCGATGACTAGTATTAAACGGAGACTACGGGTGAAAAAGCAAGAATGCAACAATGCACAAAGCATTGGCCACAAACGAACGGTCAGCAAAGCTGTACGTGCCGCTGGGTTCGCGCTGCTGGCAACTGCAGCATTTGCAGCACAGCACGCCCACGCTGCAGGAAATGCCCTACTGGACATTAGTCATGTGACTTTGGCTGGAAACAAGCAACAGCTGGCGTTAACGCTCAGTGGACCTGCTGGTGATCCGAAGGCCTTCACTATTGACAATCCTGCACGTATCGCACTCGATCTACCAGACACGGAAAATCGACTTGATGAACGCAACCTGCGCATCAGCGCCGGTCTGCTGCAAAACGTAACGACAGTTGAAGCCGGTGGCAGAACACGAGTAGTAATAAACCTTGCGTCAATGACCCCCTATTCTACTGCAGTAAGAGGCAATCAATTGTTCGTCACTCTGGATTCTGATTCTGAAGCTGGCTCTTTGGACTCTAACCAGTCAATACTTGCAGCCGTTCAGGAAGAGGAAGTCAAAGCGACTTTCAGTGAACAAGGCCACTCAATAAACTCTATCGATTTCCGACGCGGGCCACTTGGTGAAGGTCGAATCATGTTTGATTTGTCCAGCGCTGGTGTCATTACCGACATGCGCGAAGAAGGTGGACGGGTCATTATCGAATTTCCTGACACACAACTTGCTGCGAAATTGCAGAAACGTTTGGACGTTATGGATTTTGGTACTCCAATTCAGTATATCGATGCTATCTCCAACAAGCGTGGTACTCGCGTAATCGTGCAGCCCGCTACACAGGAATTCGAACAACTGGCTTATCAGTCCGACAACATGTTTACTGTCGAACTCAAGCCAATGAGCAAAGAAGATATTGAGCAAAATCGCAAAGCCAAATTTGGCTATGTTGGTGAGAAGCTGTCTTTGAACTTCCAGGACATTGAGGTACGATCAGTACTGCAATTGCTGGCTGACTTTACCGATCTGAATATTGTTGTCAGTGACTCGGTTCAAGGCAAACTAACGCTTCGTTTAAAGAACACTCCCTGGGACCAAGCGTTAGATATTATCCTTCAATCAAAAGCTTTGGGTAAACGACAAGCTGGCAACGTCATCATGATTGCTCCGGCAGAAGAGATTGCTACACGTGAGCGTATCGAACTCGAAGGCCTGAAGCAGAAAACTGAACTGGCTCCAATTCGTACGGAGTTTTTCCAGGCTAACTATGCAAAAGCATCTGAATTGGCAGCTCTACTGCAATCAGATTCTGGTGGCCTGCTCTCTGAGCGTGGCGCGGTAACGGTGGATGATCGTACCAACACGCTGCTGATTAGCGACACAGCCGACCAACTCGCTGACATCCGAGCACTGGTTCATCGTCTCGATGTTCCTATCCGACAGGTACTGATCGAATCCCGAATTGTAATTGCATCAGATGACTTCAACAAAGATATTGGTGTTCGCTGGGGTCTGAACAGAAACACTGCCGGTGTTATCAATGAGCCTTCACAAGGAGAAGGGTTTGCACTCTCAGGTACTTCTAACGGATTGGCGAACTTACTCAACGGTGCAGAAATCGATGCTAACCGCTTCAACGTTAACTTACCGGGTAACAATCCGGCTGGCTCTCTGGCAGTTGCACTGGCAAAACTACCCTTTGGTACTTTACTGGAACTTGAGCTCTCTGCCATGCAGGCTGAAGGTACTGGCGAAGTTATTTCAAGCCCACGTGTTATAACGGCTAATCAGCACGAAGCACACATTGAGCAAGGTGTAGAAATACCCTACCTCGAAGCCTCGTCTAGTGGTGCGACATCGGTATCATTCCGAAAAGCCGTATTGGGATTGACTGTAACACCACAAATTACGCCAGATGATCGTATCGTGATGGATTTGAAGATCAACAAAGACACTGTTGGACAAATATTCAGCGCCGGTAACATTAACGTACCGAGTATCGATACAAGAGAAGTGAATACTCAGGTACTTGTTGATAACGGCGAAACAGTGGTACTTGGTGGTGTATACGAACAGAACTTACTGAGCAAAGTGGATATGGTTCCATTCTTCGGTAACCTGCCATTGATTGGTCGATTCTTTCAACACACAACTAACCAGGACGACAAAACTGAATTGCTGGTCTTCGTAACACCAAAGATCATCAAGGAAAACGTCTCGCTGAGTTACTAAAGAACTGCTTGGTCTACCAGGTGGTAGCATAAGGGCCTCCCATCGCAAGTTGGGGGGCCTTTTTTTTGGCCTAACTTTATTTGGCCAAACTTTTTGGCAAAAAAAGCCAGCTTCGGTATAGTCAATTAAACTTCGAACAGAACCTCTGGCATGGCCAGTATTTTCCTCATTGGGCCCATGGGCGCAGGTAAAAGTAGCGTTGGCCGAGCGTTGGCGAACAAGCTCGGCTACGATTTTTACGACAGCGACCGGGAAATTGAAGCGCGTTGTGGTGTAGATATCCCGACTATATTCGACTACGAGGGAGAGATTGGTTTCAGAGATCGCGAGGCTGCGATGATTGACGAACTCACTGCCCTGCCTGACATCGTGCTGGCAACCGGTGGTGGCGCGATACTCCGAGAGGTCAACCGTACCTGTCTGCACAGCCGTGGCCATGTGGTGCTGTTATCAGTCGAGTTAAAAGAGCAGTTTCGCCGAGTCGGCTTTGATACCAGACGCCCGCTTCTTCACACAGAAGACCCGAAAGCCAGGTTGCAGGCTTTGATGGAAGAACGCGCACCTATTTATGAGGCGTTAGCGCACGTTGAAATTGCCACCGATTCCAGACGCATGCATCATGTGGTATCAAGAATAATGCGGCATTTGAAATCCAGTGGGTTACTCTCTGCACCTGAATAAAATACCCTTCGCCGAACAATTGCCACCCCATATGCCTAAGCCAACCCGACCGCACTCGCCTCCTCAACAAGTCGACATCGATTTCGGATCTCGCAGTTACCCGATTATTATTGGTGAAAACCTGCTTCAACAGGCCGGGCTGGTTAATCGGTTTGTTCAGGGCAAAGCCATGGTTGTTACAAACGAAACCATTGCGCCGTTGTACCTCGAAACAATAATGGATGCGCTGGGCAATACACCAAAGTCCAGTGTCGTTCTGCCCGACGGGGAAGCTTTCAAGAACGTCGATACGATGGATCAAATCTTCGAGGGCTTACTCAGCGAGGGATTTGACAGAGGTTGCACCATCATAGCGCTTGGCGGCGGCGTTGTTGGTGACATGGCTGGCTTTGCAGCAGCCAGCTATCAAAGAGGCGTTAACTTCATTCAGATTCCAACCACCCTGCTCGCCCAGGTAGACAGTTCGGTTGGTGGTAAAACAGCGGTTAACCACCGGCTGGGAAAAAACATGATCGGTGCTTTCCATCAGCCGGTTGCCGTACTGGCCGATATGAGTTTGCTGGACAGTTTGCCCGACCGAGAATTAAAAGCCGGTCTGGCGGAGGTGATCAAGTACGGCTTTATAATCGATGCTGCGTTTTTCGATTGGCTGGAAAAAAACATGCCGGCACTACTTAATCGCGATAACGATGCGATAGCCTATGCGGTCAAACGCTCTTGCGAGATCAAAGCTGACGTTGTGGAAGCAGATGAATTTGAACGGGGCCAACGAGCGCTGCTCAATTTTGGCCACACCTTCGGTCACGCGATTGAGGCTGGTATGGGTTACGGAAACTGGTTACATGGCGAAGCTATCAGTGCCGGTATGGTTATGGGGTTACACATGTCCATGCTCAGTGGCATGATTGATAAGGCCAGTCTGGACCGCGGACGTGCCTTATTCGAAGCAGTGGGTCTACCCGTCTCAGCGCCACCAGAAATAGACAAAGACACCTTCTTGCGTTATATGTTGCGCGACAAAAAGGTTGAAGACGGAGCAATACGGTTGATTTTGCTTGAGGATATCGGCAAGGCGGTGGTGAGCTCCGATTTTAATGAAGCATTACTGCACGCAACACTCGATCACTTTTGCACCAACAGCGCCGTCTAACGTACACACATTGTAAACAACCACCAAAGCACCCAAACCAAAAGTTTCAAGCCAGGCACTTAATATAGTAGTATCACGGGCTGCCTCTTAACGTACATTGACCATGTCGAGCATCGACAATCAGGAAATAGATCAAGCTGTGCTGCTAACCGACGTTGCGTTGGAAGAACTGCAGTTGCAGCATCAGCCATTTGCGCCGGGCAACGGCGAATCCTACGTGGACGCCATTGCCGAGTCGCAGCTAGACGATATCAAGCAAGCGCTAATATCCGGTGACGATCTTCTGCTTATCCTTGGACCAGAAGGTTCTGGCAAATCAACGCTGCTTGCGCAGCTTGGTACCAATAGCGGTCAACGTATTCAGTGTTTCTCGGTTCGCGGCAGCGAGCGTTTCAGTACAACTAATCTGTTCGCTGGCATGCTCGAGGCCTTTAAGAAAGAGCCTCCCGCCGATCTAAAACTCATGCTGGACGACCTTATCCCCAGTTTGCAAGGCATGGCCGATCAAAATACGCTCGGCGCTGTGGTACTCGACGATGCAGACCTGATACCCGAGACCGAGCTAACAAAGTTACTCAGCGGCATGCTCTACATAAACAGTAGCGACGAGACTTTGTTGCGTGTCACGTTGGCCGCGCCAACAGAATTTGAAGAACGCATTCCCGAACTGTTGCCGGAAGGTGCTGACCTACCGTATTCGAGTCTGGCTATTGACGCTTTTGACAAAGACCGAAGTGGTGCGTACCTCAACTACCGACTTCAGCAAGCAGGTGCGGCCGATACATTTCCGTTCAACGATGACGAACTTGCGTCAATTAACGCAGAAGCAGGTGGTCGACCAGGACAATTGCACATTGTTGCAGCCCGGCAATTGAACCTTCGCGACGAAAATTATGTTGCCGAGTTGCCGCCAGAGCTCAAAGCTGGCAAAAAAGCCGCTGGTGGTGGATTTTTGAACAAAATTGGCGGTAAAAAGCTGCTTGCCGGAGCTCTTGCTCTACTGATGATTTTTGCCGGCTTGTTCCTGCTGAAACCTGATTCTGACACGGTACCCGACGATCGGTACAAGGTAGTTGAAAACAAGAAAATAGAAGCTGCGGCAAAGGAAAAAGAAATCCTTTTGCTTAAAGAGCAGAAACTGGCTGAACAACAGGCAGCCAAAGATCTTGCTGCACAAAAGATTGCCGATGAAACTGCTGCGGCCAAAGTTGTTACGGAAGGCACAATAGAAACAGACGCGTCCAACCCCGCGGCAAACGGGCAAACAGCAACGGAAAAAGCTACTGCTGATGCAGCTGCAAAAGCCGATGCAGCGAAAGCACAAGCTCAGCAACAAGCAAAAATTGAACGTGATGCTGCCGAGAAAGCGGCACAGGAGAAGCTGGCGAGAGAACAAGCGGCCAGAGACGCATTGGCAAAGGAGCAGGCTGCAAAGGATAAAGCGGCTCAGGAAAAGGCTGCAGCAGACAAGCTGGCCGAAGAGCGCGCTGCAGCGGCGACCGCCCAAGCAGCTCAAAGCCAGGCAAACCTGAACAATCTGGAATCTGCCAATTGGATTCTCGTGCAAAATCCGGCGCTTTTCACCGTTCAAATGATCGCTGACACCAAACAGGAATCGGTGCAGGAATTTCTGTCAAAAGCACAGCTCGACGCACCCAACTCAATCTTCTCGTTCAACCGCGATGGTGTTACCTGGTTTGCGCTGGTTCACGGCCTGTACGGCAGTATCGAAGAAGCACGCAAGGACATTGAGAAAATGCCCGCTAATGCGCGTAACAATCAACCCTGGATTAGAGCTGTTGGCCGCATCCAGAACGCACTAAAAGAGCAGTAACAACCAGCGCACTCGCGCTGGTACGTCACAACTGCGTGTTTTCAGAGCTTGTAATGTAATTCGCAATCAAGCTTGCCCCGCCCTGCCCATAAAGTACCTAAGCACTTGAATTTCAATATAATAACTATCTTTATCACCGACCTGTCAGACGCTACGGCCCGGTACAGTCACGACTGCAAAATAACACCAGTTCTCTATAAAACGCACGCCGCTGTATGCCACTCCGTAGGCCGGCGGTATAATGATCGGCCGAGCGGTGAAAGCCGTTAAAAGGGAACTAACAAACGACGAGGCTAAAATCATGACGTACCTGGACAACCTCGCTAAGAACGGACTCTATCAGCCAAATTTCGAACATGATAATTGCGGTTTTGGGCTCATTGCTCAAATGGATGGCCGCGCCAGCCATAACCTTGTCCAAACAGCGATCACGGCGCTAGGTCGAATGACCCATCGTGGCGCAATCGGAGCTGACGGTAAAACCGGTGACGGCTGCGGCTTGCTGCTCAGAAAACCAACTGATTTCCTTAGAAGTGCAGCTGCTGAGGCAGATGTTGTATTACATGGCGAATTTGCCACTGGCATCGTTTTTATGAGTCACGACGATGCGATCGCTGCTGAATGTAAAAATCGCCTGGAACAAGAATGTAATGCTCGCGGTTTGCGCTTTGAGGGATGGCGGACCGTACCGGTGAATGTTGAAGCCTGCGGAGAGCAGGCAAAAAAATCGGTACCGCGCATTGAGCAGTTGTTTGTTAGTGCAACCGAGGAAATGGATACGGCCGAATTTAACCGTCATTTATTCGTGGCCCGCAGAAAAGCCGAGATTGCTCTGGAAGCAATCGATAGTGAATTTTATGTTTGCTCGATGTCGTGCGACGTAATTTTGTACAAAGGTCTGGTTATGCCAGAATTTTTAAGTACGTTCTATCTCGATCTGGAAGATGAATCGCTACAGTCTTCGATTGCTGTGTTCCATCAGCGATTTTCCACGAACACGTTGCCCCAGTGGAAGCTCGCACAGCCGTTTAGATACCTTGCTCACAATGGCGAAATAAACACAATCCAGGGCAACCGTAACTGGGCAAACGCGCGTGCTCCTAAATTGCGCTCTGATGTGTTGCCTGAATTACATGAACTCACGCCATTGGTAAGCCAGAGTGGGTCAGATTCCATGTCGCTCGATAATATGCTTGAAGTACTCATTTCAGGTGGCATGAATATCTTTAGAGCCATGCGCATGCTTATACCGCCGGCATGGCAAAACACGTGGGAACTCGACTCAGAATTACGCGCATTCCTCGAATACAACTCTATGCACATGGAGCCTTGGGACGGGCCAGCCGGCATCGTTCTGTCTGATGGTCGCTATGCCAGTTGTGCACTCGATCGAAACGGTTTAAGACCAGCACGCTATGTCATTACAAAAGATCGACACATTACACTGGCCTCCGAAGTGGGTGTCCATGACTACCTGCCCAGTGAAATCATCACTAAGGGCCGGTTAAAACCGGGTGAAATGTTAGCTGTGGATACTCAGTCAGGTCGGTTGCTTCTACCACAAGACATCAGCGATATCCTGAAAAACCAGCAACCTTATTCAAAGTGGTTGCAGAAAAATGCGCGACACCTGCGTTCAAGACTGCGAGACTTGCCGCAATCGATTGCACCATTTAACGACGAACAACTCGCCACTTACGAAAAAATGTTCAACGTTACGTTCGAAGAGCGAGATCAGGTTATACGCGTACTAGCTGAAGGTGGTCAGGAAGCCGTTGGTTCGATGGGCGATGACACGCCATTCCCGGTTATGTCAGAACATGTTCGTCACTTGTATGACAATTTCCGTCAGCAGTTCGCACAAGTCACCAACCCACCTATCGATCCCCTGCGAGAAACTATCGTGATGTCGCTCGAAACTTGTTTCGGTCGCGAGAAGAATCTGTTCCGGGAAACCCATCACCACGCGAATCGTCTGTTGGTCCGATCACCGGTGCTGTCGCGTGAGAAGTATGAAACGTTACTTGCAATGGATGATGAGCCTGGTTACTCGCATACTTTAATTAGCTTGCAGTACGACCCAGACCAGACAACGCTGGAAAAAGCGCTCAAAAATATTACCGAGCAAGCGACCAAAGCAGTGAAAGAAGATCAACGCGTTCTGCTTATACTGTCAGATCGTGACCTCACTACGGGTATGTTACCCGTGCATGCCTTGCTCGCCACTGGTGCAGTACACCATGCGTTGATTAAGGCTGGCTGCCGATGTGATGCAAATATTGTATTGGAGACCGGCAGTGCTCGCGACTCTCATCAGATAGCGGTACTGGTTGGCTATGGCGCTACCGCCATCTACCCCTACCTTGCCTACGAATCCATTCAAGGCATGCTGCGAACCGGTGAACTCAAATCGGAAGATGCGCTTCAGTTTCAACAAAATTACCGCAAAGGCATCAATAAAGGCCTGATGAAAATACTCTCTAAAATGGGTATTTCAACTGTCGCCAGCTATCGCGGTGCGCAACTCTATGAGATTGTCGGTCTGCACGACAATGTGGTTGATCTTTGCTTTACTGGCACCACCAGTCGTATTCAGGGTATCGACTTTGACGACCTTGAAATCGATCAGAAACTGCTGGCTAAAATTGCCTTCGACGCTCAAGCAGAACCAGCTCAAGGTGGCTTGCTCAAATATATTCACGGTGGCGAGTACCACGCGTACAACCCGGATGTTGTTAATCAGCTGCAAGCTGCTGTTACCAGTGGTGAGTTTGACGACTATAAAATATACGCCAATAGTGTCGATCAGCGTCGACCGGCCATGCTGCGTGACCTGCTTGATTTAAAGCCTGCAGGTCCGGCAGTACCGTTGTCATCTGTAGAACCGGTTGAAGCCATTCTAAAACGCTTCGATTCCGCCGGGATGTCGCTTGGCGCACTTTCCCCTGAAGCACATGAAACGTTAGCTGAGGCCATGAATCGACTGGGTGGCCGATCAAATTCGGGTGAAGGTGGTGAAGATCTGGCTCGTTACGGCACACTAAAGATGTCAAAGATTAAACAAGTTGCATCGGGTCGGTTTGGGGTTACTCCGCATTATCTGGTGAACGCTGAAGTCTTGCAAATTAAAATTGCGCAGGGTGCCAAGCCCGGCGAAGGCGGACAACTACCTGGCCACAAAGTGAATGAAATGATTGCCCGGCTGCGCCACAGTTCACCTGGTGTGGCTTTGATATCACCACCACCACATCACGATATCTACTCTATCGAAGATCTTGCACAACTTATCTTTGATTTAAAACAGGTTAACCCCGAAGCATTGATCTCGGTCAAGTTGGTTGCCGAAGCAGGTGTTGGAACCATTGCCGCAGGTGTAGCCAAGGCGTATGCCGATCTGATTACCATATCCGGATACGACGGTGGCACCGGTGCGTCACCACTGACCAGTGTGAAATACGCTGGTTCGCCGTGGGAACTTGGTATGTCGGAAACTCATCAGGTTCTGCGGGCAAATGGTCTTCGGGCAAAAGTGCGCGTGCAAACCGACGGTGGTTTGAAAACCGGCCTTGACGTTATTAAAGCCGCCATGATGGGCGCGGAGAGTTTCGGATTTGGTACCGGGCCAATGATTGCTATGGGTTGTAAATACTTACGTATTTGCCATTTGAATAATTGCGCAACCGGTGTTGCAACACAACACAAAGTGTTGCGTATGCGTCATTTCAACGGCAACGTGGACAAGGTCATGAACTACATGCGCTTTGTCGCTGAAGATGTTCGACAACATATGGCAGCTTTGGGGGTAACCTCACTTGCCGATGTTATCGGGCACACAGAAATGTTGCAGCCGAACAAAGGGGTAACTGAACGCCAGGCAAAAATTGACCTGACACCTTTGCTGGCAACCGGTGGCATTCCAGATTCGGCTCCACGCTTCTGCCAGGTTGAGCGAAACACACCTTACGACAAAGGTCTGTTAGCAGAACAGATGGTTATAGATTGTAAGCGCGCTATTGAAAAGAAAAGTGGTGGCGATTTTCATTATCAGGTACAGAACATTAATCGTTCTATTGGTGCGCGACTCTCTGGTGAGATTGCAAAGCTGCACGGTGACACAGGTATGAGTGATGCACCAATCAACTTGTATTGCACCGGAACTGCTGGTCAATCGTTCGGCGTGTGGAATGCAGGCGGGCTGAACCTGCACCTCGATGGTGATGCCAACGACTATGTTGGCAAAGGCATGGCAGGCGGCAAGATAGTCATTCGCCCACCAGCCGATGCTCGTTATACCGGTCGTGATTCAACCATCGTTGGCAATACCTGTTTATACGGCGCAACCGGTGGTAACTTCTATGCAGCCGGACTCGCCGGTGAACGATTCGCGGTACGTAATAGTGGCGCTATTGCGGTAACTGAAGGTGTTGGTGATCATGCTTGTGAGTATATGACCGGTGGTTGTGTTCTTGTATTGGGTAAAACCGGTGTGAACTTTGGCGCTGGCATGACGGGTGGTTTGGGGTTTGTATTCGATCAGAACAATGACTTCGTTGATCGCTACAACCATGAGTTAATCGACATTCACCGGTTACATTCCGAAGCTATGGAACGTTACCGCGACTACCTGCTTTCCATTCTGGAAGATCATGCGCGCGAAACCAATAGTGCGCAAGCACAGGAAATGGTTGACGACTTCTACCACCTTGCCAGCCGGTTCTGGCTAGTCAAACCGAAGGCTTCTGAACTTTCGGAACTGCTCTCCACCCTGCATCGCGCGGCCTGACCCGGCTGTTGTGTACGCTACTCGGGCAATCAGCCCGGGTAGCGGGTTTCCGGTAATGTTATATTGAATACATGGCCGGACAAATTCCCCAACCATTTATTGATGACTTGCTAAGCCGCATCGACATAGTCGATGTCATCACCCCTCGTGTCACGCTTAAAAAAAGCGGCAGCAACCATATGGCCTGCTGTCCGTTTCACAATGAAAAAACACCATCGTTCTCAGTTAGTCAGACTAAACAGTTCTATTACTGCTTCGGTTGCGGTGAAAAAGGCAATGCTATTGGTTTTCTGATGGCCTATGAAAATATGCACTTCGTTGATGCAATAGAAACGCTGGCAGAAAGCATTGGCCTGGAGGTGCCCAGAGACGAAAAATCGGCCAGGTTGCACAGCAATAACCGACCGCTATACACACTCATGGATTCAGTGGCCGAATTCTATCAAAGTGCTTTACGCGATTCGGCTGAAGCTATCGATTATCTAAAAGCCCGTGGCCTCAGTGGCGAAATAGCCAAGCGTTACGGCATCGGATTCGCCCCCGATGGCTGGGATGCACTGTCGAAGGCCATTCCAGATTCCGAAGACGATTTAATCAAAACCGGCATGCTGATCAGAAAAGATCAGCAGCGCAGCTATCAGCGCTTTCGCAATAGAATAATGTTTCCTATTCGCGATCGGCGAGGACGCGTCATTGGCTTTGGAGGACGTGTTCTTGTTAACGAAGAACCCAAGTATCTCAATTCCCCTGAAACTCCGCTGTTCCACAAAGGCAGCGAGCTATACGGATTGTTTGAGGCGCGCAAAGCGATTCAGGATGCCGACATGGTCATTGTAGTTGAAGGCTATATGGATGTCGTTGCGCTGGCAGAACACAAGGTTGAGAACTCGGTGGCAACGCTTGGCACAGCTGCGAACCAACAGCACAGCGAAATCTTGTTTAAAGTCGTACCCAATATTGTGTTCTGTTTTGATGGCGACAAAGCCGGACGAGCTGCAGCATGGCGTGCGCTGGTTAATACGCTGCCCTGTTTACAGGATGGGCGCGATGCCCATTTTCTATTCCTGCCCGATGGTGAAGATCCTGACTCCATTGTCAACGAGCACGGTCATGCCGGTTTTCAGGATTTACTGGCAAACCGGCTGTCTATAATCGATTTTCTATACGATCATTTGGCCGAAGACATCGATATGGACAGCATTGGTGGCAAAGCAGCATTGGCCGAAAAAGCCAAACCACTGCTAGAGACCATTCCACGAAGTGTTTATAAACAGCTTGCCACTCGCAGACTGGAAACGTTGATCGGCTTGCCAATGGGCAGTGAACGCGCAGGTGCACCTCCTCAACGCAGTCACCCGATTCCACCACAACACAGTAACAATAATCTCACTGCCATGAGTCGGGCGGTGTTGCTCGCATTGCAACATCCGGCTATGGTCAGTCGCCAGAAAAGGGATGACCAAAAGATTGATCGCAGCATTCGTGGCAGTGATGTTTTATTGCTGATTATTGACTACTGCCAGAACGAACCGGAAATTACCACAGCCAGATTGTTAGAGCGTTTTCGCGAAAGTCCTAACCATACTTTTTTGTCGTCACTGGCAGTTAAATCGTACTACCCGGATAATCGCGAACTTGACGAAGAGACTGCCGAGACTGAATTTGCAAACAGCCTTGATCAGCTCCAGGCTCGCAGTCTGAAAACCGACGCCAGCAAAGTTGATGCATCAGTGCGTACCGGGCTGTTATCTGTGCCGAAGAAATCCTGATATCACACTTCAATGAAACGAACAGCCAGGGTAGCGCGTTGCTATACAAATCAATCACTAGAATCCAGCAGTGAAGTCGAGCTCGATAAACGCAGCAGCCACCACTTAGGCACAGTGCTGCGTGCTCGAGAGGGGCAATCAGTACAGTTATTCAACGGTGACGGTAAAAACTACCAGGCAACGATCGCCAGTACCGGCAGAAAAACAACGGTTGTTATTGGTGAGGCAACTGACAATGAACTTGAGTCGTCACTGCATCTGACCCTGGTACAGGCAATTGCACGCGGCGACAAAATGGATGGCATTATTCAAAAAGCCACAGAACTTGGTGCATGTGTAATCCAACCCGTATATACAAAGCACTCAGTAGCAAAACTAGAGCCTGCGCGTAAGACGCGTAAGCATGCTCACTGGAACAGCGTTATTATCAGCGCATGTGAACAAAGCGGGCGAAGCAAACTGCCAGCGCTACTACCCATTGCTACACTCGAACACTTTGTCGAATCTTGTTTACCGGTTATTCCGGGGGAACATCGCTGGGTGTTATCGCCTACAGCAAATCAAGCAATTAACCGTATTGAAACTTTGAGCAAAGCCAGTGTGCTAATCGGACCAGAATCCGGTTTTGATGCAGATGAATTAGCATTGGCGCTAACGGCCAAATTTAAGCCATTACAGTTAGGGCCCCGAGTTTTACGTACTGAAACGGCCGGGCCTGCATCCCTTGCCATATTGCAAGCACGTTTTGGCGATATGAAGTAGTCAACTTATCCGCGCAACGCGGTAGACTGTGGTTTGAATCGTGAATTAATGAAGTCCATGAGACCCTTATTCCGTTTTTTAGTTTTGAGTATCGCGCTGGTTTCGATTTTTGGCCAGCTAGTCGCCTGCTCCACTATTCCTCTGTCAAAACCACTATCACCGAATGTGACTGTTGCCGGTGTCCGCCCCATCAAGCTCAGTCTTACCAGTCAAACTATCGGACTAACACTTCGCGTGGAAAACCCGAACGGATTTGATTTGCCAATGCAGTCGCTGACCTTCAATGCACGCTTTGCCGGCAAACAGTTTGCTCAAGGCAACAGCGTTGATAAGGTCGTCATACCCGCGAACGGCACCGCCTTACTCGACGTGGAAGTTAAAACCGGGCTGGGCAAGTTGGCTACGCAACTGCGATCAATGTTAAATGACAATAATACCGAGCTAAATTACGATGTAACAGGGCTGGTAAAGCTCTCCAACTGGCCCAAAGCCATTCCATTCAATGTTGAAGGTGAAATAGACGACCCCAGAGTCCAATAGTCATTCACCGCGTTAATTTTTTCTTCCCCGTTCGTTACAACGTCTGAACGCCTCAAAACCTGACAAAGCGAGGCAACAATAAACAGGGAGAAATACGATGAACGCTGTCTCGAAAATCATTTGTGCTGCCATTTTGTTTACCACAACAGCCACTTCAGCCCATTCTTTTGATGGCCAAAGAAAGGGCTTCCAAATTGGTCTTGGTATCGGTGCTCACTCCACGGCACTGAATTTTAGTCAAAGCAACAGTCCGGCTAACGTTGATTCGAGCAAGGAAATGGCCGTATCAGTTCAGCTGGGGTTCGGATTTTCGAACACCATTGTTGGATTTGTCGGTGGTAAAGGCGGTTCTATCGTAGTTGATGATTTCGGCGGCAGCCTGGCGATTGGTGGCATTGGCGCAACCGTATATATGTCTGAAACCTCACCCTCGCTGTACGTAACAGGCCTGTTTGGTTCAGGCTCGCTATCAATGAATGAACTCGAAAGTGCAGATAGCGAATTACGCGATAGCGGCAAAGGCTGGCTTGCCGGAATCGGCTATGAAGTGACGGACCGATTGCATCTGGAGCTTTCATATGGTCGCGCGGAACTGGCCGATCCGAATGACACACGAAATACATCTGAACTGGAATCAGCTTTCGCAACCGTTCAGTACGTTTGGTACTAATACATACCTACACTGGTAATGCTCTGAATAAAGCAGGTGTTTTTGTAACGAACGACTCGCAACAAAAGCACCTGCTGCTTGCCATTGAGCCAGATGCAACTGAACGGCGCATTAAATTGCTTTTAGACTTTACAACGCTTTCAAAATAGATTCAGCAGAACTTACATCCATTTTGCCCGGCTCCTCACGAGCCAGGTGAGTCACCACACCATTGTCAACAATCATAGCGAATCGATCGGCTCGCACACCTAAGCCTCTTGCTGTCAGATCGAGCGTTAAACCAAGTGCGGTAGCATAGTCGGCACTGCCGTCAGCCAGCATCATTAATTGTTCAGCGTTTTGTTGCTTGGCCCAGGCGCCGACAACGAATACATCGTTAACCGCAAGACAGGCAACGGTATCCACACCTTTGGCTTTTATATCGTCTGCTGAATCAATAAATCCTGGCAGGTGAGTCTCACTACAGGTTGGTGTAAACGCACCCGGTACCGCAAACAAAACTACTTTTTTGCCATTAAAAAGCGCATCCGAACTTATTTCCGCGGGACCATCTGCGCCCATATAAGCGAATTTGCCACTGGGAACTTTGTCTCCAACTTTAATCGTCATAAAAAAACCTTGCTAGTTATTGGTTAATGTCTTTCGCGCACAATACTGAGGAGCACTTGAAGAATAATTGTACACTGACAACCTACTCTGGTGAAATCGAGTATTCGCGCATGATAGAACAAGCAACCCGGATCATCACCGCTACGACAAAAGTAGTGGTTCTAACCGGCGCAGGCTGTAGCACAGCTTCTGGTCTGGGCGACTACCGGGATAGTTCAGGCCAGTGGAAGCGTGCTCAGCCAATAACCGGACAAACGTTTCGAGACGACAAAGCGGCCAGGCATCGATATTGGGCACGCAGCTCTGTTGGCTGGCCAGCTTTTAGCAAAGCAGCTCCTAATCGTGCTCATCATGCTTTGGTTGAGCTAGAGCGATTCGGCATTGTCAGACACTTGATCACTCAAAATGTTGATGAGCTGCACCAACGCGCCGGACAACGTGCCGTTATTGATCTGCATGGGGTTCTCGGCACTGTCAGTTGCATCGATTGCTCTAACTCTATCAGCCGCGATGATTTTCAAGAACGTCTGATCAAGGCGAACCCGTGGTTAAAGATGCTCTCTGCAGCCTTCGCACCCGATGGAGATGCCGACCTGGAATCAAACAATCAGTTGCAAAAACAACTTGAAAACATGCAGGTACCAACCTGCCACAACTGCAATAGTCTGATGAAACCCGACGTCGTATTCTTTGGAGAAAATGTACCTAAACCACGAGTTGAACAAGCGATGCAACAACTGCGCGAGGCGGATGTGCTCCTGGTAGCTGGTTCATCGTTAATGGTTTTTTCCGGATTTCGTTTTTGCCGTGATGCAGCGCAACGCGGTCAACCCATCGTAATTTTTAACAAGGGTAAAACGCGAGCCGACGACATCGCAACGCTATTAGTTGAAGGTGATTGTGGTGCGTGTTTGACACAGCTGGCAGATCATCTGAGGCAACCGGATTAACTATTCGCGTAGAGCCTTGAAAATAATATAACTTAAGTTACAACATCACCACCCGCATCACTAACCAACTTTGTCAGTTCTGCCTTAACAATTTTCAATTGTGCAGCATCCGAACTTCTGGCAACCAGCGTAACCATATACTTGCCTTGCATGCGGCCCGGGTAACTGCCCAAGTCTACATCTGGATAACGTTCCTGCAAAGCACGCAACGGTGCAGCAATAGTGCCTTCGCCTAAATTGCTTTGCACCGAAACACTATCGATAACAGCTCCGCGCTGCAGAGTCGGTAATACGGAATCAAACATAGCCTGCATTATTCGAGGCACACCCGCAAAAACATACACGTTTTCCAAACAGAACCCAGGGGCTGCAGAAACCGGATTATCAACGAGGGCTGCACCTGTTGGAATGCGCGCCATACGCAAGCGATCCTCATTGGGCTCAACATCACGTTCAGCCCAGTAAGCCAGTAATGTTTTCTCGGCTTCAGGATGAATACCGATGGATACGTCGAATGTTTTGGCAATACAATCGGCAGTGATATCGTCATGCGTGGGACCAATACCGCCAGTGGTAAACACGTAGGTATTGCTTTTCCGCAGAACATTGAGGGTCTCGACTATCACGGATTCATTATCCGGAATGATGCGTGTCTCGGTCACTCGCACGCCATGGGTCGCGAGCCGTGTAGCCATGTATGCAAGGTTGGTGTCTTGTGTACGCCCACTGAGCAGCTCGTTACCGATAAGAACAATAGCTGCAGTTGGAGAAGGTGTTGGATCTGACTTTATGGACACTGGCTGGATAACTTTTCCGGTAAGGTTGAGCAGAACCTTACAACAGTACACCTACCAGTATCAATCCAGATTAAGCTTGAGCGCCTTCACAGTAGAATTGAATGCTACTGACAGCTTAGCTGCCTTTGGCGCACTCGAATTCATAATCGCGTTCGGGAAGATCGTTTGAAAACCATAAATAGCGACCCATTATTGATCGCAAGTATGAGCCGGGTTTTCCTATAGAGCCATCAAAATCAGCAGAGCGTATTTGAATGGATGCACCCGTGTCTGTTACGTTGGCGCTGGCTTGAATCTGCCCGTCAATGTGACGGACAACATCATCGTTAGGTGTTAGCGGTACGATTTTATCCTCGACTACGGTGACTGAAGGTTCTACAGCGCTCACTTGAAGGCACGTTTGCATATGTAACCATTGCGCTTCGATAAACTCATCGTTTGAAGCCAGCGAATCATCGGCATAAATAATGCCGAGATTGTTACCCAGGTCGGGAGTGAATTCAGCAGTACCGGGAGCTTCTGCTATTGGACCACTGGCAATACCCTGAACAGTTGCGTCAGACTGAGGCTGCTGTGTTTCAACTCCGTCAGCACCACTTCCGCCGCAAGCACTGAGCAGGCCGACAAGACCCAGGCAGAACGCCGTGTGTATGACAGATCTTTTGCTTATCAGTTTGTCCATCGAACCATCCCTAACCGGTTATGTTTTTGCGGCAAGCCAATTTATACCTGAGTATGAAAAAAGCCGGCCATGTAGAGAATGGTATCGGGTGCAAATGGCATTTCTGAGCCAAGAAACGTGACTTGGTTCACGCTGTTGCTGACTGGCAGGTGTGCTCCGGGCTGCCATGACACAATTTGTTTCATCAGCCTGCACTTCTGCCAACGCTTTTGATGCAGACGCCATAGACAACCACGTCGCGTACCGTCAGTCAGCTTTTTTTCGACAGTGCCAATTTAAGGGCTCTTGAGGCGGCTACCAGACCAAACGTGCCGGTAACCATGCTAAGCGAGCCGTATCCCTGCTCACAATCAAGCGATGCTCCTGCTACACCTGGTCTTGCGCGCGAAACACCACCGTTATTGTCAGGATAAACCGGTTGCTCACGAGAGAAGACACACTCAATGCCAAATCGATGCTTCGGATTTCTGCTGTACCCATAATCGGCTCGAAGCCGCTTGCGCACCTTTGCCGCCAGCGCATCATTCCAGGTAAGACTCAAATCGGCGACCTCCACCGCAAGTGGATCAGTTCGTCCCCCCGCAGCACCGGTGGTGATCACCGGTATCTTGTTGCGCTTACAAAAGTAAATCATTGCGACTTTGAAACGAATACTGTCGATTGCATCAATGACCACGTCGAATTGTTGGTCCAGATAGTCAGGCAGATTGGCATCGACAAGAAAATCATCGATAGCATTAACATCACATTGGTCATTGATACTGCGGATTCTCTGCTCCATCAGCTTTACTTTTGCCTCGCCAACTGTGTCGGAAAACGCATGCAGCTGACGATTAATATTGCTTATCGAAACATCGTCATGATCTATTATTGTTAAATGACCCACACCCGTTCTGGCCAAAGACTCGACTGCCCACGAGCCCACCCCGCCCATGCCCACAACACAAACCCGCAGATGTGCGAGATGATCGGCCGCTTCTTGTCCAAATACCCGCGGCAATGCGGAAAAGGCAGATTCTGGAGTAAATGTCATTGAAGGTACCGGTGGCAAGTAACGCTTGGACTGTTTACATTTTACGTTGTGCTGACGACTCTCTGTACGCCGGAATCACTAATAATGTACGCAGGCGTGTTGAGGAGCACAATACCAGTGCACGTGGCGCCAGCTATACTCGTGGCCGACGCCCAGTCGTACTGGTCTTCACCCATGAAGTGGAAGATCGGTCAGCTGCCTGTCGACTTGAAGCCTGGATAAAAGCCCAGCCTCGAAAAACCAAAGAATCGATCATTATCCGCGAAACAACAGTGCCTACAAGCCTGCAAGGTGGGCAAATTTAGGGACGTTCTTGTGGAAAAAACAGCCGATTCGATGTAGAATACTGAATACTATTGATTGCAGTTAAACACCCTCCTGGTGCTGCCGGAATCCCGGTTCAATGCAATCTACCCAGACCGTTTCCGGATACCCTCGGTACCTACCGTGGGACCGTCGACGCGGTTTGACAACGATAGAGGCAACTACGTGAAAAAGATGTTTGTTGGTGGGTTACCGCTGGAATCTACAGAAGAAACTGTGACTGATATGTTCGCTGAGTTTGGCAAGGTACGCTCGATCAAGCTTGCCGCTGACGTATTTAGTGGCAAGTGCAAAGGCTTCGGTTTTGTCGAAATGGAAGGACATGAAGCACGAGCAGCAATTGCGGGCCTGAATGGCAAAATTGTTGGTGATAAATCGTTGAAAGTACAATTCGAAGAGCCGCGTAAAGCACGTGGTCGAGGCCGCAGGTAACACTGATTAGGGCCGAACTCACAGGTCACTAAAACGTCCAGCTTCAAGGGCGACAATCGTCGCCGCTGAAATCTGGCTACATCTGCGGTTTGCGTTTGTAGCCACTCAAATCTGCCTCAGCAACTATACTCACCCTTATTAATAAGGATGTCTCTGCGGCCGCTCTAACAACTGAGCTGCGTCGAATGCGGCGCGAACAAGGGCAACTAATGAACAGCCACGACATCGGCAAATGACGGATGAAGCAGTAGAAAACCGGCTGACCAGCCGCTCCATCCGAAGCTTCGTCATTCGCAATGGACGTCTGACCACAGCGCAGGCTGCAGCATTGGATACGCTGTTGCCTCGCTACGGCATTGAGTACCAGGAAGGTGAACAACTTGATCTAAAAGCCGTGTTTGGCAGAACGGCTCCAATCTGGCTTGAAATCGGCTTCGGAAACGGCGATGCATTAGTGGATATGGCTTCGCGCTATCCTGAAACAGACTTCATTGGTATTGAAGTTCACGAACCTGGTGTTGGTCAGGCGTTGATGGGCATCGAGGCAGCACAGCTTGGCAATGTTCGGATTATTCGGCACGATGCCATGGAAGTGTTGCAACAAATGATTAGTGCAGCGGCGCTGAATCGGGTTTTATTGTTTTTTCCTGACCCCTGGCGGAAGAAACGACACTTCAAACGCCGCATTGTACAAAACGAGTTTGTTGAGCTGGTTGCCGACAAACTCGACACTGGCGGTGTTCTGCACTGCGCAACCGACTGGCAGGATTACGCCGAATGGATGCTGGAGAAACTCCAGAATAGCAACAAACTGATCAATCAGAGCACGACAGGTGAGTACTCTGACCGTCCAGCTTGGCGCACGAATACACGATTTGAAAAACGCGGAGAGCGCCTGGGTCACGCGGTTTTTGATTTGTTATATACGCGGCGTTAACACGCCCATATCTTTTTACTGTTGGAACTAAAGGATGATCGACTCGATTTCCCTCAATCTGGAAATGATGTTGGTGCTGGGGTTACTGGCAATTACTATCATTTTATTTGCATTTGAGTTACTAAGAGTCGATGTTGCGGCAATTTGCATCATGGTGATGCTTGGATTGTCGACCATGGTGCCAGGCATCAATCCCCTAATAAGCCAAAGCGAATTATTTTCAGGCTTCTCCAGTAACGCGGTTATGTCGGTCATAGCGGTAATGATTATTGGTGCCGGCCTTGATAAGACTGGCATCATGAGTAAGCTTGCCGCACTGATACTAAAAAAGGGTGGCAAAACTGAAACCCGTATAATTCCATTGGTATCTGGCACGGTTGCCTTCATATCCAGCTTCATGCAGAACATTGGTGCGGCGGCTTTATTCCTGCCGGTCGTCAGCAGAATTTCCACACGTACCGATATTCCAATGTCTCGTCTGCTTATGCCAATGGGCTTTTGTGCCATCCTTGGTGGAACGGCAACGATGATCGGGTCAAGCCCACTCATATTGCTTAACGACTTACTGATATCTTCCAATAAAACACTGCCAGCGGATAAACAGATGGACACGTTTGGCCTGTTTGCTGTCACACCCATTGGCATAGCATTAATTTTGACCGGCATCGCGTACTTCGTTGTTTGTGGCAGATTTGTTCTACCCAAGGTGCGCACTACAGATGCGAGTCGTACATCGCGCGCTACCGACTACTTCGAAAACCTCTACGGCATTGGTGGCGATCTACTCGAGGCTCGAGTAACTGATGACAGTCCAATGGTCGGTATGACTATTCGGCAAATAGAACAAAACTATCCGAACACACCGTTGATTCTTGCACTTTATAGTGGCGACGTAGTCAAAATCCCACCCGATCGTGAAGAGGTTGTTTGGGTAAACACGCGCGTTGGCGTTATGGGCGATAAACGTTCGCTTGATGGATTTTGCGAAGAGTTCAATTGGGAACTGCGTGGCGATCCGGAACGCTTTGCAGATGTATTGAACCCTCAGCATAGTGGTATCGCCGAGCTCGTTATACCCCCGGGTTCAAGCCTGATTGGTAAAACCATTAAAGAAATAAAACCACGACGAAATTTTGGTGCGAACATTCTTCAGATATACAGAACCGATCAAGTTATCAAACGCGAGTTCGCCGACCAGGTTTTACAACCGGGTGACACGCTCGTGGTTCACGCGAGTTGGAGAGACCTGAGCAAGCTTTCCCGAAATCGAGACTTTGTTATTGCGACCGAAGTTAAATACGAAGACCTTCGCACCAACAAAATTCGTGAAGCAGCCACGTTTTTCTTCCTGGCGCTAGGGCTATTTCTGCTGACCGACAATTTATCTGTATCGCTTTTAACGGGTGCTATGGGTATGGTGCTATCCGGAGTACTGACCATTGATGAAGCCTATGAGGCAGTCAGCTGGCAAACCGTTTTCTTGCTTGCCAGCCTTATTCCACTTGGTATAGCAGTGGATCAATCCGGCACCGCTGCGTGGATTGCACAGGAGATACTGGCTCTGGTCGGCGATGTTCCTAACTGGGTATTGCAGGTGGTCATAGCTGGTTTAGCAACGTTTTTCACTTTAGTAATGTCGAATATCGGTGCAACCGTTCTATTGGTTCCGCTGGCAGTCAACATTGCGGTAGCGGTGGGCGCGGACCCAGCAGTTTTTGCACTCACAGTGGCTATCTCCACATCAAATTCATTTCTGATTCCAACCCATCAGGTGAATGCACTCATCATGGGTCCGGGCGGATACCAGGTTGCCGATTTTATGCGCGCGGGTGGCATCATGACTATTTTGTTTATGGTGGTTAGTTTGCTGATGCTGAATTTGATTATGTAGGTGTATGCTGCATTCGGCTTTGCAGTTTATGATTCAACCGACAGACTTTACGACTCATATTCTGCTAGTCTGCCGGCAATAAATGTCGAAGGGACACGCACATTGAAAATCAGAACACCACTAGCTTTCGCCTGCCTCCTACTAATTTCTTTGGGTACAACACAGATTGCCAGTGCCCAGGATGTTTTTCAAACTGGTCAGACCGCGCGTAACTACAATTATATTCAGGCAACCTATCTGATCAATCGGGGCGAATATTCTTTGCCATTAGTGTTGGCCGGGCAAATAAGTATCAACTCGAATTTTACGTTTGTAGCCCAGTATCTGGATTTGTCTGAAAACCAGACATTCAGTGTCCAAGACGTCGATTTCGATGTCAAGCTCAAAGCGGTCAATGCGGGTGCTGGTATCGGATACCACATTGCCAGTAAGCGCTGGTCGCAAATAGATTGGATTGCCAGGATGTTTGTTGGTCGATTCACTTCTTCGGCTGTTGCCACAGCAGAAACAGGTGAGGTCATAGTCGTTAAATCAAAAATCAATTCTGTCATCGCACGAATCGGTGTTCGAGGTTCGATCACACCCTCGCTTGAAACTCAGGCGACTGTGTCAACCGCTTACTCAGATAGCAAGTTTGGTGACGAACAACTGAATTTACTCGCCGTGTATAGAGTGACAACTCATTTAGACGTGGCGTTAGGCGCTATTGATGCTACTAACGACCCCAGTTACAACTTAGGGGTTCGGTATAGCTGGTGATCAGCAGAGTTCAACAACTACACTTTAGTATAATAACTTAAATCATGTCCGTCGCAAAAGTACGCTGGAAACTGCTGAGCCAGCACTTACTCTTTCAAAGACTCCTCGCGTCTGATAGTCTGAGCTGCTCTTTATAGTACTTGGTGAAGTGAATTGAAGATCAGAACTTCGTTTTTTTCCTGCCTACTTGTACTGGCCTCTGCTTGCATGTCACAGCTTGCCAGTGCCCAGGATGTTTTTCAAACTGGCCAAACTGCGCGTAACTACAATTACATTCAGTTGACGTATCTGGTCAACAGGCGAAAATATGAATTGCCAATACTGCTCAACGCACAAATAAGCATTAATCAGAATTTTACTTTGCTGGGTGAATTCGTCAGTTTTGATGAGACAAATCAAGAGACTGCAAGCAATGGTGTTCTACTCGATTTCAAAGGTAAGGATACGATAGCCAGAGCAGGACTTGGGTTTCACCTTGCGAGCAAGCGCTGGTCACGTATTGACTGGTTTTCCGAATTACTATTTGAGCAATACAAGAGTAATGTCACTGTAGTTGGAACTGCAGTTGCAATACCGCCTGCAACTCAGAATGTAACATCAACCCAATCCAGAAAAACTGACTCCAAATCAATAGTTGCAAGACTAGGTGTCCGCGGTTCGATCACGCCCGTTTTTGAAGTTCAGGCGGCTGTCTCAACCGCCTATACAGATGAAGATTTTTACGCCGAACAACTCAATATTACCGCGGTGTATAGGGTGACATCTCAAATAGACGTGGCAATCAGCGCACTGGATGCCACGGACAACCCAAATTATAATTTCGGGTTCAGATATAACTGGTAACTGGTAACTGGTAACTGGTAACTGGTTACTGGTTACTGGTTACTGGTTACTGCTAACTAGTGCTAGTGCTGATGCTGGCAACTACAGGGTGCTGCTAACTTCTAGCCAGCCAATCTAACGGGTCGTCAGGATTTTTTCCATCCATAAAGGGTATTCGCCGATCAGTGTGAGTTAGTTGGTACATCAACCCCAACCAATTTCCGACAACGGCTTCGCCACTGTCGTGCCAGGTATTTCGCAAGTGCGGTAGTATGTGCGCCTCTGGAAAATCTGGTAACGCGTTACCACTGCGAACACAGTCGATAACAGTCTCCCGAAATTCACATAAAAGTGCCGTTGCGAAATCATCGAAGTAATGCAGTGGCATCGGAGGATAAGTATCGAGGTCACCGGTAACATATAAGTGTATATCACGCTTATATTCTTTCATCAGGCTGATACGATCATATTCCGGGTGACCCTGAAAAAACACGGTCCGAAACCCGTCAGGACTGACCGCCAACTGCACACCAGGCTCATCACCTTCAGCCAACACGTGTATGCCCTTCTCTCGCATTTGCTTAGCACTGATATCGTTGAATCGCGAGTGCGGAACAATTATGTGAGTGTTTACGTCACTTACCAATGGATGCGTTCGAATTTTCATTTCATGGTCAAACACACCCCAACGTTTGGTTTTTAACGGCAGGCGTTGAATGCCATACTGACCCAGCAACAACGCATGGCTTGCAAGGCATGAACACAGTGTTGAGGTCACATTCTCGTGCGCCCACTGGGCGACCTCCATTAACGGCTCCCAGAAAATCTCGCTGGAAAGATCTGCCTCGGTAACATTTGCACCACTAATTATTAACGCATCCAGACCCTGCTCCTGAATAGACGCGAACGACTCATAGTAACGATCAATATGTTCAGCAGCGACCTCGCCTCTGGGTATAGCGTCCAGTGTAAACGTGTGCATATGAAACTGCGAGATAGGGTTGCTGGTACCGACCAAACGAAAGAACTGCCGCTCAGTGGCCGCCAAAGCAGCATCTGGCATCATGTTCAATAAGCCCACGTGTAAATCGCGAATATCCTGCTGAGCTGCACGCTCCAAAGTCAGTACATTATGGCCCTCGCGCCGCAGCCGGTCATAAGTTGGGAGGTTGTTGGTTTGTACTAGTGGCATAACGAGTATCGGTTACGATTAATCATTCGAAAAATTAGGCTGACTCAGAACCGGCTGATATGGAGCTTACTGTTCCAGTGCATTCGCTATTAGCTGGAGAAATTCATCTGCGCTACTAACCGCAAATGCGTCTCTTGCAGCAATCGTATAGCCATATTCCTTTGCTATAGCCTGATATCTTGGAACACGCGCTCTAAACAGTTTGGGAAACACCCATCGAACATACTCATCAGGGTCTACCTGCGCTACGTATTCGATGCTGTTCTCTTGCATGTACAGTGCAAGATGCTCATCGAGAAAGGCCTCCCGGTAATATAGCGGCTTCGGCGATTTATGCGCTCGTTCGATCAACATTTTTTCATCTTCTGCATCAGCCTCAATGTAAATCATCACCGTTTTCTCTGCCACGGTTTCAATCACACGCCGATCATCAATTTCGCAAAAACTACCACTGGCATCATTGAGAAAATTATCATACCCATAAACTGCACGAGCTTTCTCGATGAAGAGCTCCACGTCACGCATGGCATTTATTTCAGCTTTCAGGTGAAGCAGTTGCCGCCGCTTAAACTCCCCCAGTGACAAGCCTTGTTGTTCAGGATTGCCCAGTTTGCCAAGAAATGACGATAACGGATTTAAATTTTCGAACGTGATGTTATTGGAAATGAAGATAGAATCGCTCAACAACAGCTCACGCAGGAAATCCACCTGCATGGCTTGAGTTTTAATGTTGTCGAGAATAGGCTCATCAAGATACCGAGTTCCTATCCGGTAGTCGACCGAGTAGTGAAACCAGTTCTCGTCACGCAGGAAATTGGCTAACCGGGTTTTCCCCACACCAGACATACCCAGCAAAGTAACGCACTTTCTGGGGCTATCCAGAAAGGCCTGCTTGCTCATTCGCACCAGGTGTTACTCCACTCGTTGCCGGTTATTGATCAAAGTTCCTGTGAACTAGGAAGCACCCTGAAAAGTATCGCACTGCTGCGGATCACCGGTTTCCAGTCCACGGTACAACCAGGTTTGTCGTTGTTCTGATGTCCCATGTGTAAACGCATCAGGATGGGCACGCCTACCTGCACTTCGCATTAACGCATCGTCACCAATTTTAGAAGCTGCGTTCATACCCTCTTCCAGATCACCAGGCTCGAGTAGTTGAAACTTTTTATGTGCATGATGCGCCCAGACGCCGGCGTAGCAATCGGCTTGCAGCTCTGTAAGCACAGACAAGCGGTTGGCTTGTTTCTTCGGCAATGTGCGTTGTCGACGCTGAACCGCCATTGATACACCTAACTGATTTTGTACGTGATGACCAACCTCATGCGCCAATACATAAGCCTGGGCAAAATCACCACCGGCACCCATCCGATTCAACTCTCGAAAGAAAGAGAGATCGATATACACTTTTGAATCTCCGGGACAATAAAACGGTCCGGCAGCAGATGAAGTAAACCCGCACGCAGAATTAACGCCGTCATTGAACATGACCAAATTGGGTTCCTGATAACGCTGACCCGATTGCTGAAACAACTCACCCCATACATCTTCAGTAGTACCCAGAATGCTGCCAATGAACTGCCCGGCTTCATCATCACTGCGAACCTGTCCGGCACCACTAGTCTGGGGCCCAAGCTGAGGAACACCAATGTTAGGACCACCGGAACTTTGAGGGTCTAAAAGGTTTTGGCCAAAAAACAATCCTAGCAATAGTAAAATGATGCCGGCGCCCCCGCCAATTTTCATTCCACCACCGCCACCACGTCGCGGTGCGCGCCCGGTGTTTTGCTGTCCACGCCTATCTTCAATGTTCCGACTTTGTCTGGTTCTTTTCAAACGCATAACTAGCTCCTACCCATTCATTACACTCTGGACCGACAGGTTCGCGCGGTCCTTTGCCTATGCTACATTCTCTCACGTTCCCGACCCCGTTTTAACCCTTAAAAACGCTGTATGTCTTGCAAACCCACACCGATTCTCGTCGACAGCCACGTACATGCTGACGATGAGAGGCTGGTAATCGATCGCCAGCACGTCATGGACTCAGCCCGCAAGCACAATATTGCGGCGCAAATAGTGCCGGCGGTCAGTCAACAGCACTGGCCTCGACTCAAACAACTTTGTGACAACAACGCCGATTTGCACCCCTGTTATGGATTACACCCGTGTTTCTACTCGGAACATAGCAATACGCATTTGCAGGAACTTGCACAATGGCTTGGCAGAGAGCCAGCCGTTGCCGTTGGTGAATGCGGACTCGATTACGCCATGGCCGGTGCAGACAAAGCACAGCAACAGCACTTGTTCGCCGCTCAACTGGCATTCGCACGCGAGTTTAATCTACCTATTGTAATTCACGCCGTGAAAGCGGTTGAAGATGTGATTCGGATGATTCGTGCATCCGGGCACTACCGTGGCATGGTGCATAGCTTTAACGGTTCGGTTCAGCAAGCTCATCGGCTAATCGATTTAGGGTATTTAATGAGTTTTGGTGGTGCTGTTACCTATCCAAGAGCGAAACGTATTCGTGGCATGGTGGCCAGCTTACCGTTGGAATCAATGCTGCTGGAGACCGACGCGCCAGACCAGCCGACATTCAAGTATCAGGGTCAGCGTAACGAACCTGCCTACCTTGTGGATGTGTGGCAATCGATTAGCGCATTGCGAGATGAAGATGAAGAAACCGTAGCAAGCGTTACCACTGAGAATGCTCGCCGGCTATTTATGCTGCCAGAGTTTTAAATGGGGACAAGTTTAAATGGGGACGGACCACGAATATATAGTGCATCCCCCATGGAACACGTGAATAAAAAGAAAACAACAAAGGGGATGCACTATATATTCGTGGTCTGTCCCCTACTACCTCTACCTATTTGTCTGTTTCTCCAGATTGTTTGTTCTCGTTAAATTCGATTGCCGCGTAAGTGATATTGCGTACAACCGGATCTTTTAGGGCGATTAGTTTTCGAATAAGAGAGGGCTTTGCTTCTAGCTCTTTTGCCATAGCGGCAACGTAGCGCGGCTTATAGTCAGATTTCCAATGACCATCCACATGCGCACGAAATACATGGCACATTTCGTTAATTAGCCTGGTAAGCCGCTCGTTGAGTTCAGTATCATCGCCAAAGCGATACTCCTGCTCATGCCATCCGTCATTAACCATATCAGCGACCAAACATTTTGATCATATTATAAGGATTCAAGTCAAACCTGGCTCACTGAGGAACACAAGAACAGGGGACAGGGGACAGGCACGAATATGCAGTGCACCAATGGCACACTCGAAAAACCACAAACAGCAGCAACGGGCGCATCATGTATTCGTGGTCTGTCCCCTATTTTTTCCTATTTTCGCGGTAAATTGACCAAAACGAGCACTTTTGCTGATTTTGAGGTTGGTAACTTTTGTTATTTGGGTTATTATTCCCAAATACTCAAATAAGGACCAAAGCAATGAGACGGACCACTATCGCGCTACTTTGCGGCGCTCTGACCATCGCCGGTTGCAGCTCCTCTGAACGAGAGCCAGTCAACACGGTCGTACCGACAGCAGAGGATTCCACGCTTGGCTCAATCTCGGTTGGAACAGGTGCAGCTCCAATGCTCGATACATTACCTGACGTCCAATTTGATGGAACAGGAAGTACGTCCAACGTTAGTGAAAGCGTTGCGACTCCATCAGTATTAGACGACGAAACTGCATCTTCTGATGCAAGCGCCTCAATTAGCGGCACAGCTGATGGCAGTAGTGCTGACGGAGGCAGTGGCGATGGTGGCGCATCCGATACCGATAGTGCACCTGCTTCGGGCGGAACTGTCTCTGGAAGAGGTGATTCGACTGCCACCAGTGAAAGCTCATCGATTAGTTCGGATTCCGGGACGACTATTCCGTCGGATATTTACCCGCCAGAGCAATTTCAAGCCGGCACACTAACAGCCGCCGATTACGACGATCAACTCAATCCGCACCTGTATCAACGTTATGCATCCGATTACCTGCAACGCGTTGGTGGCAGACTGGATGTTCCTTATATAGATTTATCCAAACGCATTGCACTGCGTGTGCGAGATCTTGCAGGCAATAACTACGGTGGAGTTAAACTAACGTTTTCTGATGGCAACAACGAAATATTAACGCTCACCACACCTGCATCTGGCAAAACTTATCTGTATTCCGATATTGATTCACTACCCGAGACTTTCAGTATTCGCGCTACTGGCTTATTGGGTACCGCTATCGATCAGACTATTTCACGAACAGATGCACAAGCGTCGGGTGTCATCAATATAACCATGCCTGAAGATAACACGCCGGCATCTACCAATCAGGCAGACCCTGTTCTGGACGTCATGTTTGTCATTGATACAACTGGCAGTATGGGTGATGAATTAAATTATCTAAAAACAGAGCTCACACCTATTATAAATGCGATTCCATATCCACGTGGCCTGGTGAATGTCGGGTTGACGTTTTATCGAGATTTAGGTGATGACTATGTTGTGCGTTCGCACGGATTTACCAATGACACAGGCCGTGCACAACAAACACTTAACAATGAATCCTACGATGGTGGTGGTGACTATCCTGAAGCCATGGACCAGGCTTTGCATCAGGCTATCGATGCCAACTGGCAACCAGACAGTAAACGGATATTGTTTTTGATTGCTGATGCACCACCACATAGCGACAAAATGCGGGCAACCTGGAACGCAGCTGAGCAAGCGCGTAAAAAGAATATTCACATTGTGCCCATCGCTGCTAGTGGTGTAGCCGAAGACGCCGAATACCTGATGCGTAGCATGGCAGCGTTTACAAACAGTCGTTATCTGTTTTTAACTGACGACTCAGGTTTCGGCAACCCACACGCTGAACCAGAAATAGACTGCTATGTTGTCACCCATCTGGACAACCTGATGATTCGCGTTATGAATAGCTTGATCACCGGTGTGCGCGATGAGCCAACTGCCAACGACATAATCAGACAAGTTGGCAACTACAACAACGGCGTTTGCGCAGCGGGCCAGTAAACCGGGGACAAGTAAACCGGGGACAGACCACGAATATATAGTGCATCCCCCTTGGAACACGTGAACAAACCGAAAACAACAAAGGGGATGCACTATATATTCGTGGTCTGTCCCCTAATAACGCTTTCGTGGTCTGTCCCCTAATAACGCTAATAAGGAAATCGGTCGAGAACGGTTATTTCTGACATGCGAGACTCAATCCATTCTTGAGTTTCGGCAATAATTTGATCGGCTTTCTTGCCTTCTGATTTTATGACTGGCCCAATGGTGAGAGTGATCTCGCCAGGCCATTTTATATAGCCAAGCCGTGGCCAGAACTCTCCGGCGTTCATTGCAATGGGCAATACATCTACACCGGTTTGCTCGGCAATCATGCCACCCCCAATTCGATATTTGGGTTCAGACCCTACCGGTCTGCGTGTGCCTTCGGGAAAAACAATAACGCTAATACCGTCGGCGAAACGCTGCCGCGACTGTTCAACCATTTGCGACATCGCTGACCGGCCTGAAGAACGATCAATCAATATGAAATTCAGCGCCGCTATTGACCAGCCAAAAATAGGTATATACGACAATGATTTTTTCGCCACATAAACTGAGCGGGGTAACAGCGTCGGGATGAAGTAGGTTTCCCAGGTGGATTGATGCTTTGCCAACACCAGACAAGGATGTCCTGGAACATTTTCAACACCTTCAACCTTCCAGGTAACACCACAAATATGTTTCAAGCCCCACAGATTTCCACGCAGCCAGACATGGCTCATATCGGCAGACAAATTATAAGAGATTAACCGCCCCAATAAAACCGGTGCACCCATCACCAAAGTGTTGGCGATCGACCAGATCCAGAAAATAGTGCTGCGCAATACAAGCACCGAGCGATTGTGTTCAGTCTTCATCTTTGGGGGCTAATAACTCATCAACATAGGCGGCCAAATCCTCATAAGCCGGAATGTGTTCCAATCCTTTGTTCGATTCGAGTGTTTTTGTGCCCTTACCTGTTTTCACCAGAATTGGTTGTACAGCGGCAGCCATCGCCGCCTGCACATCCTTAAGAGAATCACCCACCAGAGACACTTTGGTTAAATCTACATTCAAGCGTTCACTCAACGTGTAGAGCATGCCGGGAGCGGGCTTGCGACAATCACACTCGTCAGACTCACTGTGCGGACAAAACACCACAGTGTCGATACGACCACCTGCCTGAATAACTTGTTCATGCATCTTCTGGTGTACCCTATGCAAGTCATCAACCGTTAAAGAACCAAGCGCGATACCTGATTGGTTGGTTACTACAGCAATTTGAAAACCAGCATGATTCAATCGCGCGATTGCATCCAGACTACCTTCCAACGGTTCCCAAGCCAACGGCGACACAATCGGACCGTCAAGGTCTCGATTGATAACACCATCTCTATCGAGAACAATAAGTTTCAATCAGGTCTCCTTCGGTTGCAAACGTGACAACTCAGCAGTGCAGGAACATAGATCGTTTAGCTGTTTCAATAGTCCAAGACGATTTTTACGGGTTGCTTCATCATCAGTATTGACCATAACATGATCAAAAAAAGCATCAACAGTTGAGCGTAGTGACG
>Ga0114956_1000288_pt1 | contig 34433 bp, 20 predicted proteins | sample MaitaG_FD_87304 | JGI IMG/M metagenome (GOLD analysis project Ga0114956, IMG submission 87304) | Marine algal microbial communities from Maine, USA - Maine_Asex2 metaG | ecosystem: Host-associated > Algae > Red algae > Unclassified | place: Maine, USA | collected 2015-01-05 | reverse complement strand
GTTGCCAACGGCACGGTGCACATCGTTGACGCAGTCCTGCTGCCCCAGGTAGCACTCGACGCCATTGCCACCCTCACCGGTGATGCAATGGAAGACGAAGACGCAATGGCAGACGACGCCATGGCAGACGGCGAGGCGATGCTTGGCGCAACAGGCCCAGCCTGCGGCGCTGTGCCCACCGACGGCGAAGGCAGCTTTGCTGGCATGGCCGACGATCCAGCAGGAACCGCAGCATCGAACAATCCGCTGCTGTCGACGCTCGTAACCGCAGTTGTTGAAGCCGACCTGGTCGACACCCTCAACAGCGACGGCCCGTTCACGATCTTTGCACCGGTTAACGATGCGTTCGCAGCGCTGCCTGAAGCAGACCTTGCAGCAGTGCTTGCCGACAAGGACCTGCTCACCAGTGTGCTCACTTACCACGTCATCGCCGGCGACTCACTCTCGGCCGATGACCTGATCCTGGCTGGCACCGTCACCACTGTCAACGGTGCTGACGTGACCATCGAGGTTGATGGTTCCGAGTTCACTGTCAACGGTGCTTCTGCGATCTGCATCAACGTGCCGACCGCCAATGCAACGGTGCACATCATCGACGCAGTACTCCTGCCGTAACACCACTGCGCTCATTCGAGCGAGCCCACCACGGGCCGATGGCCGTCCGACCAGCAGTTTTTCTTCTGCATGGTCGGGCGGCCATAGTGCGTTTTGGGACTCCACTGTGTTGGCGAGTCAGCCTTTGAGCGTGCGGACTGCACCACCGGCGGTCACGAGGCCGGCCACCACCAGCGCCAGCACGACCCCGGCGCCAAGCCAGTATGCGGCGCGTTGGCCGTGGTGCTCATAGACCCAGCCAGTGGTCGGGGCCATGATGCCGGCGGCTAACGACTGCAGTCCGCCCAGCACGCCCTGCGCTCCAGCCTGGCGATCGGTCGCCACGATCAAGCCAACCGCGACGCCGGCCGCAGCGAAGCTCAAACCGTCGGTTAGCGCGTGAACCATGGCGACGGCGAAGATGGCTGCACCAACGCCAAGTAGACCGTAGATCCCCATGAATATCGTCGCGGCGAACATGCCGGCACCCGCCACGAGGAAGGGCCCCAGTCGCTGAGCGAGCTTCCCCGAAGTGGGCCCGAGCAGCACGAGCGGAATCGCGAACAGGGCAATGCCCAGATTGGCCATCCACTCGGTGGTTTCGAGGTCGGTGTGTACGACATCCCACAGGGCGTCGAATGCGCCGATCATCGTGTACGCCGCCATTCCCAGAAAGACGGCGCCAGCGAACGTTCGATCGCGTAGCAACCCAAACGCCAGTTGGGTTGGGGCGTTGTCGTCGGCTTGTTCGGTGATGTCGACGCTGAACCACACCCACAGCAGCGATGCCACCGTGGTCACCGAGATCACGATGAACGGCCCAGGAATGCCAAGCGGGCCGACCAACACGGCCGAGACAACAGGGCCGACCGCGAACCCGAAGACGTCGGCTGAGAACAACATGCCAAGGTTGCGGCCAACGTTGTCGCCCGATGAAACGACCACGATGCGCTTGATCGCCGGGCCCGCGGCCCCAATGCCGAGGCCACCAATGATGCGGCCAGCGAGGATCACCGTCGCCGTCGTGCCAAACCCCATCATGAGCAGGCCAATCACGTTGAACGCAGCGCCGAACACGATCATCTTGCGGGCATGGCCGCGGTCGCCGAGCGGACCGAGCAGCGTCTGCGAGATAAACGAAACTATGAACCCGACGCCAATGACGAAACCGAGCGTCGTCTCGCTCAACCCGTACTTGTCGCGGTAGTCGCCAACGATGGTGAACAGCACGCCGTAGCCCGACGTCAGCGCCGCCGAGAGGAAGAGCAGGCCACGCGACAGCGCCACGTCGCGGGACTCGGTTGGCGCGGCCGCCACCTCGGAAGACATCATGGAAGGCTAACGACCGGCTCCCCGGCCTGAGCGAAGGGATCACATGACTGATCAATACGAACTCGAGGCGAGCTTTCTTGACCCGGCGGTACAAGACGACCCGTTTGGGCTGTACGCCCAGATGCACGAGCGCTGCCCTGTGTATCGACTGCCCGAGACCGGGCTCGTTATGGTCACGCGTTACGACGACGTGCGCTCAATGTTGCTCGATACCGAGACGTTCTCGAGCCAGCCGGGCTCGGGGGCGGCCGGTCGCGAAAGCGCCAGTGCGGTCGCGTTTCAGAAGCACTTAGCTGAGCATGGTTGGACCAAAGCCCGCACGCTGCAACGCACTGACCCGCCGGTGCACACCCGCTATCGCAAGCTGCTCGGCCGCGTCTTCACTACCAAACGCGTGCAGGGTATGACGCCGCGTATCGACGGCATCGTCGGCGAGTTGATCGATGGATTCATCGATCAGGGCACCTGCGATTGGGTCAGCGAGTTCGCGCACCCGATGCCCGGCATTTTCATCTGCGAACAGATCGGCCTGCCCGCCAGCGAGGTGGCAACGTTCCGAAGGTGGCCAGAAGCGATGTTGGCGTTGGCCCAGCGCCCGCTCAGCGTCGAAGAAGCGATTGCCGAAGCAGCGATCGAAGTCGAAGCCCAGCACTATCTCGCTGCTGAGTTCGACAAGCGCCGAGTCGAGCCGACCAACGACTTAATCTCGGCGTTGGTACATGCCCACGGCGACGACGAACAACCGTTGACGATGGAAGAGCTCCAGGATCTCATGCATCAGCTGATCACGGGCGGCTTCGAGACCACCCCTGCGGCACTGGCGACCGGCATGTGGCTCTTGACTCGCTATCCCGACCAGCAACAGCTGCTGCGTGATCAGCCTGAGCTGATGAGGAACTTCGTCGAAGAGATGCTGCGGTTCGATTCGCCGGTGGCGGGGCTGTGGCGAACGGCCACGTGCCCCGTTGCGCTCGGCGACGTCGAGGTCGACGAGGGTGACTCGGTCATGGCCCGATACGCGGCGGCGAATCGTGACGCCGAACAGTTCACCGAACCCGAACGCTTTGACATCACCCGAGAAAATGCAGCAGCCCACATTGCATTTGGCGTCGGCAATCACTTCTGCATCGGGGCGGCACTTGCTCGACAAGAACTCGTCAGCTCATTCACCGCCATGATCGAACGCACCACGTGGATCGAACTCGCTGAGCCGCTCGACGACCAGCCCCACGAGTTCAGCTTCTTCCTGCGGCCGATGAAGCAGCTGCCACTGCGCTTCGAAACCTGAGAGCTCAGAGCCCTTTGCGCTTCTTGATCTCGGCAGTGATCGCAGGCACGACCTTGTGCAGGTCAGCGATCACGGCGTAGTCAGCCTTGGTAACCATGTTCGCTTCGGCATCGGTATTGATCGCAAGAATTCGCTTAGACGCCATGGCTCCGACCCAGTGCTGGATTGCGCCGCTGATGCCGGTCGCAATGTAGATCTCGGGTGCGATGCGAGTGCCGGTCTGGCCGACCTGGTCGGTGTGGTTGCGCCAGCCCAAATTGGTTACGGCTCGCGAGCAACCGACTCGGCCGCCGAGCAACCCGGCGAGCTCTTCGAGTTGCTCGAATCCCTCTGCCGACCCAACGCCACGGCCACCTGACACGACCACCGGAGCGGTTGACAGGGTTACGCCCGCTTCTTGTACATCTCGGCCTTTAACGATGCTGCGCGCGAGCGACTCATCGAGCTCGGGCGAGAACTCAGCGATGGTGCCAGCGCCGGCGGCAGATGCTGGCACGGCGGCGACCGCGTGGTGGCCAAAGGACACGAGCCGGGGACCGTCGCCGGCGTCGAGTGTGACATCTTCAAGTAGCGAGCCGCCCCATTGGATGCGAGTCATCGACCAGTCGCTGTCGGTAGGACTCACCGTCATGCAGTTTGCGACGAACGGCAGGTCTAAGCGGGCCGCAACCTGGGCGAGGATCTCGTTGCCGCGGCTGGTGCCAACCGCCATGACGGCATTGGGTGCAATCGACGCGATCAACTGGGTGACGGTTTCGCTGACTGCTTCGGGGCCGAAGTCGGTCAACATTGGGTGGGTCGCAACGTGGATTGTGTCAGCACCGCCGGCTGCGGCTTGGTTGCTCAAGGCGCCAGCGCCGTCGCCGATCAAGGCTACGTGCATCGGCGCTGCCATGTCGCTGGCCAACGTGCGAGCTGCGGTGAGCGCTTCGTCGTTGGCGTCGTTCCAGGTGCCGCGATCGTGTTCGAGAATGACCAGCAACATCAGACGAGGCCGATCTCTTCGAGGATGTCGACGACGGCGACCGCCGCTGACTCGTCGGTGCCGAGCACCTCGGTGGTGCTGGCCTGCTCAGGTGGTCGATGCAAGGTGACCAGTGTTTGGCCGCCGGCGGGCGCGTCGATCTCGTTAGTTTCCAACTCGACCTTCTTCGAGGCGAGCCGTCCCTTCATGGTCGGGTAGCGGGGCAGGTTCAGGCCTTCCTTAACGCCGAGCACTGCGGGCGTAGGCAATTCATAGACCTCGAACCCGCCATCGATCTCGCGTTTGGCGGTGATGCTCTGGTCGCCAGGCTCGATGCCTTTGATGGCGTTGACGATCGGACGCCCGAGCTTGTGAGCAACCCGCACCCCGACTTGAAATCCACCAGAGTCGGCGCTCTCGTTGCCGAACAGAATCAGTTCAAAGGCCTCGCCGTTGCTGGCCTCGGCCTGGGTGATCGCATTGGCCAGAGCGGTCGCTGTGCGCTGCGGATCCCAGGCTGCGCCATTGGTGGGAATGAGGATGATGTTGTGGGCGCCGACGCTGGCGGCGTAGCGCAGCTGCTCTTCGGCTTCGATGGGGCCGAGCGTCAGCACGGTCACCTCGCCACCGTCTCGCTCGGTGATCTGCACGGCTTCCTCAAGCGCGCATTCTTCGTGCGGGCTGGTCGTAAACCCAAGATGCGCGGCGTCGACGGCCTGGCCATCGTCAGTGATATTGATCTTCGCCCCAGGAGCGGGCACGCGTTTTACACAAACAAGAACGTTCATGATTTGAGGCGGGTGTCGTCGGGATCAAATGCTGAGCCGCTGGTCGCGACGACGGTGACGGGGAACAGCTCGTTGACGTACATGACCTGGAACGTGTTACCAATCTCGGCCAGCTCGGTCGGCAGGTAGCCGAGGCACAGGTACTTGCCGTAACTCGGCCCGTTGCCCGCCGTCGTCACGACGCTGACTCGGCCATGGCTGTCGACGATGCGCTCGCCGTCGGTGGTCAAGATCGGAGCGTTTCCGCCTTGGATGTAGCGGTTGCGGCCTTGGCTATCGCTGAGGTCTTCGACCGCAAAAGTGCACATGACCGCATCGGGGCCCTTCTCGCGCGCAGCGAGATAGGCCTCTTTGCCAATGAAGTCGGCAGCCTTGACCTTGGGTCGGGCCAGGCCAGCTTCGACCGGGTTGTATTCGCTCTCAAGTTCAGCACCCATAAGTCGGTAGCCCTTCTCGACACGCCCGCCCACGGCGTACACGCCCGCGCCCGTTGGGCGAAGCCCGTGGTCAGCGCCAGCTGCGGCGATTGCCTGCCACACGGCGGGGCCGTCAGCCCACGGGATGTAGATCTCCCAACCGGTGTCACCCACGTAGCTGATGCGGAAGATATCGACGGCGACACCCGCTACTTGCACCTGACGGACCGAGCCGTACGGCGAGCCCTCTTGGGTCAGGTCGGCGTCGGTTAGTTGACCAAGAATTGCAGGAGCGTTCGGCCCCCAGAGCCCGATCGTCACGTAGTCGCTCGTGCGATTGGCGAACGTCACCGAACCGTCGGTCGGCATGTACTTCTTGACCCACGCCTCGTCGCGGCCGCCATCGAACGCGCCGGTCACGACCCGCACGTGGTCTTCATCTAGGCGCAACATCGTGAGGTCTGAGTGGAAGCCACCGTCGGGGTTCAACCAGGGCGTATAGGTGCTCGTGCCGACGGCCTTGTCGACCTTATTCACCGAGAGGTACTCGGCAAACGCCACCGCACCTGGACCCGTCAGATCGAAGATCTGGAAGGCGGTCAGGTCGACCATGCCGGCGTTCTCGCGCAGGTTCAGATGCTCTGCGTCGATGATGGGGCTCCACCAGCGGTTATCCCATTCAACCTCGCGCTCGCTCAGGCCGTAGCGCTCGACGAGGTCCGCGTTGGTTTCATACCAGTGGGGGCGTTCCCACACTCGAGCGCCGAAGTAGTAGGCGCCCGCAGCGTCGGTGAGTTCTTTGAGGCTCGACTCTTTAAGCCCGCGCTGGCTCTCCCACTGTTCTGATGGGTGCACGATGCCATAGGTCTTGTTGAAGTGTTCGCTGGCGCGATCCCAGATGTGCTCGTCGCTCTTCTCTTCGTCGTAGAAACGGGCGATGTCGCTGGCGTGGGGGTCGATGACCCGGGGGTAGCCATAGGTCATCCACTCGGCGACGACCTGAGCCATGCCCGGGCCTTCTTTGACCCAAACAGCAGCCGCCGACCACAGGTTGCGCACGTTTGGCAGTTCGCCCAGGCAGGGCATCGCGTCAGGGGTCAACGACAGCAAGCCGTTGATTGCGTACTTGAGCTCAGCATCGCCGAGCATGTCCATGAGCTCGATGGCTTCTTCCATCTGCTGGTCGAAGTCGTCGGGCGTGAACGGCATCTCGGTGGGGGAGAGCGCCGCCTCGTCGTTCGACGGGATCTCGTCGGGGTGGTGCAGGATCGGGCGGTGGGCGTAGCTGCCGACCTCCATCGAACCAGCCGACTGGCGCTCGTAACAGAAGGTGTCCATGTCGCGCACGATCGGGTAGCCGATCTCGTTGTTGGTCTCGACCAGCACGTCCATCGGGCCGACGTCGGCCATCTGGTGCACGGCGGGCACAAGAGGGATATAGGCGTCGGCCATGTTGGCGATGCGGTTCGACCACACACCACAAGCGATGACGACATATTCGGCTTCGATCGTGCCCTTGTCGGTGACGACGGCCTTGATCTGACTCATACCCTCGACGGGGTCGTCGTCGGTCACCAGGTCGAGCACTTCGGTGTTCGCAAACACCTGCAAGCCGGTCTTTTCTTGGGCCTCTTTGCGCATGACGGTGCCGGTCTCGAGTGAGTCGACGACCGAGACGGTGGGGCAGTGGAATCCGCCGAGGATGACTTCTTCGTTGATGAACGGCACCAACTCTTTGACCTGAGCTGGTGTGAGCAACTCAGCTTCGACGCCCCAGGCCTTGGCCGAGGTGATGCGTCGTTGCAGTTCGTTCATGCGCTCTTGGGTTCGGGCAACCTCGATGCCGCCCGAATCGACCGACAGGTTCATGTCGCGGTACTGGTTCGCGCTCTGCACGCCGAGCAGCGCCATCTCTTTGTTGTGGTCGACGGGGAAGATGAAGTTCGAAGCGTGACCGGTCGAGCCACCCGGGTTAGGTAGCGGGCCCTTGTCGAGCAGCACCATGTCGGTCCAGCCGAGGCGGGCGAGATGCCCGACGAGACAGTTGCCGACGATGCCGGCGCCGATGACGACGACTTTTGCCGAGGTGGGGAAGTCACTCACGATGAGATGCTCGCTTCTTTGGTGGCTCTGATCAACGAGTGATATATCACTCATGTATCATCAAAGCCTACGATGCTGCTCAGCTTCAGGGCAACCCATATGACCGACTCTCTTAGCGAACAGGCCTACTCGCAGCTGCGCGAACGAATCGTGCGGCTCGACTACGCGCCCGGCGACGTTCTGCGCGAAGACGATCTGCGCGAACAACTTGGCATCGGGCGAACGCCGATTCGCGAGGCCCTGCAGCGACTCGAGCGAGACCACTTTGTGACGGTCGTGCCTCGTCAAGGCATCTTCGTAGCTGGTATAGGCGTCGACGAGTTGGCGATGTTGTTCGAGACCCGCTCGGTGCTTGAGCCGTATGCGGCTCGACTCGCAGCGTTGCGCGGTACCGCCGAACAGTGGGACGAGATGGACGCGACATTGTCGGGCACGATCACGACTTCGGATCGAAACGGTCTGCTGTCGATCGATCGCCGATGCCACGAGATCATGTGGCGCGCCGCCGCCAATCGCTTCCTCGTCGACACGCTCGACATGCTCTATGCCCAAAGCGATCGACTCTGGCACCTCTACCTTGCCGATGTTGCTGACCCCGAGCATGCGGTCGAAGAGCATGTCGCGATCCTCGGAGCTCTGCGGGCGGGCGACAGCGACATGGCTGCTTCGCTTGTCGACGATCACGTGGCTTCGTTTGACGCCCAGGTGCGAGACGCAGTTACCGCTCGACTAGCCGCACCGCTCGGCTGATGAGCGCCGGGGCTGAGGCACTGTGTCCTTGCGGCGCCGGTCGTTCGTATCGAGCGTGCTGCCACAAGGTCCACGCAGATGGCGCAGGCCTCGGGCGAACCGCCGAGGAATTGATGCGCTCGCGTTACTCGGCATATGTTCGTCGCGACGAGGACTATCTGTTGCGTTCGTGGCATGTCGACACCAGGCCCGACTCGGTTAGCTTTGACCCGAATCTTGAGTGGCTCGGGCTTGAGGTCGTGGCCACCACCGCTGGAACTGGTTTTGATGCCGACGGCACGGTCGAGTTTCGGGCGCGCTTCCGGCGAGGAAGCGAACACCTCGAGCTGCACGAGGTCAGCAGCTTCAGTCGTGTCGACGGCGTTTGGGTCTACGTTCACGGCGAGTAAAGAAATCTCAGAAATCTGGGATACAGCTCGGGGTGTGAGCCGTCTAAGGGTTCGTGGGAGCACTTGTGGACACTGCGCATCAGCTAGAACTGGCCGCCGCCAACGGCGACGTTCGCGCCTTCGCCACGCTGATTCGCCAATGGGATCATGACCTGCGGGGCGTCGCCTGGTCGGTCGTGCGGTCAGCGACCGCCACCGATGATGTCATGCAGTCGACGTATGAACGAGCGTTGCGCTCGTTGGCAGGGTTCGAAGGCGGTTCGTCGCTCAAGACGTGGCTGCACTCGATCTGCTACCGCACTGCGATCGATCACGTGCGCCACGAATCGCACCGCCAGCATGGCGACGATTCAGTCTTAGAGACGATTGCGGCAACCGGCTCGACCAGCGCCCAAGCGCTCGACCGGGTGCAACTTGGGGCAGCCCTTGACCAGCTGAACCCCGACCACCGCAGCTTGATCATGATGACGGCCGGGCTTGGCTACAGCTTCGACGAGGTCGCCGAAATCGTTGGCGTGCCTCGCGGCACTGTCGCATCGAGAGTCGGCCGAGCCCGAGCAGCACTAAGGGAACAGACCCAGCAAGAAGGAGGCCCCCGATGACTGAGAACTTCACTACCGACGACGAACTACTCGCCGAGATGCTGATTGCCGAGATCCCCGAACCGGGGCCCGGCTACTGGTCAGTCATCGACGAACTCGTCGATGATGCAGACGCGCACAGTTCGCCAGACGATCAGCGTGAGTTGGCGACTGCGACCGGCCCAACAGCACTCACCGACATCTCGATCGAATGTCGAACTGGGCTCGATGAGCCCGAGCCGACGTTCCTCCGTCGCCTTGGCTGGCCGGCCGCGATCGCGGCATCTCTGATCTTGGTGATTGGACTGGTCGCGGTAGTCGGCAATCGACGTAGCGCAAACACGAATGACCTTGCGACTGATGGCGGTGACTCTGAGAGTGCGCTCGCAACCGGTGGCCCCAAGATGAACCTCGATCATTGGCACTCGGTCTACGGGGTGTGGGACTGCACGCTGTCCAATGGCGCTGGCGATTGGTTGCCGCACTTTGACTCATGGGATGACTCCAGCGGCATCCATTCACATGACGACGGGGTCATCCACATTCACCCGTTTTATGACTGGTCTGCTGGTGAGAACGCTCAGCTCGGCCTGTTCACCACGGAGATGCGGGTCGAACTGAGCGACGACGCACTCGTGCTCGAAGACGGCAGCCAGCTCGGCGGCGGGGCGCCAACCTGCGACGGTGAACCAGCGGTGCTGCACGTGCGCCATTGGGACTTTGACTTCGAAGCGAAGCAAGGCGCCGACCCGGAGATCCTTACTGAGAACCTGGCCAGCGCTCGCTTTGAGAACGACCGTGAGGCCTGGGTGATCGCCTATGCGCCCCTCGATGCTGAGTTGCCGATGCTGCCACAGGAGCGCTTCGACACGATTGACAACGTGACCGCCCGGGTCGACTACGCGCCCCGAGCGGACTTTCCGGCGCCCTTTGACTTCTCGCAACCTGTCGAGGAGTAAGTTCGAGGTCGCTTGGACTTCGCTCAGTCTTCCCGGTCACAGCAACTCGCCGCTCGGCTGACCGAGTTCATCGCCGAGCGGGTGCTTGCGGGCGAAGCCGACGCCGCCGAACGGGCCGCGGCGCCTGATCAAGAACCCGCCACCGTCGAGCGCCTCAAGGCCGAGGCCAAAGCCGCCGGCCTGTGGAACCTCTGCGTGCGAGACTCCGAGCGAGGGCCGGGCCTGAGCTTCGTCGACTATGGGCCGCTCGCCTAACTACTCGGACCCAGCCGCCTCGCTCAAGAGGCGACCAATTGCGATGCGCCCACCAACATCAACGGCGACGCGATGAATCTCTACGGCACTGTCGAGCAACACAAGCGGTGGCTCGAGCCACAGCCCACTTGAGAGGTGCCTCGCCATGTGGCTGCCGAAAGTGCAGTTTTCTGCTTTGTGAGCAGCCACATGTTTCGCGCCTCGACGGCTCAGGTGGAACGGTTGCGGCGAGCGAGTCGGTTTTCGAAGTAGACGAGGGTGAACCCGATGATCGCCAGGCTTGCCGACACGATGAGAAGCAGGTTCTGGGTGCTTCCGGTCTCGGGTAGCGCGGGCTGAGCCGGGCAGTTGTCGAGGAACGGCTGGCACGTCACCCAGATTGCGGAGATTTGAGCGTCTTCGTCGAACTCGGTGGTCTCGAAGAACGCACCGCTGCCGAGGCGGAAGGACACGCGATCGGGCTGGTTCTCGAACGTGGCGAACCTGCGACTCTCGATCTCTTGGCGTTGGAGGGTGAACGTTCCGTAGGCGTCGGCTGCCTCAGCAACCGTCGAACCGACACCGATGCCCTCGGCGGTCGCGATGCCCGGCTCGCGGACCAGGAACAGGTCGAGTGGCGTATCGGGGTTAATCTCGCCGACAGCCGCTGCGATGAACTGCACGATGCCGTCGCGACGTACCTCGTAGCCCTCGACGTCAACAAGCTCTACCTGGGGTGGACCGAACGTGTAGCTCGGGCCGAGTTGGGCGGCCAGCTGGTTGCGACTCGACCCGACAACGGCGTTGCCGACGCCATCGCTTGTGATCTGCGGAGCGTCTTGCGCGTCAGCAGCAGTCGTTGGGCTTGCGAAGAAGACGGCAACGGCAAACACGAGGGTTGCGAGAACTGCCGCTGCGAGACTGGCCCGCGGTCGCTCCGAGGTCAGTGGTGTTGTTGTGCTCGTCGCCATGGCGCAATCGTGCACTGCTCGAGCGATCGAAGTCAGTGACTCACTGCACACTCACCATGTGACCGTTCACACAACGAATTTGACCATGGCGTACTTTGCGACCACCCTGACCCGGTGTCTACCCGAGGCCAAGAGCTCGACGGTTCTTCGGCTGCGTCACCGGTCAAGGAATTGCTGAGCGATCCGAACTATCGCAACTTCTGGATCGCCCAGATCCTGGCATTTGGAGCCAATGGCACGCTGCGGTTCACCTTTGTGTGGCTAATGGTCACCTTGTCTGACTGGTCAGGGGCCGAAGGCCTGATCGGCATCGCCCTCGGTGTGCCCGCCCTCTTGCTGGCCCTGCCGGCGGGGGCGTGGTCTGACCGCGTGGACCGATCCCGTTTCAACCTGATTTGGATGGGCCTCGGCACGATCGTGCTCGCGGTCTTCTCGTTTGTCATCGCGCTCGACCTCGTGACGCCTCGGATTGCGGGAATCGCGGCAGTCGTTCTGGGCGGAACGCTCGTGATGATGCAGCCAAACCTCAACGCGATGGTGCCGTTGCTGGTAGCACCCGAGCGGTTGATGAACGCGGCGGCGCTGCAGAACGGCGGTGGCCAGTCGGCGGCCTTCCTGGGGCTCGCTTTCGGCGGCGGCATCATTGCCCTGTTCGGTAACGCCGCGGGGTTCGCTTTGCTGGCGATCGCGATGGCCGTGGCCTTCATTCTGATGCGGCGGGTCGATCTGCCCTATGTGCCCCACGATGGGCCGACACGACGCATCCGTTCTGAGATTGCTGCTGGCCTACGTTACGGCTTGGGCAGTGAACCGCGCCGCAGCTTGCTGATCGCCACCTTCATTCTGGGGGCATCGTTCAGCGTCATGCAGATCGCGATGCCTCGAGTCGTCGAACAGGACTTTGGCAAAGGCTCGCTGGCCGCGGGCATCTTGCTCGGCACCTTTGGGCTTGGCATGTTGGTCAGCTCGGTCGTGATCGCGCGCGGCGACATTCGCAACCACGGCCGCAACGTCGCGGTGTTCATCGGCATCGGGCTCGGGCTTGGTCAGTTCTTGCTGAGTCTGGCGCCCAACTATTGGGTCGCGGTAGCAGTAATGGTCGGATGGGGCATCAACGCTGGGATCGCGATCGCGTCGCATCGCACCCTGCTGCAGCAAAAGACCGAGCCGGCGATGATGGGTCGAGTCATGGGCATCATGACACTCGGATTCTCGGGCGGGTTGCCGATCGGCGCGCTCACCCAGACGGTGCTGTCACCGGCGGTCGGGCCAGTGCTGACGATGCGCTACGTCGGTCTTGCCACGATGTGTCTGACCATTCCGCTGCTCTTCCGCTCGGTGGTGCGAACCCAATGAAGCCAGCGCAGTGGGTTCGGTCAACGAGGTACTCACCGATGGTGCGCGTCGTGCCGGGCAGCCATGGTCGCAAGCTCGTTAGACGCAACCTCTAGGCAATTGCGCGCATCAGTTCGGCGGCGACGCTGCAGATGCAACCACGGTGGTTGTCGAGGTCGCCGTCGATCAGTTCGAGGTGGCTACGCAGCCCGTGACGCGATGCAGCGGCGCCGAGTCGGCCAGCCAACGCGGGGTCGACGGGAAACCAGCGACCCTCGAACACTGTGCCACGCACGGCGATGGCATCGAGGTCGAGTGAGTCGACCGTCAGCGGGTCGGCGTCGACGACGGTGAAGTTCGCAATCTTGTTGACTTCGATGCTGCCCAGCTCGTGCTCTTTGCGCCATGACTGCGCCGCGTCGATCGTTACGGCCCGCAACGCTTGCTCGGCCGTGATGCGCTGCTCAGGCCCGGCGACCCGGCCGGCGTTGGTCACCCGGTTGACGGCACACGACATCATGGCGAGTGGGTCGCTGCGGCCCATTGGTAGATCTGAGTGGAACGACAGCGGAATGCCCCGGTCGACCACCGAGCGGTTGCGGGTCATAACGTCGGCCCGCTCGGGGCCCAACCCCACCTCTCCGTACTTATCTGCGAAGCCGACGGGGTAGTAGGGGTTCGAGCTCACGATGGCGCCCAGTTCGGCGATGCGATCGACTTGATCTTCGGTCGAATTGGCGAAGTGCACGATCACGGTGCGGTGGTCGTCTCGCGGCTGGCGCTTCATTGCATCGTCGAGCGTGTCGAGCACCAGATCGAGCCCGAGGTCGCCGTTGACGTGCACGTGGATTTGGTAGCCGGCCTGCCAATACAGATCGAACCGCTCTCGAAACATCTCGGGCGGCATGATCCACTCACCGTGGTGATTGGGATTCGGCTCACCGTTCGCATCGAGGTACGGATCGCGCATCTGCATGAGTTGGCTGATGATTGCGCCGTCGGCGAACAGCTTGACCTGCTTGGGGAAGAACGCGAGCTTGCCGTCGGGGGCCCTGGCAAGATCGCGTTCGGCCCGCGCAAATGTCTCGTCGGGGCTCAGGCCTTGTTCGGCCGGGCGGCGGCCGTCGGTCAAGAAGAAGCTATAGAACGGCGTGTCGTCATGGCCGAGGATCTGCTCGTAGAGCTGCCACCCGCCTCGCACCAAAATCGCGCCCGGCTCGTTGAATGCGGTCACGCCGTTGAGATGCAAGTAGCTGACCATTTGCTCAAGGCCCCGAGTCAAACGCTCAATGCTGTAGAGATGCTTGCCGACGATCGGCGACAGGTAGACAAAGAAACCTCGTTCCATGAAGTGGCCGCGCTCGAGATCGATCGTCGCTGCAATCGCCGGATCGGAGGGCAGTGAGTCGGCGCTCAACCCGAGTTCGCGTATCGCAGCGCTGTTCAGAAAGAACTCGTGACACGAACGTTGCCAGATACCGATGGGCCGGTCTGCGCTGATCATGTCGAGCGCTTGTCGACTGAGTTCGCCGTGCCACAGCCGGTGATAGCCCCACGAAAACAACCATTCGCCATCAGGTGTGCGTTGGTCGGCGTCGCGCAGCAGATTCAGGTATTCGTCGTGGCCGTTCGCGGCCGGGTAGGTGCGGTGCGGAAGCACCCAGTCTTCGGTCGCGATCACCTCGGTGGCCAAGGTTGTCGCGCCCAGGATCGGATGCAGATGCTGGTCGATCAGGCCGGGCAGGATGACATCGCCTGCGTGGGTTTCGTCGATGGTGAACGGTTCGTCGCCGACTGTCGCGGTCACTTCGTCAACGGTGCCAACGGCAACGATTCTCTTGTCGCGCACTGCAACGGCGGTAGCCCGTGGGCGTTCAGCATCCATGGTGATGATGGTCGCAGCGGTGAAGATCGTGGTCGACATGCTTCGAACCTAGGCGCTCACTGGTTACTCGGGCACCGTGACCCGGAACAGCACACCGGAGCCCGCCGCGCCCCAGGCCGCATCAGAAGCCGGTATCCAGACCGGCTCACCTGGCCCGATGTCGACTGCATGGTCGTCAGCTGAAATAGTGAATGCGCCCTCGCCTGCAACGAGGATCTCGGGCCCTTCGACCTCGACCTGACACTCGCCGTCGAGCGCGAGTCGAGTGAGCGCAAATTCGCCGACTGGACTGTGATAGGTGTGCGCTGATGATTCGGGCTGTTGCACGGGCGGGTCGATTGGTGAGCAGTCGACAACGGCGGCAAGCTCGTCGACATCGATGTGCTTGGGCGTGAGCCCGCCGCGAATCACATTGTCGCTGTTCGCCATGATTTCGACACCCGCGCCACGCACATAGGCATGCAGTACGCCGGCTTCAAGAAAGAGCGCTTCGCCCGGGGCCAGGGTGAAGTGGTTGAGCAACAGAGCGACAACCACACCGGGGTCTCCGGGGTAGAGCTCTTGCAACGAGGCGGTGCAGTCAATCGCTGAGGTCCATGGTCCGGGTGCGGCGGTGCTGCAGGCCGCAGCCAGGGCGTTGGTGAGCACCGTTGCCTCGCGTGCGTCAGCTTTCAACAGCCAGAGCAAGACATCGTGCAGAACCTCGCAGTCGGTTCCGTCTTGGGCCAAGCGTTCGGCAAGGGGTGCAATGGTGGCACCCAGCGAGGCAACGAGTTCGCGAGTCTCGTCGAGCGAGCGAAACCCGCACTTTGCTTCGAACGAGGTGAGCGCACAAATGAGTTCAGGTTTGTGATTCGGGTCGCGGTAGGTGCGGTCGGGTGCGTCGAGGGGAACGCCCGCGTCGTTTTCGCGCTCGAACCCGGCCGCGGCCCGTGCCTGGTCGGGGTGCGTCTGTATCGAAAGCGGCTGCGCTGCTGCGAGGATCTTGGCTAAGAACGGAAGCTCGCCAAAGCGGGCGGCAGGCCCAAGGGTGGCCCCGGTATCACTCGCGATCAGCTCGTCGAGTCGACGGCCCGAAGTGCTCAGGTGAGACGGCGCTTTGGGATGCGCGCCCATCCACAGTTCGGCCTCGGGTTCGCCGCTTGGGTCGCGTCGTTGCAGTGATGCAATGAAGGTCGGATCACCCCAGGCGTAGTGCTGCAGCGTTGCGATGAGCTTGTCCATGGGCTTCCCGTCGGCAGGTTGGCTGCCACTGTCGAGGATAGTTGCGCGCTTGTTGCCTACTGTGGGTGGCCCATGGCGCTGCTGGTCAATCCATTCACTCGACTCGATGAGTGGCAGGCCGCATTGCGCAACGAATTGCCCAAAGAAGAGTTGCGCTGGTGGCCCGAGGTCGGCAACCCGGCCGACATTGAGTACGTCATTGCGTGGCGACTACCGCGAGCAACCCTTGCCGAGTGCACCAACCTCTCAGCAATCCTGTCGCTTGGTGCGGGCGTTGAACAGTGGGTGCACGTCGATCGCCCTGGTGTGCCGATCGTGCGCCTCGCCGATCCCGCGATGTCAGACGAAATGGCGGCCTACTCGCTGGTGTGGGTCTTGCAGCACCAACGCAACTTCGCTCAGGCCGCCGCCAGTATTGAATCTCGCGAGTGGGGTCGGGTGCCTTATGTTCATGCCACGCGCTACCGGGTAGGGATTCTCGGATACGGCACGATCGGTCAACGCATCGGCCGAGCGTTCGCTGAGCTCGGTATCGGCGTCAACGGATGGACGAGAACCCCGAGGGATCTGGGCGAGGTGGCCAACTATGGCGGCCTCGACGGGTTAGAGGCGTTTCTGGCCAACAGCGACGCAGTCATTAACGTGTTGCCAAGCACCGGCGATACGCAAGGACTATTGAACGCCGAACGCTTAGCGCATTTTCGAGCAGGTTCTCTGTTCGTGAACATCGGCCGCGGTTCTGTGCTCGCCAGCGACGCCGAGCTCATCGATGCGCTCGACAACGGACCGCTCGCAGCAGCCGTGCTTGATGTCACCGACCCAGAGCCGCCCCCGCCAGAATCGGCCCTCTACCACCATCGGGCGATCACGTTGACACCGCACATCGCGGGTTCGACGAATGTCGCAACGGCCGCTTTATTGATAGCCGCGAACGTGCGGCGCCTGCGCTTGGGCGAGTCGCCGTATCCCGTGTACGAGCCTGGTCGGGGCTACTAGGCCCAAAGTCACAACGTTGATGTCGTGTTGCATCGGGCGTAACCCGACGATGCGCGACATAGGTCAGATGGCCTAGCGCACGGGAGCCAGAAACGCGCTCACCGTGAGACTGCGGGCGCAAAAAGCGTTGGCTTTTTGCGCATTCGCGCCCAAATAGGGCATTTGGCCCTGGGTAGCTTTGCCTAGGCCGTTTTATCTAGAAGACTCCGCTTAACAAAGCCGGGGCTGACAGATGAGTAAACGAGTACGAAGGTTCTGGATCGGCGTGGCAGCCGCGACTGCGTTGCTGGTCGTTTCGCCGATCGTGGGTGAATCAGCCCCACAGATTGTCTCGGCAGGAAACGAACCGTTAGCGGTGTTCGACGAAGTGCTCGGCGCGACTACAGAGAACTCTGCAACTACAGAGAACTCTGCGACTACCGAGAACCCTGCGACTACAGAGAACTCTGCAACTACAGAGAACGCTGCGCCCAGCGATGCTTCGGTTGCTGAACCAACGGCGGCAGAACCAACCGCGACGACCGAACCAACGGCGACGGCAGAACCAACCGCGACGACCGAACCAACAGCGACGACCGAACCAACTGCTACCTCGGTCCCACCAACCCCGGTTCCGGCTGCCCCGGTTCCCGCTACACCGATTCCGGCCCAGCCAACGCTTGTTCCACCAACCCCGGCCCCGGTTCCCGCTACTGCGATTCCGGCACCGCCAACCCCGGTTCCGGCTACACCGATTCCGGCACCGCCAACCCCGGTTCCGGCTACACCGATTCCGGCCCCGCCAACCCCGGTCCCTGCGGCGCCAGCACCGCCACCGACCCCCGTACCGCTGGCTACGCCAGTCCCGGTCGTCGTCGCAGATCATGTCCGTCGTGGCGAAGCGGCACTCGCCCGGGTCGGCTACTCGCCAGCTTCGGTCGGCTTCACGATCAGCTTCCATCCGCCGCGCCAGGGCTACGGCGGGCTGATGTATCCAAGCCAGCGCCACATCGAAATCTATGTGAACTCGAACTACTCCGATACCCATCTCGCACATGTCGTCGCCCATGAGATCGGCCACGCAGTTGACATGACGCTCAACAGCACCGCGGACCAGCAAGCGTGGCGAGCGCTCCGTGGAATTTCGCCTAACGGTGGCTGGTGGGCCGATGCGTATGCCTCAGACTTTGCGTCTCCCTCAGGAGACTTCGCCGAGTGCTTCGCGGTGTGGCGAATCGGCAGCGCTGGGTCAAACCGATCGCAGTTTGGAAGCTGCTCGGGCACGAGCAGCCTGGTCGCTCAACTCGCCGCTGGCTAAGCGACCGTTCCGAATGGTGGAACATTCCCACGATACGGAACAGAAATGCGAGATGGATGCTAGGGTCCAGATGTGCGTGAGAATGCCGCCAAGAGCCACAAGAGCCAAGAGTCGTGCGCAGCGCTGGCCCACCGCGTTGCACTAACCGAGCAACTCACCTTCGAAGTGGTTCCCATCAAGAGTTTGCCAGCGGCGATCGAGGCGCTTCCGATGCAAGCTCGCGTTTCGGTAACGTGCTCGCCGACCAAGGGCCTTGAGGCCACCCAAACCGTGACGGCGGACCTGCTCGCTGCCGGGTTCGACGTCGTGCCCCATATCGCTGCCCGCATGGTTCGCGATGCACACCATGTAGCTGATCTCGCTGCGTGGTGTCGCGGCCTCGGTCTCGAGCAGATGTTTATTGTTGCAGGCGATGCCGAGGTGCCTGGCGACTACCTCGGCGCTGTCGAATTCCTTCGTGCCTTTCTCGCCGAAGACCATGGCCTCGATGCGATTGGTGTGACGGGATATCCCGACGGGCACGCGCGGCTCGGTCGAGAGGTGACCGACGCCGCGCTGCATACCAAACAGGCCATGCTCACCGACGCAGGGGTCGATGCCTGGTGCAGTACGCAGATGTGTTTCAATCCCATTGGCATCGCCAAGTGGTTGCGTGTCGAACGCGAACGAGGGTTGACGATGCCGGTGCATCTCGGCATTGCTGGCGTGGTCGATAGGAAGCGTCTGCTCACGATGGGTGCTCGCCTCGGCATTGGTGACTCATTGCGCTACCTGCGTAAAAACAGGTCCGCTGTAGTCGCGATGATGACGGCTTCGGACTACAACCCTGACGATCTGCTCGTTTCGCTCAGCTCTGAGCTTGTCGAGTTACACGTCACCGGGCTGCACGTGTTCACCTTCAATCAGGTCGCAGCAACCGAGAAATGGCGACAGGCAGCGTTGCGCTGATTTTTGGTAACTCGTGGGAACTTGCCGAGTGGTTGGTTCGACCAGAACTACATGAACGCTTTCCGCTCTGCCACCCGCACACTTCTGCTCGCGATAGTGAGCGTCGTCGGTGTCTTCGCATTGGCTGCCTGTGGCAGCGACACTGTCGATGCCACCTCAGCTGATCTGTCGTTTACTGACGTGTGGACTCGCATGCCGGTTGAGGGCCAGTCCACCTCGGCGGTGTACGCCACGGTTTCGAACAGTGGCGCAACCGACGTTCGTATCACGGGCGCAGCCACCGACGTCACCGACCGCGTCGAGCTCCATATGACCACGATGGAAGACGGCCTCATGACAATGAGCGAGCAGCCCGATGGATTTGTCGTTCCTGCTGGCGGATCATTCGTATTCGAGCCAGGCGGGCCGCACGTCATGCTGTTCGACATCGATCCCGCGACCTACCCAAGCGATGCGCTCGATATCACGTTTAGCTTCGACGCCGGCGATCCTGCCACCTTTACGGCCTCGGTGCGAGAGATCGAGGGAGCTATGCACTCCAAGGACATGGACATGGACATGGACGACGGAGCAATGGACGACAGCGACAGCTAGTCCGGTAAGCGTTACGCGGTGAACGCGTCGTCGGCTACCCCGAGCGCCATTGCCTCGAGGAATCCTTCGGCTCGCTCGGCCTTGGGGTAGCGGGCCATCAAGTCGTGAAACTCAGCACCGTGTCCCGATTCAACGAGATGGGTGATCTCGTGCAACAACACGTAATCGAGGACCCAGCCAGGGACTCGGGCGAGACGTGATGAGATGCGAATCGTTCCGTCTTCATACGAGCACGAACCCCACCGGGTTGATTGATTGGTGACCCAACGCACGCTGGTGGGCACCGGCAACTGGTAGACGGCCGCAAGTTTGCGAGCGCGAGCCGCGAGATCAATGCCGCTTCGGGCCACAGCATGCTTGCTGCGCACCTTGGCCACGAGGGCGTCGACCGCTTCGCGTTCTTGAGCTTGGCTCATCCACGACGGAATGCGAACCTCGATGCGGCCGTCGACAATCCGAGCGGCACTCGATTTTTTGCGGCGGGTGCTACGTATCACCTTGACGGGCAACTGCTGGCCCTCAGCCAGCAGTTCTTCGACGGGATCGGCGCTCACAGCCTCTTTCTTAGCTGAGACTGTCGAGCAGCGAATCGATGGTGGCTCGATTGCGGTTGACGAACCCTTGCTGAACTTCGCGCTCTACTGCATCGAATTCATCTTGCACCTCAGCGGTGCACATCACGTGCGCACTTGCTGCGGAGCGCTCGAAAGCTTGCCACTCGTCGAGCAGCGGTATGACATCGGGATGAAGCACCCAACGTTCGCCGTCGAACTCGAGGGGCACGGTGCCGTCGGGATACACCTCGACGATTCCTTCTTGCATCCGGGTGCGGACATCGCTTGCGATAGCGATCGGCTCGGCGTAGTCGTAGCCCGCTGCAACCATGCACTCACGCCACTGGGTCCGGGCGTCAAGCCAGTCGGGGTGGGTGTCGCGTTCTTCGCCGATCGATGGATAGTTCGGCAAGGCAGCTGAGAACGCTCGCCAGGCGACGTAGGTCTGATCTGCTGCTTGGGCCGAACATCCGCCGTCTTCTTGCAGCTGCCCTGGCTCAGCCGGAACCCCGTCGAGAGCTACGAAGAATTGGTTGATCTCTGCACCGCTAAGCGTTGTGAGGTAGTCACGGTTCGGGTCTTGCTGTTGGGCCTCGATGTCGGTGCCCTCGAGCCAGGCGCGGAACGTCGAGATGATTCCGAAACCGTTTTTGAGGAGAAAGTCGGCCGATTCAAGCTGGGTCTCTGTCGGGTTCATAGGGAGCTCAGGTGCAAGCTTGTATTCGAAGCCAGCCGCCTGCATGCAGGTCACCACCAACTCGTTCGCTTCCGTGCGGATTTGCGCGCGGTAGGCCTCGACGTCTGCGGTGCCAAAGAGGTCGATGAGCACTGCATCAAGGGGGAGTGCGTCATCGTTCGCCGGTGCTTCGTTCGAGCCGCATGCTGCGGCTGCAACCACTGCCAAGGCGACAATCGACAGAATTCGTCGCAATCGTCGCGGAGCTAGTGATCGAGGCATCGTTGGACACGGTACTTCTCAACGGACGCGGGTCGATCGCGGGTCGATAGCGGGTCGATTGCGCTCGAATGATGAGGTCTATGCGGTGGGCTAATCGACCTGCGCGAATCCAGCGGAAAGTTTGGACCTCGACCTCAAGTTGATGGGCCAATCCGCCCATGCTCCGGGCCAAACGGGCCGAACGGCCCAGGAGATCACGCTCATGTGATGAGCGGGGAGGGCGACATAAAACGCAGCCTTCTAGGAGCTCCGCTTTCTTATGAACAATTCACTGCGCCGCGCTGTCGTGCTTATCGCTGCGGCCATGGCAATGCTTACGACCCTCACATTCATGTCGCCAATGGGTGGGGCCGACGACAACCCGGCGACCGACGGCTTCACCATGGCGTGCACCGTCGCGCCCGACTTCACGCCGGACACGGTTACCGAAGGCGGTGTGCAAGCGGTAGTGCCGGGCGAGAACACGACCTTTGCGACCGAGGTGGTCATCGATGCGGGCACCGTGTTCCAGGACATCCTCGCTCGACCCGACGGGTCCACCTACTACGCCAGCCGGATCGAACTCACCTCGCTGCCTTCGGGGCTCATTCTCGATCCCGCATCGGTTGTCTTCTCGATCGACGGCGTGCCAGTTCCGGTTCTGAATCAAAGCACTCCCGATCCAACGCAGTTCGTCCTCACCAGCGTGGTCGCAGGGGCACAGACCACCTACGAGATTCTGTTCCCGGGCGACGAGACTGCGATGCTGGCCGATCAGTCCGGCTACGGCGTTGCGAGCTACACCGTCGCTGGACCTTCAGAGACCTTTCGACTAGAGCTGACGTCTCAGATGCCGCTTAGCTCGACGTTGTACGCCGTCGAAGACGCCACCGAGTGCTTTACGTCGCTGTCGACCGGTCCATCGAACCGAGACACCAATCGACCTCGCACCGCAGTCGTTCCGGTCACGACTGAGATCCAGCTGCAAAAGTCGACCCGACCCGACAATGCCTATCAGGCGGGTCAGACCGTTGACTTCGATCTCGTAGTGAGCGTTCCCGTCATCGAGACGCCGACCGGCATCTACACCAACGCTTCGGCACAGAATGTCGTGCTCGTCGACACGCCGCCGGTTGGCCTCGATCCCGCTGACGCCACGGGCGCGCCGATTGGCGACGGTGCTACGACCCTCGGCGGCGGTGTTTGGGACCTGGGTAGTCGCACGATCACCTACACCGTGGGCACCATCGATCCGTCGGTCGTGATCACGATCACCGAAACGATGGTCATCGATCCGGCCTCATCGTCAGCCACGGTCTTCGATAACGAGCTGTGTGCAACGTTTACGGTCGGGCTCGAGACCGAGCCCGCTCTCGATGGTGGCTGTGATCAAGCGACGGTCGTTGTTGCGTCGGAGGCGCCAACAGTCAGCAAGCGAGCGCTGCGAATTCCTGACGAGGTTGACCTTGAGCAGTACGGCATTGGCCTGCCCTATTGGTACGAGGCAACGGTTGTGCTTCCGGCCGAGTCGAGTTATGAGAACTTCACGATCTTCGATGTGCTCCCTGACGGCGTCACTTTCAACAGCTATGTCTCGGCGGTCTGTGCGCCGGCCGGGCCCACGTGCCCGACGCCGATCGCGACACTTGCTCCTAACGTTGTTCCTGGTGGCACCACCATTGGTTGGTACCCCGATTCGTTGCCGTTCGATGCTGCAGCGCGCACCATCACCTTGCGCTACGAGGTCGAGTTGTCACCTGGCTACGCCAACGGCGATCCGCTGGTTTTCTTCGATGAGTTCATCAACACTGTTTCGATTAACTGGAACAACGTCGACCGCCTCGGCGACGTCGATCCGGTAACCGCCTCACCGCCCGCGTTCGACGGCACGGCAGACGCGCAAGACACCATCGTCTATGACCGGCCGGTGCTCGACATCGACAAGTTGGTCGATACCTCTGATGGCGTGTCGGCCGACACGACTCGCGAAGACTGGGACTACGAGATCGGTGACATTGCTACATACACCATCTCGATCACCAACGTCGGCTCGAGCGATGCACTCAACACGACCTACCTCGACGTTCCGTCAGGGATCGCCATTGACCTCGCGACCGTCACGGTCGACGGAAGCCCTTGTGTTGGCTGCTCGCTGGTTGCGGGTACCGACCTGCAAGTTTTGCTGCCCGGCGCCATCGCACCGAACCAGGTCGTTGTTGTCACCTACGACGCTGAACCAATCGCGAATGGCGAGCTCGACAACGTAGCAAGCATCCCGACCTACGAAGACGAGTTCGCTACCCCGTATACCGAAACGCCGAGTGACGAAGTCGGTCTGTTCATTCCCGACCCTGAACTAACGCTCGAGAAGGACAACACCGAGGTTCTTGAGACCGCCAACACCGTGGGCACTCGATTCCCGTTCACCTTCACTGTTACGAACGTGTCCGGCACCACGGCGTACACGCCAATCATCACCGACACCCCGCCAACCGACATGTGCAACGTTGCCGGCGGTCTCGATGTCGACGCAGCTGGCATTGCGACCGAGACGGCCCCGGGCGTGTGGGCACTCGACGCGCCGCTCGCGCCAGGTGCCACCGTGACGTTCACCGCATGGATCGAAGTCTGCGGCGACATTGAACCGGGTAGCTACGTCAACGATGCAGAACTCACGTGGACCGACCTGGCCGACGGCGAAGACTCCGCCGGTGATCCGTACGTCGATACCGACGATGCACCCGTCATCTTGACTGGACCATCGTTCGAAGTAACCAAGGGCCCGCCCGTCGATGGCGGAGCGCTCACCAAATGGTCGGCTGATCTTGACGACCCCGAAGACGGCTTGCAGCTCGACGAACTCAACGGCGGTGAGTGGACGATCATCGTCACCAACACGGGCAGTTCACCCATTGGTGGCTTGAACGTCGTCGACCCGATGCCGAATCCTTTCGAGTACTTGCCGGGCACCGCGACCGTTGTATGGCTCGGACAGCCGGCCGACACCTTCACCGACAACTCGGTTCCTTCAGGATCCGAAGTCTGGTTCGCCAACGGGTACGCCGACAATGCAGATTTCGTTATTGGGCAGCTGCAACCCGGCGGTGAGATTCGCATCACGGTTCCGTTTGTGCACAACGGCAACACGCCTGCCGATGGTCAACTGACCCGTCTCAACACGGTCGAAGTGCGAAACGACAACCTGACCTTTGACCCCAACCTGCACGCCGACGACGGCGAGTACACACTGATCCCAATCGAATCCGGCCCCGAGCTTGCTAAGACGGTTTCGTTGGCTTCGAACGCGCCTGGTGAGGGCGTCGAGAGTGTCGGCGGCCAGCCGGGTATCGAGTTCGACTTCGCGATTCGCGTGACTCTGCCGACCAAGGCAACGACCAGCACCCACGACGTGTGGGTCCTCGACACGCTGCCTGACGGCATGACGCTAGTGAACGAACCAGTGACCGGGGCGGTACCTAATGCTCCGACCACCGGCTGGACAGTGACGTGTGTCGCCAACTGCGCCCCGGGAGCCACTGGCGGCGGTGCCTACATCGGCAGCCAGCTGCCCGGCGATGGCACCACCGAGCTCGCGTGGTGGTTCGACGACGTTGCCCCCGATGCGTCTGAGCTGCCCATCGAGTACGTCGTTACGTTCCGAGCAGTCGTCGACAACGCGTTCTTCGATGGCACCGAGATCATCGACGGATTCGATGAGCCGTTGATCAACACCGCAAAGCCAATCTTCAACCGCGATACCGGGCTTCCGGGCGGCACCGGCGACCAGATAAGCGTGATCCCGCCGTCGGTGCCTGATCCAACGACCTATGAACGGGTGTACCCGCTCGATCCAGCCGAGATCGACATCGAGACGCCGCGTATCGACATCGACAAGACGGTTACCAAGGACACCGACATCGATGGCGACGACATCGCTGACGGACACATCGGAGTCGGCGAAGTCACCGCTGGTGATGTCTTTCGCTACACGATCACCGCTACCAACGGTGGTTCCGGCGACGCGTACGAGATCGACATCAACGACACGCTCGGCACGCCGTCAGGTTGGACTGGCGAGAACTTCATGACCTGGGATCTCGGCACTCTTGTGACCAGCCCCGCTGGTGTTACGTGTTCGGTCTACCAGCCGTCGCCCCCGGACCCGGTTGAGCACCTGTTGTGCGAGTATCCCGGGCCCTTGGCTCCGGGAGACGCAATCACGATCACGTTCGATGCCACGACAGTGCCCAAAGATGAGTTCTTCGCGCAGACGTCGACCAACAACTTCGACCCGATGATCATTCGAAACCAGGCCGCAGCTCAGGAGTACTGGGAAGCACCTGGTCCTGCCGGAAACCAATACTCGACCGGTGACTCTTCGACTCGGCTCTTTGCCTTTACGCCAGTCCCTGAGATCGACGCCACCTGCGTTGGTGGCGCCGATGTGATTCCGAACGCTCCGGTTGGTACCGACGTTCAGTTCTGGGCCGTGTTCGGCAACGGCGACCGTAGCGATATCAACGGCAACCCGGGTGGCGATCAAACCATGACGCCGTTCCCGACCGAGGATCTCGACGGCGACGGGTTCCCCGATGCCGGCATTGGTTACACGCCCGAGGTGCGCATCACACTGCAAGACACCTACACCTACATCGGCACTACTGCGACCGGTCCCGGTGTTGGTGACCCCACCTACAGCAGCTACTCGGCGTTCCCGGCCCCTGACCAGATCCTCGACGAGCTCCAGCCGAACACGTACACGCTGGTGTGGAACACCAGCCTCGAAGACATTCCCCACAGCCCTGGTCATGCCGTCGAAGGCAGCTTCTTGCCGCACCTCGGCCAGCCGATCCCGACCAACGGCAGCTTCTTGCCGCATTATGCGTTGCTGATCGACGCCACCAAGACCGCGCCAGGCGGCGCCTCGATCTGGTACGAGCTCTCACTTACCGACGCTGCCGGCAACACCGACCGCGGCAACGGCGTTGGTGAACCGTTCTCGTTCACCGAGAAGGATCGCCATGGCTGCCCGGGCGGCCCGTCACCGCGTACGTGGAAGTACCCCGATGCCGAAGACGGCATCACGCTGGCAGCTGGCGCGACCGACGAGTTCGTGATCTATCTGCAGCAACCCGCAGAAGATGCGGTTCCGTCGACCTTCTCGGACCTCTTGCCAGCCGGCTTGGCGTACCGCGGTGATCTTCCGATTGGTGATCCGAACTACGCAGTCGCGACGATGGACGTCGTACCTGCGAGCTGGGGGCCAGCGGCCACGCTGCAAGACTTCTTTACGAGCTCGACCATCGATGGTTCGGGCAATACTTCGATTCTGTGGAGCCCGCCTCCGTTGCCTCAGGGCTTGTTCAATGACCCGAACAACGGAGGCGCCGACACTCGCTGGGTGGTTCGTGTGCCCGTGATTGCCTACGACACCCCGTTGTTCCCGAACGAGTTTGTCGTAAACAAGTTCAGCTGGAACGCCGACGGCACGATTCGAGAAGACAGCGGCGCGATGCTTACTGAGAGCCTCGGCACGCCCGCCATCGACAAGCGTGTCGACAAGTCAGCCGGTCTTTATGGCGACGTATTCCGCTACACGATCGACGTCACCATCCCCGGCGGCTACGCGGGTAACGACGTCATCATTTACGACGAGATCAACGCTGGCCGTAACTGGGATAGCGCGCCGTACAACTTGCAAGACGGCGGCAACTGGGTAAGTAACGCATTCATCTTTCCGTTCGCCGTGACGGCGCCATCTCCGCCGGTTGTGACCGCGCCGGAGTATCGCTGGGCCCACTACCTGTACACGCCGGCCGAGTTCGAGCTCAGTGACTACGTGTCGCAAACCTGTCTCGCCGGCTGTGGCGGCCCTGACAACATCGACATCGCGCCGATGACGCCGGCCACGCTCGACAACACGCTCACCCTGCCCCTCAACTCCAATGACCCGTACGCACGTGACGGCAATGGTGCGCTCGGTTGGTACCTGGGCGACATCGATGCGGCGGCGCAAGATCGCGTGCTGCGCATCGTCTACGAAGTCGAGGCGCCCACGTTGCTCGAACAACGTCAACGAGTATTTGAACAGCAGCCCTCGAACTTCCCGGGCGGAGCGACCGACCCTGGCTTCGACATTCGAGATTCGTACTGGTTCGAAGAGCTCAGCCAGGTCAGTCATCCGAACACCGTCGAGATCCGCCAGTTCGGCGCACAAAATGCCGAACTCGGTGTCTGGGAAGGCGCGACCGATGACGACTGGCAGACCGGCAGCAACGCGTGGGTTGGCGAAGTCTCAGGCTCAGTGCTGCTAAACACCGCTGACGAAGTCGTCACCGTGTCCTATCCGATCATCGATATGGACAAAGAGTGCGGGGCAATTGGTGTGGTCGATCTCAACGACATGACGAACCCGTCGGTCACTCCGGCTGGTACTCCGAATGTCGAGTGCGAAGTCATCTTGACGAACCGGTCGCCGGTCGAGGGTTTCGATCTACAGGTCACCGATACGCCACTGAGCGACTGCGTGGTCGCGGCGGTCGTCTACTGGGGTGAGACCACCTATGTCGGCAACGTCAACAGCAGTAATCCGTGGTGGACGGGCCGTAGTGCGACTGGCACCGGTTTCGCAGACCCAGCGGACCCCGGCGTCGTCAGCTACCCGTGTGAAGTTCAGTCACTGCTGACGGTTCCCACCAGCGGTGCAGTAACTGACACCGGTGGCGACTTCCCCCTTACCTGGGATCTCGCGATCGGCCCGAACGCAACCGAAACACTCGTGTACCAGTTTTATATTGACGGTTGGACAGACCAGCCGAACGTCACCCGTTTCGACAACAACGGATCGTGGGATATCCAGGGTCAGTGGATCAATGACGCAGTACTTGCCCAGTGGGCGGCTGAACCAGATGGCGACCCGATTGGCGAAGAAGTCCGAATCAGCGACGAGGTCGGCTTCGAACGATCCGCCATTAACGCGCAGAAGTTCCCCTACCCCTACGTCCGCGACCTGTGCGCGGATGCCTCGCCGTTCGTGCAGTGGAATCAGGCACCCGAGGCGTCGAGAGCGAATCTGTGGCCGTGGCGGCACCACCCTGCCGGTGATCAGTACAACCCTGCGAGTGCGGCCCACGTGGCAGGATTCGGCAATCCGCTGAACAGCACCTACTGGACCAACGGCGCCGACAATTGTGCGGACCCATTGGTGCCACCAGCACGTGAGGTGTACGCGTTCAGTTACCCCGGCGTTCTGCGCCAAATCCCTCTCGGAACCTATGGCTTTTCGAACACCAACTCGTGGAGCGGCTGGGGTGACCCGTGGCAGTACGCGGGTACCCCTGCGTGGGGCGACGGCTGGTGGGATCGCCCGATGAGCGATCCTGGCATCTGGTCACCTCAGTACTACGCCACGCCCACCGTCGACTACCGATTTGCGATTGACATACGAGTCGACGGCATACAACACATCAGCGATATCGACATCACCGACACGTTGCCCGTCGGGTGGCAGTACAAGCCAGGTTCGACAACCATCGTCGACGGCGTTTGGATCCTTGGTAACTGGGCTGGAGGCGTCTACGACGTAGACCAAGGCCTCCAGGCAGGCTACGGCGAGGTTCCCTTGCCCGATCCCGCCACCGGCAACGATCCCGTGCCTGGCGCCGCGCTCGCATGCCACGCAGACAACAACTTCCACTCTGGTGGCCAGACCCTCGATTGGTCATTCAATCGCGATGGCTCAGCCGACGGCTCTGGCCCGTGGGACTATCTGTACCTCGATTCGAGCGAGCGCCGTTCGTCGAAGTCCAACCTCTACACCGGCTACGAGTCGCAGAGCTTTGGGTGGACCAACAAGGCGTCGTGGGTTCGGATTCACTTCGAGGCGACCCCACTCGAAGAGGTGTTCCAGTGCGATCCCGACACGACATCGAGCGATCCGTTCATGATGGAGAACAACCTCGAAGTCAGTGCGGTTCGCGACAACCCGGTTGCAGGTCAAGCCATTTCGTTGACCGACCGGTTCGACGCGTTGGTTCCGGTAACCAACCCCGTCAACTTCGAGAAGCTGCCAGACAACGACTTCGTGGCTGATGAGACCACGGCCACCTTCACAATCACTTTTGAGAACAACTTGGCCCAGCCAGTCCTCGACCTCGCAATCGACGACCAGCTGTCGGCATCGCTTCCGCCGCTGTCAGGTGGTGGCTATGCATGCGGCACTGCGACCGCGACCATCGATGGTGCTCCGCTGGCACTCAACGAGACGGTGTGCAACAACCCGCTGTCTCAAACCACCGACCTGCAGTGGCTCATCGCTGCTGTCAATCCCGGCGAAGTGCTTGAAATCACGGTGCCGATCATCGTGCCCAAAGAAGAGACCAACTCGCTGGCCTGGAACAACACCGCCAACATCATCGTCAAAGAGTTCTTTGACTCTCCGTTCGAAGACGCTGGCAAAATCACCGTCGTCAACCCATCGCCTGCACCACTGGCGTCGAAGAGCATCACCCCGAATCCTGCGACCATCAACGACACCGTCACGTACGAGGTGAGCTGGACTGCCAACCCATTGCAGGTCTTCATGGACCTCGCCTATATCGATGTGGTGCCAGATGGCCTGACCTTCGACGGCCATGTCGGTGTCACCTGCACCGGCGGTTGTCCTAACGGGTACACGCCGGGCGATGTCATCACCGTCGCGCCACAGGTGAACCCCGATGGAACCACCACGCTCATGTGGTGGTTTGGCGACATGCCGGGTAGCAGCGTGGCCCATACGTGGACCATGACTTACACAGCGATCGTCGATCCGACATACAACGACGGCACGCCGATTGTCGACGAAGACGCCCTGGTGAATGAGGTCACCGGTTATGCCAGCCACGAGAACCTGCTCGAAGATCCGGTCGGTTTGCTCGATCCATCTGCATGGGACGCATCAGAGCATCCGCCTTCGGGTCCAGCCACCGCGACGCTCGACATCGAAGAGCCTGAACTCGCAATCACCAAGACTGCGACACCCGTTGTGTCGCCACTCGACGGGTCAGGCGTCATCGAGTTCCAGGTCGACATCGTCAACGTGGGCGGCATGGCCGCACACAACATCTCGATCACCGACCGCCCCAACAACGCGCTCGAAAACATCGCGATGGGCGCGGCCACCTACCCAGGCTCGTACGTAACCCAGGGCTGGACCGCGATCGCCCCCGACCTCAGCTTCTTCATCACGTCGCTGGCCGCCGGCGACACAGCGACGTTTACCTACACCGCCGAGGTCGTCGACACATTCCTCGTCGACGGCATCTGGGTAGCTGAAAACGATGCCTCGATCGATGAGTTCTGGGGTCGCCCAGGGTCTACGCCGGACCCCGGTGATCGACCCTACGTTGGCGAGGAAGCAACCGTTCAGGTCGCCCTTGTCGCTCCCGAAGTTGAAATCGAAAAGGCGATCACCGATTGCAGTAACGACTTCTCCTTCGTTGAGATCGGTGAGCCGGTCAGCTGGTGTCTGACAGTGACCAACGTCGGTGACTCCATCGCGTTCAACACAACGGTGGTCGATCGATTGCCCTACAAGTGGGCGTATCAGGCCGGTTCAACATCTGGTACTGGTTGGACCGTCGCTGAGCCAACAATCACTGGTTCCGCCAACAACCAAGACCTCGAATGGCTCGTTGGCGACCTTGCGCCAGGTGCGCAGGCTCAAGTCGAGTTCACCTCGATTCCCCAGCCAGGTGCGACAGAAGTTGTCAGCAACTGGGCCTCGGTCGAGATGACCTCAGCCGACGGCAGCGAACTGCCGCTCGGCATTACCCAAGCCCGAGACCGCAACCCGGCCAGCGCTTCGCTTGGCGACTACGGCCTCGAGGTCGCCAAGACCCCCGATCAACAGCAGTATCCGTTGCTGCCGGTCGGAGGCCCGGTGAACTGGGACCTCACGATTACTAACCCGTCGGCAACCACAACGAACGACAATCTGGAAGTCACCGACTTCTTGCCGGCGCCGCTTAACTATTCGAACTTCACGACTGCAGATGCCCGGGTGTCACTCGGCACGGTCGGAGCGACCGGAAGCGGACCCGGCGGCACCACACCGGTTACGTGGCTGATCACCGACCTCGGCCCGCTTGAGGTCATCGTTATCGACGTCGAGGCCATCTCGACTGGTTCCGAAATCGAGATGCAGTGGTACGTGAACGATGTTCAGGTGACCTCTGATCAGATCCCCGATCTGGTTGCCAATCAGGCCAAGGTCCGCTTCTATAACCCCGCCTCGCTCGGTGACTACGTCTGGGCTGACACCAATGTCGATGGCATTCAAGATTCGGGCGAGCCGCCGGTTAACGGCGTGATCGTCACATTGCTTGATGGCAACGGCGATCCCCTCTACCGAAACCCGGCCACCGGCATGCTCTACTCGACAACGCAGTGGAATCTGCTCAGTGCAGCCGATCAGGCCGCGGCGCCGATTATGACGATGACGACCGGCGACGATCCGTCGACGGCCGCCGTCGAATCAGGTTGGTATACCTTTGCCGATCTGCCCTCGGGCGCTTATCAGGTGCTCTTCGATCCAACGCCAACCGGATTGTTCCCAACGCTCGACGATCAGGGTCTCGACGACACGATCGACAGCGACCCGAACCGATTCACGCTCTTGAGCCATGTCGTGACGCTCGCCCCGGGCGAAGACGACCCGACGATCGATCTTGGGCTGATCACTGCCGAGCAGTACGACGAGACCATCGCAGGCATCGGTATCGAAAAGGCCACGAACGGCGTCGACGCCGACACCCCCGTTGGGCCAGCGCTGACGCCTGGCGCGCAGGTGACGTGGACCTATGTCGTCACCAACACCGGCTCGACCTCGTTGGTCGACGTCGGCGTCGTCGACTCGGTCGAAGGCAACGCAATCTGCGATGTCGACGGAGACGGCGTGTGGGACGCAACCCACATCATTCCGATGCTGCTTCCGGGCGAGTCGCGCGATTGTTACCTCGTCAGCACAGTGGCTGGCACTGCAACCGCTGGAGCCGGGCTTTACGCCAACATGGTCAACACATCGGGCGAGCCGGTCGTACCTGACTTTGAGAACTGCGGCTGTGATCCCGACGACCCAACCACCTGGCCAACCGACCCGGGTGCACAAGAACCGGCCGAATCCAGCGACGGTAGTGCGCTGCCCGACGTCGATGCTGATGACCCGTCGCATCACTTCTCGGCTACGCCATCGATCGATATCGAGAAAGCCACCAACGGCGTCGATGCTGACACCGCTGCTGGCCCCGCCATCCTTGCGGGTGGCGCAGTCACCTGGACCTATGTGGTCACCAACGATGGCAACACCACCCTCGGCTCGGTAACGGTGATCGATGACCAAGGCGTAACCGTCGACTGTGATGTCGATGGCGATGGGATCTTCGACGGCACAAATGTCATTGGTCTGATGAACCCGGGTGACTCGGTGAACTGCCAGGGAACTGGCGTCGCGGTGGTTGGCCAATACATGAACAACGCTACGGTCACCGGCGATCCCCTGTTGCCGAACCCCGACACATGCGGCTGCGACCTCACCGATTCGGGCACATGGCCGACTGACCTGACGTTGTTCGACAACGCGGTCGATGAGACCGGCACGCCACTGGTCGAGGTGGCAGATGGTGACCCCTCGCACTACTTCGGGCTCACGCCATCGATTGATATCGAAAAGACCACGAACGGCGACCAGGCTGATACCGAAACTGGACCAGCCATCTATGTGGGCAATGCGGTTACGTGGATCTACCTCGTTACCAACGATGGCACCAGCGCTTTGCTGAACGCCGAGGTGACCGACTCAAAGGGTGTAACGGTCAACTGCGACGTCGACGGTGACGGCGCCTTTGTCGACGACGCCACCAACGTGATCCCACTCTTAGTGCCAGGCCAGCAGGTCATCTGTGAGGCCACCGGCGTCGCGGTGCCGGGTCAATACGAGAACATTGCCGATGTCACGGGAGCCCCCGCGATTCCAGACCCTGCGACCTGCGGGTGCGACCTTTCAGACTCGTCGACCTGGCCCGCCAACGCAGGCGAGTACTTCGAGCCAACCGATTCCAACGGTGACGCTCTCGACGCGGTAATCGACGATGACCCATCGCACTACTACGGCGCCGATCCCGCCATCGATATCGAGAAGGACACCAACGGCTTCCAGGCCGACAGTCCATTCGGGCCCGGCATCTCGGTTGGCGGCCCCGTGACTTGGACCTATGTGGTCACCAACACCGGCAATACCGCGTTGGCCTTTGCCACGGTGACCGACAGCGACGGCGTAACGGTTTCGTGTGATGTCGACGGCGACGGCATCTTCGATAACACCGCTGCGCTTGGGTTGCTGAACCCCGACGACAGCGTGATCTGCGAGGCGACCGGAGTTTCGGTCGGCGGCCAGTATGAGAACACCGCATCGGTGTCGGGTGCTCCGCTACTACCGAATCCCGTCACCTGCGGTTGCGATCTCTCCGATCCCGGCAGCTGGCCAGATGATCCTGCGTTGTTCGACGACGCCACGGGCCCCGGTGGTCTTCCGCTTGATGCTGTTGACGACACCGATGACTCACATTATTTCGGTACCTCTGGTGGTATCGATCTCGAGAAGGCCACCAACGGTGTCGACGCTGATGTTGGTCCAGGTCCGGCGATTGCACCTGGCGATCCGGTTACGTGGACCTATGTAGTCACAAACACCTCGACAACCGCAGTCACCGACATCGAAGTGACCGACAGCCAAGGTGTTGTCGTGTCGTGCATCGGTGCCAGCAATGTGATTCCGCTGTTGTTGCCGGGTGCTTCGTTTACCTGTACCGGCACCGGTACTGCGGTTGCGGGCCAATACGTGAACAGCTCGCTCGCCGAGGGCGATCCGGCGCTGCCGAATCCTGACACGTGCGGTTGCGACCCGTTCGACGACACGACGTGGCCGAACGATCCTGACGACTATGAACCAGTTGTTGACGACATCACCGGCGATTCTCAAGGTCCGCTCAACGACATCGACCAATCGCATTACTTTGGTATGGCACCTGACATTGATATTGAGAAGGCCACGAATACCGCCCAAGCCGACGATCCCACGGGTCCAGCGATCGCCCCAGGTGATCCGGTTACGTGGACCTATGTCGTGACCAATACCGGCAATACGGCGTTGGCTGATGCGACGGTGACCGACAGCCAAGGTGTTGTCGTGAGTTGTGATGTCGATGGCGATGGCGTCTTTGACAACACCAATGTGATTGCGCACCTGAACCCGACC
>Ga0114956_1000287_pt1 | contig 34684 bp, 30 predicted proteins | sample MaitaG_FD_87304 | JGI IMG/M metagenome (GOLD analysis project Ga0114956, IMG submission 87304) | Marine algal microbial communities from Maine, USA - Maine_Asex2 metaG | ecosystem: Host-associated > Algae > Red algae > Unclassified | place: Maine, USA | collected 2015-01-05 | reverse complement strand
TCCAATGCGTTCTTTCTTTATATTCTCGACCCTGATGGTCATCGAATTGAGATTTATTGTTGCGACTACCAAACAGTGGACCCCGATTTAGAACCGATTAAATGGGACCTGACCGATCCACAACGGCAGACTTTGTGGGGGGCTGCTGCACCTCGCAGCTGGTTCGAACACGGCACCAATTTTGTTGGCGTGGTGCCAAACGATTCTGAGCTTGCAGCAAGCCCGATCATCGCACCTTAACAAGTCGGGTTAGTGAGATTTAATTGCTCTTGAAGATGAGCAAAACAAGATGAGCAAAACAATATGAGCGGTTCAAACTTTCTTAAAGAAAATAACGCCCGGTTCCTGTGGCACCCGATGACATCACCCGACGATAGCCAGAGCTCTCAGCCAAAAATTATTAGCGAAGCAGAAGGTGTAAACGTTCAGGACATCGATGGTCATAGCGTTGTCGATGCGGTTGGTGGATTGTGGAATGTTAATCTGGGTTATTCCTGCCAACCAATCAAAGATGCAATTGCTGATCAACTTGCAAAGATGCCTTACTACTCCACGTTTCGAGGCACAACCAACGAAGCGGCAATAGAGTTATCTTATGAGCTTGCCCAATTTTTTGAACCCGATGGATTGAGTCGAGCATTCTTTACGTCCGGTGGCTCAGATTCGATCGAGACATCGCTGCGTTTAGCCCGTCAATATCATAAGCTTCGAGGAGAGCATGGACGCACTAAGTTTATTAGTTTGAAAAAAGGCTATCACGGTACTCATATGGGTGGTGCCAGTATCAACGGTAACGCTAATTTTCGAGAGGCCTATGAGCCTTTGTTACCCGGATGTTTTCATATTCCCGCACCCTACACATACCGTAACCCGTTTAATGAAACAGATCCGGAAAAACTCGCGCAACTGTGTGCTGCCGCGTTGGTTGATGAAATCAAGTTTCAGGGTGAGGGCACCATTGCGGCGATGATCATGGAACCTATTTTAGGAGCTGGCGGAGTCATCCCACCCCACAAGAGTTTTGCGCCTATGGTGCGAGAGATATGTGATCGTCATGGCATCCTTTTAATAACAGATGAAGTTATCACTGCCTATGGACGAACTGGCGCTTGGTCCGGTGCTCGTTTGTGGGGTATCAAACCCGATATGATGGCCACCGCCAAAGCAATTACCAATGGGTATTTTCCGTTTGGCGCGGTGATGATCGGGGACAAGATGATCGAGGCCTTCGAGGGCAACAGCGAAGCGAAAATAGGCCACGGTTACACCTATTCAGGGCACCCGGTAGGAGCGGCGGCTGGAATAGCTTGCCTCAAGGAAACAGTGCGTCTCAACGTTGTAGACAACGCAGCAGCTCGGGGTGCACAACTGTTTGCAGGATGCAAAGTCTTGCGGGAAAAACATGACATTATCGGTGATGTGCGAGGAAACCATGGCCTGATGACCGCAATAGAGATGGTCAGTGATCGTGAAAACAAAACGCCGATTGATGGTAAAACTGCGACTCATATTCAAGAAGTCATTTACCAGAGCGGTGCTATGGTACGGGTGTCCGGGCCAAACATGATACTTTCGCCACCACTCGTGCTTACTGAATCCGATGCGAATACAATTTTGTCAGCGTTAGATGCCGGGTTTAGCGCAGCTCGGGACAATGCATGACGCAGAGCTACGTTGCACTACTAGGTAGCAAGGGAGGGCCAGCAATTCGTTACGGGTCTTCGATGCCCACGTCCAGTCTAATCTGTCTAAAAGGAGCACCAGTCGTTGTCGACTGTGGGCTGGGTGTCACTAAAGGGATAGTTGATCAAGGTCTGCAGCTTAAAGACCTTTCAACCATTTTTATTACGCATTTGCACTCAGATCATTATCTTGAATTAGGACCATTAATTCATACTGCCTGGACCTCCGGTCTTAAGTCAACTGTTGATATCTGGGGGCCTAGTGGTCTTCAGCTGTATTGGGATAATTTTATAACTGCCATGCAGGCTGACATAGATATCCGAGTAAATGATGAAGGCAGGCCAGATTTGCGAACGCTGGCAACGTTCCATGTGGTCGACGGTCGGGACGTGTTAGAACGTGATGGGCTTGTTGTAGAAGCCATTCGCACAAAGCATCCGCCTTTGGTCGATTGTTTTGCCTACTCATTTAAAACGCAAGAACACCATGTTGTATTTTCTGGTGATACTGCACCGTTGCCGGCGCTAACTGAATTTGCACAAGGGGCTGATCTTCTGGTCCACGAGGCCATGCTTGAAAGTGCGCTACCCGCGCTGTTAAAACGTATTGGAAATGGGAGTGAAAAATTGATGGAACATTGGCTGCGTTCGCACAGCTTTGCACATGATGCCGCATCCACTGCGACTGCCGCCAATGTTAAAGCGTTGGCGTTAAATCATTTGATTCCATCAGACGACCCTGCATTTACTAAGGCCCAATGGCAAGAAGCGGTGCGACAGGATTGGACTGGTGAGTTATATATTGGCTTTGACGGTATGCTGATACCGCTTGGAAACCCCGCGTAATCTGATTACAGGCGAACAAAAAACCGCTTAGATCTTCCTGCCGGATAGGGGCTGGATGCCAGGAACCGTGTTAGCTCTTGCCTGGAAACATTGATTAAATTGAAATATTCGTTGATATAGGTGCAAATTTGCGGTTAAATATACTTCACGTATGAACTATTAGTGTATTAACTAATGTACTCGTTTGACCAATCTCTCCCAATGCTGCTGAACCGCACGCTCGACGCAGTTATGCCCTTTTATAGAGAGTTATTCGCACGATATAATCTGACCGAACAGCAATGGCGTGTTTTGCGAGTTGTTTGGTCTAACGACAATGTAACCTCATCACAGCTATCCGAACGCACGCTTTTATCTGCACCCAGTCTGGTGACCATTATTGACAGGATGGAAAAAAAGCAGCTTGTAAAACGCAAGCGTAGCAATGAAGACCGTCGGCAGACATTCATCGTTGCGACTAAAAAGAGCCGTGCGCTGGAAGAGGAGGTTATTCCGCAAGTAAACAAGATTCAACATAAAATAGAAAATTGTGTGACAACTCAAGAATGGCTCTCACTGGAACAAATTCTAAATAAATTTAACGATGGTATGTACGCTAAGTCGAGCGACTCAGCGGTTCAAAAAAAAGCGATATGACAGTAGGTAGCAATTCTGTGCGTGTTTTGAATGAATTGATTGTGGCTTGATACCCCGGAGCAACCAGTATGACAATTAGTAGAAAAAAGATTGATCAGTTAGTTTGCGGTAATGGAATTCGCACTGGTAAAGAGTACTTACAAGGGTTGCGTGATGGGCGTGAAATTTGGACGCTGGGAAAAAGAGTTGCTGACGTAACATCAGAAGCCGGTATGCATCGCGGTGCAAAGACACTGGCAGCTTTTATGGACAATCAGCATCAGCCGGAAAAAAGTGGTCTGCTTACCTATCTTGCAGAAGATGGTAAGCGCTGCGCTATGTCCTTCAAAACACCTAAGTCGGTTGAAGATGTAAAAGCGAGAGGTGCGGCCTTTTATGAGTGGGCAAAGTGGTCGAATGGAATGTTTGGACGCACCCCGGACTATAAAAATGCATCACTTATGGCATTTGCGTCTGCACCAGAATTTCTGGCTCAAGGTAATAAAGGTCTTGGGGGTGATGTCATGGCTCAGAATATGTTGGATTTTTATAACTACGTGCGCACCAACGATCGCGTATTAACCCACACACTGGTTAATCCAGCTGTTAATCATGCACAGGCAGCTTCTGGTAAATATTCTGAAAAAGTCGCACTGCAAGTGGTGAAGGAAACAGATGAAGGTATTATTGTTAATGGTGCTCGTCTGTTGGCAACTCTTGGCCCTTTGGCTGATGAAATTGAAGTATTCCCATCCACTGTTTTAAAAGGTTCTGAAGAGAACATACCGTTTGCATTCGCGTTTGCCATTCCAATAGCGACTAAGGGTCTGAAGCTTATTTGTCGTGACACTTACGACCACGGAAAATCAAATTTTGATGCTCCCTTGTCATCTCGTTTTGAAGAGATGGACGCTGTAGTCATTTTTGAAAATGTACTGGTGCCATGGAATCGTGTGTTCATGTACGGCCAACCTGAACTGTGCAATCAGGCGTTTAATGCAACCAATGCGGTTGTGCACATGGCGCATCAGGTAGCTTGCTCTAAATTGGCTAAGTCGGAATTTATTGTTGGAGTAATGTGCGCGATTGCAAAAGCAACGGGGCGCGACAAAGACGTGTACACAAAGGGATTGATTGCTGAAGTAATGCAAATGACTGAGACCGTTAGAGCATTGCTGTTCTCGGCAGAAAATCAGGCCGAAGAAGACCAGCACGGCAACTATATACCGCTGCGTGGACCACTTGATACATCACGCAATTTGTACCCTAAAATGTATCCGCGGATGGTGGAGATACTGCAACTACTCGGTTCGTCATCTCTTATGGCAACGCCGACCGAAGCTGACTTTGCTAATGAGATAGCCCCGGATGTGGAACAGTACTTTCAGCTTACCAATCTTGAGTCTCGAGACCGCGTGGGGCTGTATCGTTTGGCTCATGACATCGCTGTTTCTGGATTCGGTAACCGACAAGCGCTCTATGAGCGTTTCTTCTTCGGACCACCTGCATTGATGGCTTCGGCCTATTATGATATTTATTCGAAAGACCCGTTGATTGACCGAGTAAACGATTTGCTTGCTTCAAATTAAAAGCGCTGTGAGTCACATGAACTGACCGTCGGTTTGGCTGGTGAATTAACGAAAGACAAAGTAAGTGCTCAGGTATCGCATGACTTCATCATCAGAAAATTCATTTTCATCAAGGGAGCTGCGCGATGCTCTTTCTGCGTTCTCTACAGGTGTAACGATTGTAACTGCTGCAGACGAAGTAGGCGAACCTATTGGCATGACCGCGTCAAGTTTTAACTCTGTATCGGTTGATCCACCGCTAATACTTTGGAGCGTGACTAAGGCGGCGTTATCAGCCAATGCGTTCAGGCAGGCCAGGCATTTTTCAGTACACGTACTTTGCAGCGATCAGACGGAGGAATCGAATCGCTTCGCTACCGCAGGTATTGATAAATTTGGCGGTGTTGACTACGTAACTAACTCGCACGGTGTTCCTGTTCTGTCCTCGTGTAGTAGTCGATTCGATTGTAGTCATTGGGCATGCTACGAAGGTGGTGACCATTGGATTATTGTTGGCCACGTCGACAATTTAGAATGCAACAACCTTGAACCGCTTGTATTTTCCAGCGGCTCGTATGCCATCGCTTCTCCACTACGACCGGCTCCTACTCAAGCATATGAAGACCTCGGTTCAAGCAGCGCTGTAGATGAGTTACTTATTTATAATCTGGCGCGAGCTCACCGGCAACTTGCGTATCAATTCCATCAGGCTGTTCGTGAAAGTGGGCTCACAATCCCGGAATGGCGAATTCTTGTGTCTCTTGATGGGTGTGCTAGTAGAGAATTGAGTGATCTAGTGGCAAGAACATTTATTGAGCCTGCAAGCCTAAAAGACATGCTAGACGAATTGGAAGAGGGTGGTTTGTGTTCGGTGAATCGAAGTGCTGACAATAATGAAATAACCGTTGTTGGTAACAGCCTTGGCCATAAGCGAATAGAACACCTGCTTAAACTCAGTGCTGCTCAAGAGCAGCACGCAACCGGTGAATCAACCAACGGCGATCTGCAATTACTGGTGGACTTGCTAAAGACCGTTATAAGCAATACCAACACAGATTCATCTTGAGCTTAAATTATACTGGTTTCGCAGGCCAGGTATCACTCAGGCGATAGCCTTCAGGCCAGGGATCATCTGGGTCAAGCAAGTGCTGGTGTGTTCCGGTAATCCAGGCTCTGCCAGAAATTTCAGGAATGATAGCCGGCTTTTCTCCGACTTGCGTTGCTGACACAATTCGGCCTTGAAAAGTTGATCCGATAATTGACTCGACCGTAAAAGTATCTTCTAACTGCATCTCTCCGGTGGCATGCATAAGTGCCATGCGCGCGGATGCTGCAGTACCTGTTGGTGAACGATCTATTTTACCAGGTTGTATAGCAACAGCCGCCTTTGCGTTCAGGTGCTTGCCGTCGCGCTGCAGTTTTCCGGCGAACAGGCAAAAAGAGAAGTGTTTCCAGTCCGGATTAGCGGGATGGGTGAATTGCAATTGTTCGTTGGCAGCGTTAGTAATGCTTACGCCCAGGTCTGCAAGCTTTTTGGCATTGTTTGCGCTGAGTTCCAGACCGAGCGCATCAGCTTCAACTACGACGAAACTGTCACCACCATAGGCTGTATCAACACTTATCGTACCCAAATCTGGCACGTTGAGGAGCACCCCAAGTTCTCCGGCAAACGAGGGTAGATTTTGTACTGATATCTTTTCCGCCTTGCCATCACGACATTGCGCGCTGATACTGACCAGACCACCCGGGGCTTCCAAAACCAAATTGGTTATTGGATATTCCATTGCAATAATGCCGGTTTCCAACAACACAGTTGCAACACAAATGGAGTTTGACCCAGACATTGGAGGTGTGTCTTCGGGTTCCATAATAATCCAACCCATCTGCGCCTTTGGGTGCTTGGGAGGAACCAGCAGATTAATATGTCGAAACACGCCACCTCGCGGTTCGTTCAACATAAAATTACGCAGCTTTTGATCTTTCGCTATCCAGGAGCGTTGCTCCCAGAGCGTGTCTCCAGGTGGGGGTGCGACTCCACCAACAATGACATCTCCAACTTCGCCTTCGGCGTGGCAAGAGACGACGTGTATTGTACGGTTGCTTCGCATCGTCGTTAGATATCCTTCATAAGTCGCAACGCATCATAAATTGCAGCGTGCGTATTTCGCGCCGAAACAGCATCACCAATTCGAAACAATTGAAATTCACCCGACTTGTTGCGCAGTAGTTTCTGTGTTTTGCCATTAATCAATGCGTCATGATCTACAGCGCCGCCATTGGTAGACATTGGCTTTAATTCAAAATAAAGGTCATCCAGTGGCAAGGTTCCATAGTTTACAACGACTTGATCGTACTCTTTGGTGTAAGTATGGTCACTGTAGTCAGTGCCGATGGTGGCTTTTAGTTTATTGCCTTCACGTTCCACATTCATCAAACGCCGAGTAGTTGTAAAGGTTACATCCTTGTCTTGTAAAGAGCGCATGTATGGCACCAGATTCATCCCCATGATTTCCGGTGACACTGTGCGATCATGTGTCATGACTTCGACCGTGGAACAGGCTCGGGCTGCAACTTCTGCCGCTTGCAGTGCAGGGTGGTCTCCTGATTCATCGTATATCAGGATTCGTTCAGCAGGCTGCACATCACGCGCAATTAAATCCCAGGCACTTATAACATGAGCTTGTTCACCGCGCTTGGTTTCGAACAATTCGGTATTGGGCAGACCACCTGTTGCAATAATAACCACGTCCGGGTTTAATGCAGTGACATCGTCTGTTTCGGCAAGAGTATTAAATTTAAAGTCGACATTGTGTTTCGTGCATTGCGCTACACGCCAGTCGATAATGGAAATCATATCGCGGCGACGTGGCGATTGCGCGGTCAAGCGTACTTGCCCCCCGGCGTCAGCTGCGGCTTCCAGCACAGTAACTTTGTGACCGCGCTCAGATGCGACTCTTGCTGCTTCCAGACCTGCCGGGCCTGCGCCGACAACCACGATTGTTTTCTTATTTGTAGCCTTGCTAATGATGTGGGGCATAGTGAGTTCCCGCCCGGTTGCTGCATTGTGAATACACAGAGCTTCACCACCACGATAAATTCGATCAAGGCAGTAAGTTGCGCCAACACACGGTCGAATATCCTCCTCTCGGCCAGCTTCGAGTTTTTTGATGATATGTGGATCAGCCATGTGAGCGCGGGTCATGCCAACCATATCCAGCAGACCAGCCGATATGGCATGGCGTGCAGTAGCCAGATCGGGAATTTTTGCTGCGTGGAATACCGGCATACCGGTCGCTTTTCGTACCTCACCGGCAAAATCAAGATGCGGTGCATTGGCCATGCCCTGTACCGGTATCAGATCGGTCATGGCAGGGTCGGTGTGGATACGTCCACGCACAACGTTGAGAAAATCAACTTGTCCTGAGTTGGCCAGACGCTTGGAGATATCAATTCCTTCTTCAACTGTTATTCCACCCTTTTGCACTTCATCGGCGGTGTAGCGTAAGCCAACAATGAATGCTTCGCCTACGCGTTTTCGAATTGCGTTCAGTACATCCATCGGAAAGCGCAGGCGGTTCTCTAACGTATCAGCACCGTAAGGACCCACCAGATCGTTAGACAGGGGTGACCAGAACTGATCGAGCAAATGGCCGTATACCTGAAGTTCAATACCGTCCATGCCACCGGCTTGCATTCGCTCTGCAGCATCAGCGAAGTCAGTGATAATTCGCTCGATATCCCAGTCTTCTATAAGTTTGGGAAATGCCCGGTGGGCTGGCTCTCTGTGTTTTGATGAGGATACCGACGGCAACCAGTCGCCCTTGTCCCACGTAGTGCGCCTGCCCAGATGCGTAATCTGAATCATCGCTGCACAGCCATGTTCATGAAGGCTGTCCGTCAGCTGTTGTATCCATGGTACGACATCGTCTCGATACGCAAGTACATTGTTAAACACCGGTGGACTGTCTTTGCTGACTGCGGCAGACCCTGCAGTCATCGCCAAAGCCACACCGGCTTTCGCGCGTTCTGTATGATAGGCAACGTATCGTTCTTTTGGCATTCCGTCTTCGGGGTAGGCCGGTTCATGACTTGTTGTCATTATCCGGTTTCGCAGCGTCAAATGCTTGAGCTGGAATGGCTGTAGCAATGGGTCTTTTGACATTAAGCTTTCTCTCCGAAAGGAATTGGCTTCACATAACAGGCATGAACATACTATAGGAGGGCAACCCATGGCCACGGTGTTCTGATTGATAATGACCATAATAATTATTCTATTTGGTAGCCTGCTATTAGTAGCTGGAGCGCTGATCCTAATAAATCCTAATACCATTTTTGGTTTTCTCCAAAACAATATTGAAAATACAGTGATTCACAGGATTGCTTTCATTGTTAGATTGGTTGTAGGTGGATTATTAGTGACTCATTCCAATGTATCCAGATTTCCGCAAGGAGTATTTGTGCTCGGCTTATTCTTTATTGTCTCTGGACTTTTTTTAGCTGCATTAGGGCGTAAAAAATTTCGTAACTTGATGTCTTGGTTGCTCAAGAACATGCGTCCCATTGCACGAATTGCAGGAATGATAGCGATAGTTTTTGGTGGATTTCTTGTTTATGCATTTCAGTAGTTATTCGATGGTAGTCTGGCGTATTATGTTTGCCGATTTATCAGGACAGGCTTGTGAGCCCGTGAGCTCAGCTTTTGGTCGCTTTCATCATAGCGAACAAGTCGCTCTGTACACTTCGTGTACTGAGGAGGGGGCAAGCGTAGCGATAAAACGCTATCTGCAATCAGATGATCCCGAACGTATCATTGTTCCTTTGCAGGTTAATTCTGATCGTATTTATGATATTCGAAAGACAGACTTCTCGAACAGCGCATCAATCGTTTGGCAGGACTGTGTTGAAAGAGGTGAGTCTGCGCCGACTTGGTATTTCTCCGATTCTGCAAGAAAGGCCGGGGCTCAAGGTATGCTCTATGCTTCTCGTTCTCGGCCCGACTTGACGCATTTGGTTTTGTTCGATGTCTCCACTGGTATTGTCAAACAGGCGGGTGTTAGTAAACCGTGGTATCCAAGCTTGGCATGCGATTGAAGTAGAGCTATTTAATCGAACCTGGAATAACAAATGATTGAGTGCGTGATCTTTGATTTTGACGGAACGCTGGTAGATAGTGAGACGCTTTGTAATCAAGCGTTCCTGGAACTTTTACCGTCGATAAACGCACCGATTGAACAATTGGTGCAGAATTACTCAGGCAGAAAACTCGCCTGGATACTTTGTGACATCCAGAAGCAATTTGATTGCAAGCTCCCGCCAAACTTCGAGAAACAATATAGGAGTAGAGTGGCTGAGCTGTTTGATTCGCAACTGGAAGCTTTTGACGGAGTTCACCGTGCGCTTGATGAAATATCAGTACCTGTTTGCATTGCTACAAGTGCCCCGATCAGCAAAGTTGAACCGGCCTTGCAGAAAACCAATCTATCAAAGTATTTTAGAAACAATGTGTTCAGTTCTTATTCAATTGGCTCATGGAAGCCAGAACCAGATATTTTTAAGCATGCTGCTAAATGTATGGAAGTCGCACCAAAGAATTGTCTAGTTGTAGAGGATAGTGTCGCAGGAGTCGAGGCGGCGAATGCTGCTGGTATGAGCTCGGTTCAGTTTTGTGGTTCCAGACAACCATTCCATAGCAATTTCATTCACTCATATGATGAACTTGGTCAATGGGTATCAATCCTGTGAATATATGTAGCGGAGCCAAGCTGTCTTATCTGCCACTGTCGCGGGTGACAATAATCAGGAACACCGAATTCGGGCGTTTAGAAAATGCACTTTAGAGTAGTACGCACTGATGACTTTGATGCTGTTAACGAGCTATTACTCTGTCTCAACCAAAGTGATAAGAATGAGAATGTAGATCAACGAAAAGCTATTTTTCAAACAATCATTGATGATCCAGCTAATCATATATTTGTGGGAACTGAAAAAGAGGAAATTGTTACTACTTGCTATCTAAATATTGTTCCGAATATTACCTGGGGACCGGCACCGTATGCCTTAATAGAAAATGTGGTTACCTCTGAAGCGCATCGTAGAAATGGTTTTGGCCGACAATGCTTAAAGTACGCAATAGATTACGCGTTTTCGAATGGATGTTTTAAAGTGATGTTGCTATCAAGCCAACGCACAGAGCGTGTCAGAACTTTCTATAATTCAGTGGGATTGATAAAAACTAAAGATGGATACGCTGTCTACAAAGAAATAAAATAGATCAGCCCATTTCTTCTTCTATCTGAGCATTTGACGCGATAGTTGGCGTACTTCTATAGCATGTGGCTAGACGTATCGAAATTTGGTGGCATACCATTAATATTGACAGGGGTTTATCAGAGTCGAATAATCTTATTTGTCGCAATTCGACATTTTTATAAGTGTGCTGCTGTCATCGCCGAAAACTGCAGACATTGGTGTTTCATCCTGTACAGTAATTGCCACTTTGCCTCCCTGAATTTCTGACCCTGTGACACGGATCTTTCCTAGTTCACTCTGAGTCAAGGTGTCGTCTACGTCTATGGTAAAGCTGACTGTTTCCTCTGCATTTATCGAATCGATGGATATTACGAGTTTGTTGTCTCCATCTGATACCGCCGAAATTAGATCAATATTTCCCTTGAGTACTTCAAATGGTTGAAATACTTCTACACCTGCTCCAGTGCTTGTGGTGTCGAAAATTAGTTGACCACTACTTTCGGACAAATCTATGCTTATCTTCAGGGCATTAATCTGACACTTGCTTAAGTTGCTGAAAGAAAACCTGTCTTTGGGGGCGCTTTCTGTGAACTTTACCTGAATGTCGGATACCGCAGGAAGAGAGAACCCTGCTAAAACCAGAAAGGTCACGGACAAGGCACGGCATGTAGTTTTTTTAAAAATCATAAATGTAGCCACATAGAAATCTTCGAGAAAAATACCAAGTTGTTTGCATTCTGTATGTGCACATAAACCCATACAGTAACAGATGTACTCAGTTTGGGAGTCACCAACCTTACCAGGCCAGCTTACCTGATTCCCTGCCTAGAACAAAGGCCCGTTGCGAATGATCAGGCCGCGCGACACTAACGTATAAAACTACGAATTACATTTAGCGCTTGCAAGCAAAATCGGAAACCTGTGGGGTGCGAATTCCAATTTAAACTGCTACGGGCAGTTGATACATTCCACGGCAATGGTTTTTCCAGCGATAGTTATACAGTCGAACAACGTTACTGTTCTGCTTTGCGATTATTTGGGCTGGGGGAATACCGTTGAGTGCTCGGTGAGTTCGATTCGTGTTGTAGTATTGTTTATAGAGATTCAGTTTGCGTTCCAGATCAACACGGCCCCAGAAAGGGACGTGATCGAGAAACTCTCGTCGTAGGGTACCAATCAAGCGTTCAATAAAAGGATGCGACAATGGGACGTACGGTACTGTTTTAACTTCCTCGACGGTTAGAACTCGAAGATTGGCATGCCATCGATGAAACATGAAAAGTGGATCATTGTCCGAACTTAAATGTCGTGGTGGTTCGCTGCCACTGATAATGCGATTGAACATTGAGCATAGCGTTCGCCCATCGACAGTACCCGCGTGTACAGCGATGCCAATAATGCGCCGAGAGTATTGATCCATAACGACCATCACCCAGTGTGATCGGAGAATTAAAGATTCACATCTAAACAGGTCCACGCTCCATAAGCTGTCTTTACTGTGTCCCAAAAAAGTAAGCCAGGACGGGCCATCTGATCCGGACTCCGGCTTATAGTGCTTGGCTAGCACTCGCCGAACCACATCTTTATCCACATCAATATTGAAGCTCTGTGATAGTTGATCGGCGATACGCTGATAACCGAACCGTGGGTTCCTTCGTTTCATGTCGACGATGAGTGAAACAAGCTCTTGAGAGGGGCCTTTGGGACCGGGTTTGCGACGATATGTTGGTGTAAATAACAGACGGTATTTGCGATTCACAAGCGCTTTGTGAAAGCTCAATATCGTGGAGGGTTTGAGCACAATGGCAGATCTGATTAAGCGAGTAGGGCGCACGAAGAATGAGCACATCCCAACAAACACTCGGTCGGCTGGACGTAAAGCCGGTGCTCTGGTTCGCGAACGGTTGAGTATCAGCAGCTGATGCTTAACTAGTAGTGATTCTGCGACAACAGATCGAACGCCGCCAGGTCCCATCAACCGAGCGATCGTAACGGTAAAGTGGATGAGCAGTGTGGCCAGATTGCGCATAATTGTATAATCACATGAGACTACGCAATAATACAGCTGATTTACTGGGAAAATAGGAATTCGCACCCCACACGTTCGGCGCAGTTAAATAGGAAATTACAATGGGACAAATCACACTAAAACAAGTCACCAAGAGCTTCGGCATCGTTGACGTTATCAAGCCGATAGATTTAATCGTTGAAGACGGTGAGTTTGTCGTATTCGTAGGCCCGTCAGGTTGTGGAAAATCTACTTTGCTGCGGCTAATCGCGGGGTTGGAAGATGTCACAAGTGGGCAGATTCTGATTGACGGCAACGATGCCACCAACATCCCGCCCGCAAAGCGCGGATTGGCCATGGTGTTTCAGTCTTACGCACTGTACCCACATATGTCGGTCGGAAAGAATATTGGCTTCCCGTTGAAAATGGCAAAAGTAGATCGCACTGAGGCGAATCGTAAAATTGAAGCGGCTGCCGAAGTACTCAACCTAACAGACTATTTGAAGCGAAAACCCGGTCAATTATCGGGCGGTCAACGCCAACGTGTTGCCATTGGCCGTGCGATTGTTCGTGAGCCTGACGCCTTTCTGTTTGATGAGCCATTGTCAAATCTTGATGCGGCCTTGCGCGTAAATATGCGTTTGGAGATATCTGAACTACACCAGAAGTTAAAGACAACAATGGTTTATGTAACACATGATCAAGTAGAAGCTATGACCATGGCCGACAAGATTGTTGTCCTCTCTGATGGTCGGATTGAACAGGTTGGCTCACCACTAGATCTCTACAACAGCCCGCGCAATAAATTTGTTGCGGGATTTATCGGCTCACCAAAAATGAATTTCCTCGAAGGTGCAAAAGCCGAGGATTTCAATGCTCACTCCATTGGTGTCCGACCTGAGCATTTTAGGGTATCAAAAGATAGTGGAAAGTGGAAAGGCACTGTCGGTGTTACGGAGCATCTGGGTTCAGATACTTTTTTCCGCGTAAATATAGACGACGATGTGCTTACAGCCAGAGTCAACGGCGAGATAGATGTGCATCATGGCGATAGCGTGTATCTGGATGCAAACCCTGATCGAATTTATAGATTCGACAGCGCGGGCATGGCATTGCAATGAGAAAACAGGCATTGGATGCTGGCGACTTAGTAAACCTGAACGATAAGAATCTACCATCGATATCCGATGGAATTGCACGCCCGGAATACGATCGCTCCAAACTTACCCCCGGCATTGTTCACATTGGACTAGGTAACTTTCATCGCGCACATCAGGCATGGTACTTACACCGTCTGATGCAGCAAGGCCTTGACACGGACTGGGCAATTATCGGTGCAGGTGTTCGGTCTAATGACGCAGAACAGCGATCGAAATTGCTGGAGCAGGATTGCTTAACTACGCTAATTCAATTAGACCCCAACGAGAAGACTGCCGAAATAGTAGGCTCAATGATTGGGTATGTTCCAATCGAAAGCAATAATACGGCACTCATTAAGCAGCTCGCAGAACAGTCCATCCGAATAGCCTCGCTTACGGTAACTGAAGGCGGCTACTATATTGATCAATCGACTAATAAATTTGATTCAAATCATGAAGACATCATTCATGATGTGCAAAACCCAAGTAAACCCCGTACTGCTTTTGGGGCGATGATTGAAGCGTTAAGGATACGGCGAGCTAACGATCTCAAGCCATTTACCTGCATGAGTTGCGATAACCTGCAAGGCAACGGAGATATTTTACGTCAGACCATAGTCTCGCTTGCCCAGTTGTCCAATCCAGATCTTGCGCAGTGGATAAGTGAAAACTGCGCTTTTCCAAATTCTATGGTTGATTGCATTGTGCCTGCAACAGGCGAAAAAGAACTGGCACTGGTTAGAACCTATAACATTGATGACTCAGTGCCGGTGACGCATGAAAACTTTCGTCAGTGGGTGCTAGAGGATAAATTTACTGATGGACGCCCGGACTGGGGCCAGGTTGGTGTAACGATTACAGACAATGTTCATGATTACGAAGCAATGAAGCTCAGAATCTTGAATGGCGGCCATCAAATTATTGCCAATGCCGGTGAGGTCATATCCATAGATCAGATTGATCAGTGTATGGATAACAGTTTGATTAAATCGTTCTTTAGAAAAGTGGCGTCAACAGAAATTGCACCAACGGTAACGCCCGTACCAGGCATGACAGCCGAAGCGTATGTTGAGCTGATAGATGGTCGGTTCTCCAACCCCGAAATTATAGACACGGTAAGGCGCGTGGCCTTCGATGGTTCATCGCGTCATCCTGCATTTTTGCTCCCGACTATATTGGATGTTGTTAAAAGTAAGAGGAGCTTTGAAGGGCTGGCCTTAGCGGAGGCGTTATGGGCTCGAATGTGTCAGGGCGTGCGTGAAGACGGCTCTGCAATTGAAGCTAACGACCCTGACTGGAACTCATTAGTGCAGCTTGCAAAACAAGCCAAAGATATCCCAACCGTTTGGCTTCAGCAGCCGAATGTTTATGGAGAGCTGGCGAGTCACGCTTTGTTTTCTGACCGTTTTTCGTATTGGTTGAACAAAGTTTGGAATGATGGAACTGAGTCTGCAATACAAGCCTATTTAGAGGTGTAAACACATGCGCGCAATTGTCTATTCAGAGAAAAACGAAACAACACTCAAAACATTGGATGACCCGACGCCTGGCGCTCAAGAGGTGGTTGTCGATGTGCGAGCTTCTGGCATATGTCACACTGATATTGAAGTGCTAAGAGGGAACTACGGTGAGAACGCGTTTCCGCTGGTGCCAGGGCATGAGTATGCCGGGGAAGTATCCGCCGTTGGGGCGGAGGTAAAAGGATACAGCGTTGGTGATAGAGTCGTTGTCGATCCCAACTTTGAATGTGGAAATTGCAGAGCCTGCAAAAAAGGCTGGGCCCATTTGTGTGAGAATCTGGGAGCCTATGGCGTTACAAAACACGGTGGCTTTGCCGAGCAAAGCGTTGTCGATAGCTCAGCACTGCATAAAATCGGTGATATGCCATTTGAAATTGCAGCGCTGGCGGAACCAATGGGTTGTATTTTAAATGGCCTTGATGCGTCGAGGGCGAATGAGGCTGAAAACGCGTTAATTTTTGGTGGTGGCCCAATTGGCTTACTCCTCGCGATTGGAATGCAAGTGCGAGGCGTAAAAGAGATTTCAATTGTAGATTTAAATGAAGCCCGGCTGGAAATAGCCGAAAGCTTCGGATTTAAACCGGTAACCGCAGCCGGTGCAGAAGTTGATGCGTATAAGCACAGTACTGATCTGGTCGTTGACGCAATCGGTGTACCCAGCGTTGCCGAGAAACTAACTCATTACATTAGTAACGGTGGAGTGGGACTTTATTTTGGCGTATGCCCATCTGAAACACGAATAGAAATTAGTCCGTTTGAAATATTTAGGCGTCAGCTAAGTCTGGTAGGTTCGCACTCACTGAACCACAACATCCCCGAAGCCATTCGTGTGATAACTGACTTTGGTAGTGATATCGGAAGAATAACCACACACAAACTACCATTCGAAGAAATCAACACAGCGCTGAGCGGAAACTTTCCGGCCGATAGCATGAAGATCCAATGGCAAAGTGGACTTTAATAGTCCACTAGACCTTTTCTTTGCCCATATTATTTGCGTCGCTTAGTATCAAACGATTTAGTGAATCAACGTGATTCTTCTTTAGCGCATCTGCTTTTTTCCCGTTTCCGACGTATATAGTGCCCGCCAATTCTTAATGGTTGCGCATTACTCACAAAATAATATTTTGTAAAATTAACAGTGTCAAATTTTCTTTGTCCAATTTTAATTGCTGAGACCATAAACTCTTCTCGGGTTGGTGTGTGACTTGGTGTTCGTTACCCAGCGCGCACTGTTGAGTCGCTAATTACAGCGTCACAGATAATTTAAAATTGAGAATAGTCTTACATGCGTATCATACTGCTTGGCGGCCCTGGGGCCGGTAAAGGAACACAGGCAAAGTTCATCACTGAGAAGTTTAGTATTCCGCACATATCGACCGGTGACATGTTGCGTACTGTCTGCAAAGAGCCAACAGAGCAGGGCCTGGCTATTAAAAAAACGATGAAAGCGGGTGATTTAGTGTCGGATGACATTATTGTGCAGCTTGTTAAGCAACGTATAGCTAAACCAGATTGCGCAAAGGGATTTCTGTTCGACGGTTTTCCTCGCACTATAACGCAGGCGAATGCACTCGTAGATGCACAAGTCCACATCGATATGGTTATCGAGATAGACGTTACGGACGATGAGATCATTCGACGAATAACTGGCCGCCGAGTGCATCGAGCTTCCGGCCGGACATACCATGTAGATTTCTACCCGCCAAAGCAGCCAAACGTGGACGACGTCACTGGTGAAGCATTATCGCAACGACCAGACGACTCTGAAGAAACCGTTCGGAACAGACTGGCGGTCTATCACAAACAAACTGCGCCACTTCTGCAATTTTATGAGCAACGTAGTAAGTCGAATGATGCTGAAGCACCACGCTATGTAAAAATTAATGGAGATGGCTCTGCTGCAGAAACACGCATTGCAGTGTTTTCGGTTTTAGAAAAAGGGATAGTCAGTTGAGCGGATTGATGTGGTTAGCGCCTGCTGGGCAGAATGGTGAGTGCTGTTATACCGCTTTTAGCGCATCCAAATACTTGCACGTTATGGGTAATCGGTGGTAATAATAAGTAGTGTGTCATATACCTTAGTTAGGGGGAATCCATGAAAGCACTGTCTTTGGCCATCCTGTTTCTCTGTTGCCCGATGTGGCTGTTCGCGGCCGATAGCGATGACATTGGCGATGGTGGCTTGCACAAACAAGATTGGTTCTTAATTAGCTTCAAGGATATTGCCGAAGACATAGAAGAGGCAGCGTCCAACGGCAAGCGTTTAGCCATTGTTTTCGAGCAGGCAGGCTGCATTTATTGCAAGAAAATGCACGATACTATTATGACTGATCCCGAGGTCAATGAATATTTACAGGCACATTACACCATTGTTCAAATAAACATGTTCGGTGCAGAAGAAGTGACTGATCTGGATGGTGAAGTGCTTACAGAGAAAACAGCGGCACAGAAGTGGGGAGTGATGTTTACTCCTACCATATTGTTTATGCCAGACAAGCTGCCTACGGAATCTGCTAACGCTTTAGAAGCTGCTGTAGCTGCTTTGCCGGGAGGCTTTGGGAAATCGACTTTTTTACACACATTTCAATGGGTATACGAAAAGGGTTACGAGGGAGACGAACATCTTCAGAAATACCATGCCCGAAAATTAGCTGAGTCAAAGTAATCTTTAAAAGTTGTGGAAGATCGATACCTGGTATCGCTGCATAGCGTGTGACAAATGTCATTCGAGCGCAACACACCCACCCACGTACCGGCATAAACGCAACACCTACGTTAACCAGTTAGCACCCTAAGAGTTTCTCTTCCCGTATTTCAAAAGCGTCTTCCGCAAACGATCTGTCCACAATCGACATCGCATCAAGTACCAGGCCATTCATGAACAAAGGGGTAGCATCGGGAAAACAATGCAGAAGATTCGAATAATCGGTTGTATTATGGCCGACGCTTTGCAGAGCTGCTTCGATATCAGGGCGCATTAATTCTATGGTTTTGTTGTTGTACCCGATTAATGCAATAGGTAGAGGGGCGAGTATTGTGAAAAGTGTTGATAATCCGAAGCCAATGGCTTTGCCAGCTTGCTTGAACGCCTGCAGCTCGTTTTCTGCGTTGTCGCACGCTGCACAAATCAAGTTGTTCATGTCCTTAACGCTGATAGAGCCTTCTGGTATTTTTGCAGAGTAGTCACCTTTGACGCTTCTCTGCAAACCATAATCGGTTGCATAAGCTTCGATGCAGCCACGTTTTCCACAGCGGCACAGAGCGCCGTTTTTTTCGAATTGCAAGTGCCCCAATTCCAGAGTCGATGAGTGTGCACCGGTAAAAGGCTCGCCCGCCAGGTAAACGCCAAGGCCTATACTATGCGAGAAAAGTACAGCGGCAAAACTATCGCCCAACAATTCATGTTTCTGGCTATGCAAGGCTTTTGCAATCAGACCGCAATCGTTGTTTACGCTTACAGGTACACGAAATACTTGTTCGAGTGCATCACCGATAGGCAGTTTATCAACCGATAGAATTGGTGACCACAATAGCTCTCCGGACAATACATCAGCAACGCCCTCAAAGCCTATGCTAATTGCTCTTAGCGTTTTTGATTCCAGTGGTTTTATGGCGTTTGAAATGCCTGATGAGATAGCCTGCACCAGTTGTTCTTTGTCCAGGCTTAGCGTCGCTATTTTTACTGTAGTCTGAGAAAGTGTAATACCTGCATAGTTGACTAGGCAAAAGCGAAGTTGATTGATTGTTAATGCCACAGTCACAACGTGTGCTGCATTTGCTTCGAGTGTCACCGCAGTTTTGGGACGGCCACGTTTTTGCACGGGCACGCTTTCGCTTTCCGAACTCACAATACCTTGTTCAATCATCAGCCTAAGCAGCAGAGACAGCGCAGACTGACTAAGACCGGTCAGTTTGCCTATTTGAGCGCGAGATACAGACTCTTCACTTCGCAATGTTGTCAGGATTCGGTAGCGATTCTCAACTTTTAGGTCATCACTTCGTATGATTTTGGGTGCATTCATTTCGTTCAATAATTATTTCATGAAACGGAAATTCCCCCTTAGTTTTCGGTGACTGCTTCGACAGTACCAAACCTGTGAGAGATCAACCGTTGCTGTGTGTTGGAATCTCAAGATGTTGTAGTGGTGGTAAATCTTCATCGCGCAACCTTTGCACGACCGCCTTTGCCAGGTACTGTCCCGCGGCGCGCATATCTTCTCGTTCAACGATGATGTTCTTGCGGAACATTTTCAAAATCGGGACTACTTCCTTGCCGTAAACGTCAATATCGGTGCCCATTTCGAGTCCTTTCTCTTCGATGGCGACAATGGTGGCGATCGCAACTTTAGACGAAGAACAGATCACCGCATCAATTTCCGGTGACTGCTCTAACGTGCGTGCAACACCACGGCGTACATGCTCGGCAGACATATCGCTGTTAAAGTTTTCGGAAATGCGATAGTTCAGCTTCAGTAACTGGTTTTCTTCGTCCAGCCCTTGTGCCATGTCTTTTGCATAGTTCTGATTGAGCGGTGGGACTATTGCCAGGATGTTCTTCCGGCCGCGCGCCGCCAGTCTCCGCATAGCGACACGCATGAAAGTTTTATTGTCGTAGTCGTAGAACGCGTGCTGAGCACTCCACTTGGTGCGTCCATGAGTGGCGAATGGGAAATCGTGCTTCAGTAGATAAGCGACACGTTTATCTTCCGGCTCGGTCATATTGAATATGACGGCATCTGCGGAGCGCGTCTCGACAATATATTTTATTGGACGAAGCGGATCCTCATCAGGAAACCAGGGCAGAACATTCAAATGAAAATTCGTCCCGCGCAATTCCTGGGCTATGGAGTTGGTCAGCTCGGATGCGATGTTTAGCATGTCTTGCTCTGCCGGCATGACCAGCGAGATTACATTGGTGCGACCAGTACGAAGTCGCACCCCGGCGCGATTTGGAACGTAACCGATTTCAGCTGCTATACGGTTCACAAGCTCCTTGGTGTCGAGGCCAATATCGTGAGCATCACCCAGAGCACGCGACACTGTGGGCACAGCAAGTCCACTGATTCTTGCGATGGTTTTTAGCGTCGGTGTTTCGCCGGGTTTCACCAGCAGGCGCAACTCGGCATCACTCAATTTTGCGGCTTTGGAGGCGTCATGTTTCATTGGCGATACTCATAATTCCTAAAGCACTGATTGTATTGCGTATTCCCCATTGGCTTGTGCATTCGATAGAAACGGGTTGAATATCCCACAACTATATTCAGATCGATATAACGCTTGCTAGTATAAACTAAATCGTTGTAGTATTATCTATATCGTTTTAGTAATTAACTATAACGTTTTAGTCAACTGGAGAAACTAATGAAAATATCTACGAAATTTCTTGCTGCAACGGCTTTTGTGGCCGCTTCCAGCGCTTCTGCTGTCGAGCTTGAGGTTATGCACTGGTGGACGTCAGGCGGTGAGGCTGCTGCTGTCGGCGAACTGGCGACAGCTTTCGATGCAACTGGAAATAGTTGGGTCGACGCAGCCATTGCCGGCGGTGAAGCGGCACGTGCGGTCATGGTTAGTCGTCTCTCCGGAGGAGATCCGATGGGCGCGTTTCAATTTAATCACGGGCGTCAGGCCGAAGAGCTGATCGAGGCCGGTCTACTGCGTGATATCACTGATATTGCAGAGGCAGAGGGTTGGAAAGATGTGGTCAATCCTTCATCCTTACTGGACGCATGTACGGTTGATGGTCGGATTTACTGTGCGCCGGTAAACATCCATTCCTGGCAATGGATCTGGTTGTCGCACAAAGCTTATAAGGACGCAGGCGTTGCAGTGCCAACCAATTGGGATGAGTTTGTTGCGGCAGCTCCAAAGCTGGAAGAGGCCGATATTTTGCCAATGGCTATCGGACAAGAGGGCTGGCAGCAAGGTGGTTTATTTAGTGTACTGTTCGCCTCATTGGTTCCAAATGATATTTTCTTGTCTGTTTATGACAAAAAAGATGCTGACGTAGCCGCTGGCCCTGAAGTCGCACGAGTTTTTAAGGCCGCTGCTGATGCACGAGCTATGGCAGCCAATTCCACAGTGCAAAGCTGGAATGATGCAACGAATCTGGTTATCACTGGTAAAGCAGGCGGCCAGATCATGGGCGATTGGGCGCAGGGTGAATTCGCCATGGCTGAGCAAGTCGCGGGCGAAGACTATAGTTGTTTGCCCGGTCTTGGTGTGACTGAGCTTTTAGGTACCGGTGGTGATGCTTTCTATTTCCCAGTGCTTTCTGATGACGAGCAAATCGCTGCTCAAGGCGAGTTAGCAGCACTGATGCTCAAGCCGGAAACACAGGTTGCGTTTAATCTGAAAAAGGGTTCGCTTCCTGTTCGTGGCGATATCGATTTGGGCACCGCCAACGACTGTATGACAAAAGGTCTGGAACTTCTGAACAAGGGTGCAGTGCTGCCCGACACGAATCAGTTGATCACACCGGACACCAACAATCAGATCAACACATTGTTCGTTGAGTTCTTTGCAGACGCATCAATGAGTGTGGAACAAGCTCAGGCTGAGTTTGCCAAGATCATCTCATCTGCTGAGTAGTTTTTAGCATTACGCGGCCCACAATCTGTGGGCCGTTTCGACTGAATTTCCAGCACACGAGAGGGGCTCATGTCTTCAGTACGCCCAAGCCAACTGTTTCGCAATAAATCCGCAAAGATTGCGGCGATCCCGATGATCGTGACGGCACTTTTTGTGTTTGTCGGTGGGACCGTGTGGACAGTTGTATATAGCTTTACCAAGTCAGGCTTGTTGCCTCGCATGAAATGGGTCGGACTGGATCAGTATGAGCGTCTATGGGCGACCAGAAAATGGCTTGTAGCGATCGAAAATCTGGCGATTTACGGCTTCTGCATGTTGGTGCTGGTCTTTGTAATCGGTTTTATTCTTGCGGCGCTGATAGACCAGAAAATTCGATTTGAAAATACGATACGTACCGTCATTTTGTATCCATACGCGCTGAGCTTTGTGGTCACAGGTCTCGTTTGGCAATGGATACTGAACCCTGAATTTGGAGTGCAGAGCATTGTAAGGGGGTGGGGCTGGGACAGTTTTTCCTTTGATCCGCTCTACAACGCAGACATCGCTATCTACGGTGTTTTAATTGCAGGCCTTTGGCAAGGCAGTGGACTGGTTATGGTGTTAATGCTTGCAGGATTGCGCGGTATTGATCAGGACGTTTGGAAAGCCTCCAGAGTTGACGGCATACCGGCTTGGAAAACCTATTTACGGATCGTCATACCCATGATGCGTCCCGTTTTTATCACAACATTGGTGATCGTGGTGACCGGCATCGTAAAACTCTACGATCTGATCGTTGCGCAAACCAGTGGTGGACCAGGGATTTCCACTGAGGTGCCTGCCAAATATGTCTACGACATGATGTTTCAGGCTAACAATCTGGGCCAGGGATTTGCAGCGTCGACCATGATGTTGGTGACAGTGGCGTTGATTGTTATTCCTTGGGCAATGCTGGAATTCGGAGGCTCAAGAAACCGTGACTGATAATATTTCAACTTCGTTAACCGGACCACAGGGACCAAAGCCACGCAAAGCGTTTTCGCGTCGCAACATTCTTCTCTACGGCACTCTGTTTCTTATAACGGTTTACTATGCTTTACCGCTTTATGTGATGATCGTGACATCACTGAAGGGCATGCCTGAAATACGCTTAGGCAACGTCTTCTCTCCACCAGTGGAAGTGACGTTCGAACCTTGGGTGAAGGCCTGGTCGGAAGCCTGTACCGGTCTGACTTGTAACGGGCTGAGCACCGGTTTCTGGAACTCAGTGCAAATCACCATTCCTTCAGTTGTGCTGTCGATCATTATCGCGTCGGTGAATGGCTATGCATTGGCTAACTGGAAGTTTAAGGGTGCCGATACCTTCTTTACTATCTTGATCTTTGGTGCATTCATTCCGTATCAAGTTATGCTCTATCCAATCGTGATTCTGCTGCGCGAGATCGGTCTGTATGGCTCGCTTGCTGGATTGGTGTTGGTGCATACCATCTTCGGTATGCCGATTCTGACGCTATTGTTTCGCAATTACTTCACGTCACTGCCCGAAGAACTTTTTAAAGCAGCAAGGGTGGACGGGGCAAAGTTTTGGGGAATCTATTTTCGCGTTATGGTACCGATGTCGTTGCCGATCTTTACAGTTGCAATTATTCTGCAGGTGACGGGTATATGGAACGATTTTCTGCTTGGTGTTGTTTATACCGGCCCCGAAAGTTATCCAATGACAGTGTCCCTCAATAACATCGTGAACTCTACTCAAGGTGTGAAGGAATACAACATTAATATGGCAGCAACGATCCTTACCGGCCTGGTACCACTGACGATCTACTTCGTCTCGGGAAGAATGTTTGTGCGCGGTATAGCCGCAGGCGCTGTCAAAGGTTGAAAGATTATGAACAATTCAGTTGAGATAAAAAACCTCGATTTACACTTCGGCGCTGTCAAGGTTCTGCAGGATCTAAATCTTGAGATTGGAAAAGGCGAATTCCTTGTGCTTCTTGGTTCGTCGGGTTGTGGAAAATCGACGCTGTTAAATTGCATCGCCGGGCTTCTTGATGTAACAGCAGGTCAGATTCATATCAACGACAAGAACGTCACTTGGGCTGAGCCATCTGAACGAGGTATTGGCATGGTATTCCAGTCGTATGCGCTTTATCCGCAGATGAGCGTCGAGGGCAACTTATCGTTCGGTCTTAAAAATGCCAAGCTGCCCAAGTCTGAGATCACGCAACGAATAAAACACGCCGCTGACGTTCTACAGATAGAGCCATTGTTGAAACGCAAACCGGCGGCTTTGTCCGGCGGGCAACGTCAACGGGTGGCCATTGGCCGAGCGCTGGTGCGCGATGTCGATGTGTTTCTTTTCGACGAACCACTGAGTAACCTGGACGCCAAACTGCGTGCTGATCTCCGAGTTGAAATCAAGCGCCTGCATCAAAAACTGAAAAACACGATGGTCTATGTTACCCATGACCAGATCGAGGCGATGACACTGGCTGACCGCATAGCTATAATGCGGGGCGGACAAATAATGCAACTAGGGTCCCCAGATGATATATATGGCCGTCCAGTTAATAAATACGTGGCAGACTTCATTGGTTCACCGTCGATGAATTTTCTTGATGGGGCGATAAGCAACGGTACTTTCGTGACTGGTGATCTGATCATTCCACTAACGGGGTATGACTTTGTATCCGGTGGCGCGATTGACGGTGCTGCTACCATGGGCATTCGGCCTGAGCATGTAGCGACCGGAGAGTTGGTTGACAATGCGCCATTTCGGCTTGATGTCGATGTCGAATTGATTGAACCGACTGGTTCTGACAAGCTGATCGATTGTCAGGTAGCAGGTCATCATTTCCGGGTGCGGATGGATGGGCAGGCAAAGGTCGCGGTGGGCGAAAAATTGCGGCTGGGGATCGATCCTGCTCGCGCCTCGTTGTTTGATGCCTCCACCGAAGTCCGGCTCTAACTGCATGAACTTTAAACGAAGTGACTTTCCGGCTGATTTCCTTTTTTCGGCAGCAACATCCAGTTATCAGATTGAGGGCCATTCATTTGGTGGTGCGGGCAAAACACATTGGGACACCTTCGCGCAAACACCGGGCAATGTGATTCGGGCTGAGCATGGCGGAGTTGCTTGCGATCACTATCACCGCTTTGAAGAAGATCTTGATCTTGCAGCAAGTCTTGGTCTCGACGCGTATCGTTTTTCAACCAGCTGGGCACGAGTACTGCCCGAAGGTCGCGGGAAACCGAATCAAGCGGGATTGGATTTCTACGATCGCTTGACTGATGCCATGCTTGAACGTGGGCTAAAACCTATGGCAACGCTTTATCACTGGGAATTGCCGGTACCATTGGCCGATCTTGGTGGTTGGCGGAACCCGGATATCGCCAATTGGTTTGCTGATTTCACTCACATTATAATGGATCGGATCGGTGACAGAATGTTCTCCGTATCCCCAATCAATGAGCCATGGTGCGTGGGATGGCTTTCACATTTTCTAGGTGTTCACGCTCCGGGTCTGCGGGACATTCGTGCAGCGGCGCATGCTATGCATCATGTAATGACTGGTCACGGTGCGGCCATCCGGGTCATGCGGGCGTTGGGTATGAATAACCTGGGTGCCGTGTGTAATTTTGAATATGCCCACCCTGCAACTGACAAACCGGACGATGTTAAAGCCGCACTGCTGTATGACGGGATCTACAACCGTTTTTTTCTGGGCGGGTTGTTTGAGGGGCAATATCCATCCGATGTGATGGAGGGTCTTGAGCCTCACATGCCTAGAGGGTTTGAAAATGATTTTGATCTGATCGGGCAACCACTCGACTGGTTAGGGATTAACTACTACACATGCACGCGAATCGAGTCCAATTCTGAACCGTGGCCATCTTATCATTCAGTTGACGGCCCGTTGCCAAAGACGCAAATGGGTTGGGAGATCTATCCCGATGGCCTGCATCATTTCTTGACCTGGACGCATGAGAATTACACTAAAGGATTGCCGCTTTATGTCACCGAAAACGGAATGTCTAATGCAGATGAAATAGGCCGAACAGATCAGGAGAGAATCGATTATCTTAACCAACACATTGCAGCTGCAAAGCGTGCCATCGCAGACGGTGTTCCACTGAACGGATACACCTTCTGGTCGCTGCTCGATAACTACGAATGGTCTCTCGGTTATGAAAAACGCTTCGGATTGGTTCATGTTAATTTCGACACGCTGGAACGCACTCCCAAAGCTTCGTACCTTGCTTTAAAATCTGCGCTGGCAAAATAGTCCTGTGTCATCCGACCCTATCTATCAGTAATCTATTCTCTGGCGATCGCTCCATTGTGAAACAGAGCCTTGCAGGTCAATGCCCAGCACTTTGGGTATTGATCTGGAGCAATGGCGCGACCACAAACCATAAGTGTTAGCCCCGACATCGCTGATGAGCAGCCAGTCTCCTTCGCTAATTGAAGGCAGTTCGATATTCCGAGCCAGATAGTCACCGGCAAAACAGAGTGGGCCAGCAATACTATAGATATTATCCGGGCCGTTTTTTTCGGTTCCATCACCATTGAGCACCTTAACGACAAGTGGCGCGGCCGGTGCATAGACATGCCTGGTAAATAGATCTGCACCAAGGTGTACGAAAACATTGTTCGCAGGACCTTCACCAACATACTCAACTTTGGTCAACGCGTATCCAGCAGCACGATGAGTCCACTGTCCAAACTCCGTCCTTAACTGATAGCCCGGGTAGGCAACGGCCAACTTTGCGACTTGCGCTGCGTAGTTGCACATTACGGGCTGTGCAGGTTCATTCTCAGCAGGCAGACCACCGCCAATATTGATTGTGTTTATGCGCCAATTGATGCTGTGTTCGGTACGATGTGAATCGATTGCGGTTGCGAGTTTAAATAGACGTTGTATTGCCTGCAACTGCACTGTTAGGTCACCCATTTGCGAGCCACTGTGCATATGTAGCGCTGTAATTGGGTGAATCAGGGAAGCGGCAAGTATCTCAGCTTGCGCGACGAGTGGTACACCAAATTTGCTTTCATCTGTGCTGACTGCGTACATTTCTGGTGCACCGGTATCTATACCCGGGTTAATTCGCAGACCTAACTGGCAACTCAGGTTGTCCGGGTAGCGCTGCAGTTCGCTGAGCATATTGGCATTAACCTGCATACCGGTGTAGGCTGCGCACTGAAGAATTTCTGCGCGGGTTTTAACCGGAGAGTCGAATACGATTTGCTGTGGCTCGGCACCAGCATCAAGCGCTAGCTCGACTTCCTCAATTGAAGCTGCCTCAAGCTCGAACCCGTGCGCTAGAATCGTTTTTAATATCTGTTTGTGGGGGTTCGTTTTAATTGCCACTGCGTGTCGCGTACCTTCAGGAAAGGCTTGTCTGAGTAAGTCGAGTCGATTCGTCAATACCTGCACGTCGACAATCAGCAGTGAAGTATCCTCCGGTTTCGCAGTAGCAAGAATCTGAGGCAGGTTGGCTGTTATGTTATGTTTGTTGTTCAATTCTAAGGCTCTATACCAGAATAATTGGATTAGAATAACACCATGCTTCTTAGAGCCAGTGTAACGATCGGTTTGTTTTTTTGGGAATACTTGCTTCGGATAATGTGAGGCAACTTTCAGGTACTAATTAGTACGGTTAATTGAATTGGTATTTAACGTTTGAGTGCTGTTTCAAGCTGGTGTTCTCTAATGGCGACGTAACATGCTCCACCAAAAATAATGATTCCACCTGCCCAGGTATAAAGGCTCACATACTCCCCAAAAAACCAATAGCCAAGTGCGGCTGTCCAAATAATTTTGGCAAAGTCGAATGGCAATACTATCGAGGTTTCTGCGTAAGCAAATGCCTTGGCAAGACACAGCTGCCCAAGTGTACCCGTGAGAGCTGCAAACAGCAGCCATGCCCATTGCAGGCCTTGTGGCCATTTCCAGACTAGAAGAGCAGGTAGTAAAGACAGAATTGATAGCAAGACTGTTACGTAGGCGGTGATAGTCAGAGGTGAATCAGTGTTGGAAAGCTGCTTGATAACGATCATAGTCAGAGCCCAGATGGATGCTGACCCTAGTACTAGTAACGCACCAAGTTCTATTGGTTGAGCACCAGGGCGCAAGATTACCAGTACACCGATAAAACCGGCAACAAGAGCCAACCAACGCCGCAACTTAACTTTCTCTCCAAGTAAAAGAATCGCTAAAACAGTGGCGAATAGAGGTGCCGTAAAACTCAGTGCCTGGACAACCGCAAGCGGTGTGATTGAGAGTGCGTAGAAAAACATTAACATTGCTACAACGTTCAACACAGAGCGTAAAACATGCCATTGGATGTGACGGGTTTTCAATAGCTCGCCACCGTTTTTTACCATAAATGGAAAAAGAAATAGAACAGCGAGAGAGTTGCGAAAAAAAGCAATTTCAAACGGATGAAGATCACTGCTCAGGTAACGCACACAAACATGCATCATAGAAAACAACACAGTTGATCCCAGCATTGCTGAACAACCGAGTAGAATACTTTTCTGATGGAATTGGTTGGGCATATTTTCTTTTAGTTTTATGGTTCATTGCAGCTCAATGATAACGTCACTGTTGTCCCGGTTATGAAGCGGGGACATCATTGATTTTCTTAACTCTAGCACTTAACCACTCCCGTACCATATACAACGCGCCAATAGTCGATTACAGGCACTACTTCTTGCGTTTCAACATCAGGCGGGTTTCATTTTCCAGATATTTATTCTGGGGTATACTCGATGGGCCAGGCTATCAGTACCGCCGTTGAGACCTGGAAGTTTAAGTTTTTTCGTATTTGGACCCGCTCGCGCTAAAGACGACATGTTCTCTTTTTTTGAAGACCTTATTGACCCTTTCAAACCTGAAAGCTCAGAGCGGCCGCCAGGTGAATCAGTTGTCCGGTTTATTGTTTATTTTGCGGCTCAGGCACCTTGGGTGTTTCTGGCGTTACTGATTTTTGGTGGACTTCAGGCATGGATTGAAATATCTCTGTTCGGATTTATCGGCACCGTGGTCGATCTGCTTGATGGTGCTAATGCCGATACGGTGTTTGCAGAACATTGGGCCACTTTTGCGTGGATGGTATTGTTTGTTGGCGTGATACGGGTGCTGATCATGGCCATGGGAATATTGCTAATAGAGCAGACCCTCGGGCCCTCTATATTCAATATGATCCGATGGCAGTCACATAGAAACGTTGTGCGCCAAAGTTTAAATTTCTTCCAGAATGATTTCGCCGGACGCATTGCCACTAAGGTGATTCAGGCGGGTAATTCGGTCACTGATTTTTTAATCACATTGCTCGATACAGTCTGGTTGATAATGCTGTATGTCATCAGCACTCTAATACTGTTTCTTGATCTCGACTGGCGACTATCGCTTTTTCTGTGTTTCTGGTTATGTATATATGCCGTTATTCTGTTTCGCTACGTACCGTCAGTGCGTGATAAAGCGCGGCAAGTAGCTAATGCCAGGTCGGTTCTTACCGGCCGTCTGGTAGACAGCTACTCCAATATCAATCTGGTCAAAATAGACAGCCGTCCCGAACGCGAAGATGAGTTTGTCGCGGAAGGCATGCGCGGTTTGATCGCGGCAGCTCGTCAGTTTGGTCGCACTATCGCGATGCTTCGTATCTCGGTGATACTTAACAATTCTTTAATGCTAATAGGGGTGGGCTATTTATGCTTAATGCTTTGGCAGCGTGGTGATATTTCGGTAGGACAAATAGCCTTCGCTATGGGGCTGGTGCTGCGTCTAAACTTACTGGCCAATCGATTTCTTGGGCAGGTAAACGCTTTGTTTCGCAACATGGGACAGGCGCAAGATTCTATGCAATGTGTTGCACAGCCAGTCGATCTTCACGACAAGCCCGAAGCCGGTGAATTAAAGGTTGATCAGGGCCAGATTGTTTTTAAAAACGTTTTCTTTAATTACGGTCAGTCTTTGGAACGCGACAGTTCTGCAAAATCTTTGGTTGTGCAAACTAAGGAGAGCGCTTCGAAAACGCCTGTCATCGAGGATTTCTCGCTACACATTTATCCCGGAGAAAAGCTTGGGTTGGTTGGCCCCTCGGGAGCGGGTAAATCCACTCTGGTGAATTTGTTATTACGTTTGTACGATATCGACCATGGTTCCATACTAATAGATGGTCAATCCATTGGTGATATCACGCAGTCATCGTTACGTTCGTCCATTGGCATGGTGACTCAAGACACTGCACTGCTACATCGTTCCATTCGCGACAACATTGCTTACGCAAGGCCTCATGCAACGGAACAAGAAATCGTAGCCGCAGCAAGTAAAGCACATGCACTCGATTTTCTGGAAGATTTGCAAGATGGGCAAGGTCGTACAGGACTTGATGCGTATGTAGGAGAACGAGGCGTCAAGTTATCAGGTGGACAGCGTCAGCGAATCGCGATTGCTCGAGTACTGCTTAAAGACGCGCCAATTCTGGTTCTGGATGAAGCCACCTCTGCACTGGACTCAGAGATAGAGGCTGCTATTCAAGCAAGCCTTCAGGATCTGATGACAGGGAAAACAGTCATTGCTATTGCTCACCGACTCTCTACTATCGCGGCCATGGACCGGTTGATCGTGCTCGAAGATGGTCGTATTGTTGAAACGGGTACGCACGAAGAACTGATTCGCAGGGGCGGGCGCTATGCATCACTGTGGTCTCGTCAGTCAGGCGGATTTCTGGACAGGCATCAACAATGACTCAGCAGCATTTCCAACTACGTAAGACTTGTAGCTGCCGGTTGATTATTGCTGTCCCTGCTCGGGAAAAGTGCACAACCTTGACGAATGAAAGTAAAGTCGTGGCATGATTGCCAATTTGATGATGTACCAGCGGCCCCAACTGATAGAAGCCCATGCGCGCTTTTGGATATTGATTCGCAAATACCTCAGCGCCGCAGGCATCGACAGTCCCGAGGAGCTGTCCCAAGACGCCAAAGAGTGCTTTGTCTGGGAGCACCCCGATTTGGTTTTAAGCCAAACCTGTGGAATGCCCTATCGCACATCGTTACAGAACAAAGTCCAGCTTGTTGGTACGCCTGACTATGGATTGGATGGCTGTTTGCCTGGGTACTATCGCAGTGCCATTATTGTGCGCGCTGATGATGTTCGAAGACAGATAGCTGAATTCAGGGATACAACCTTTGCCTACAACCAAACGTTTTCGCAATCAGGTTACGCGGCTCCGTTCTGGCATGTGAAACCCAAGGGGTTCTGGTTCAAAAAAAGAGTGCATGTTCTACAACACCTTGAATCCGCACGAGCTGTTGTAAATGGGTTTGCCGATATCGCGTCGATTGATGCGGTTACATGGCGAGACATTGCAAAGTACGAAACCTTTGCAACTGGCTTGCGCGTTCTGGAATGGACTGAACCCACACCTGGTCTGCCTCTGATTACGGCTTTGGGCAATGATACGGACCTCATTTTCAAGGCGGTAACTGACGCAATTAAAGCATTGGACGAGCAAAACAAATCGCAACTTGGTATTCAGGACATAGTGAAAATACCGAAGGAAGATTACCTGAAAGTACGAAATCCGGATTAGATCGGCTTTCACGAAAGGAGCCGGTGCATCCTGTTTTTCCACTAAATAAAGTGAAATTTGCTACAATATATGCAAATATACGAATAAATGTATTGATTGTATTTGCCAGGCCCAATATCTGCCTTTCGTTATTATGTGAATTTAATCAAAACCAAAATTTTGCGCTAGTGGGAAACAGCGATGTCAGGAGTCAATCTATGAAGCACGTCGATCGCGAGTCTACAAAGAAGTCAGAAAAATTGAGCAGGCGAGAATGGTTAAAAAAGTCAGCTAAATTGGGTGGTGTTGTTGGTGCCACATTGTCAGTGCCCAAAATTGCAGAAGCAGCGACTGCCGATCCTTTGATAACCGAAATCCAGGATTGGAATCGGTATATGGGTGATGGAGTTGATGCACGCCCGTACGGCCTGCCTTCGCAATTTGAAAATGATGTGGTGCGACGCGATGTAAGTTGGTTAACGGCCGATGCGAAATCGTCAATCAATTTTACACCGCTCCATAAGCTTGACGGAATCATCACACCAAACGGCGTTTGCTTCGAGCGGCATCACAGCGGTATTGCTGAAATTGACCCAGCGAATCATCGCCTGATGATTAACGGTCTCGTGGACGAGCCATTGGTTTTTACCATGCAAGATCTCGAGCGCTTCCCACGCGAGAGTCACGTCTATTTTCTGGAGTGCGCTGCAAACACGGGCATGGAGTGGCGCGGTGCTCAATTAAATGGATGTCAGTTCACTCATGGCATGGTGCATAACGTTATGTACACGGGTATCCCTTTAAAGTATCTGCTTGAAGAGGCCGGACTAAAAACCAATGCCAAGTGGTTGTTACCAGAAGGCGCTGATCCGTCTCACATGACACGTTCAATCCCAATGGAAAAAGCCCTGGATGATTGCCTGGTCGCGTTCAAAATGAACGGTGAAGCCTTAAGACCCGAACAAGGATACCCATTGAGGTTGGTTGTGCCCGGGTGGGAAGGAAATATGTGGGTTAAGTGGTTGCGTCGCCTTGAAGTGGGTGATAAGGCTTGGCACCATCGGGAAGAGACCTCTAAATACACTGATTTACTGGCCGATGGTACAGCGCGTCGATTTACCTGGACGATGGATGTCAAATCCGTGATAACCAATCCCAGCCCGCAAGCACCCATCCTGCATGGGCGTGGGCGAACTGTATTGACCGGATTAGCGTGGTCGGGCCAAGGCAAAATTAAACGCGTAGATGTGTCTATAGATGGTGGCAGAAACTGGAAAACAGCCAGACTCGATGGGCCGTCGCTTGCAAAATCACTACACCGCTTTTACTACGATTTTGAATGGGATGGCAGTGAGATGTTTTTGCAAAGCCGAGCCATCGATGAATTCGGTCAGGTGCAACCCACCAAAAACGATCTGCGTTTAGCGCGCGGGGAAAATTCCATCTATCACAATAATTCCATCCAGACCTGGCATGTGAAGAACGATGGCGCTGTTGAAAACGTGGAGATTTCATAAAATGAATATGCGTGCTTTTACGTTCGTTTTATTGTTGTTCACGGGATTGTCAGTTCAGGCAAGTGATGTGCTGGAAGGACAAGCATTATTTAAACAATGTTTGAGTTGTCATGCGATTGGTCCAGAGGCGAAGAATCTATTTGGACCACAACTCAACGGCGTCTATGAAAAACCAGCCGGGTCCGTCGCTGGGTACGACTATTCTGCGGCGTTCAAAAACGCTACCGCAGGCGGGTTAGTCTGGAACGATGAATCGCTGGATAAGTTTCTTGAAAGTCCACTGGAATACATGCCGGGGACAAAAATGGCTTTTCCCGGTGTTCGTGATCCTGATCAGAGAGCGCAAGTTCTGGCATTTTTACGTGCAGTTGGTGTGGATGGAGTCTTGCCTGAAGAACCAGCAAAGCCCGAAAAAAGTGACGAACAGAAACCCAGACCGTTGGCCTCAGAGGCAGTCATTCCAACACATGGCGTGCTGCACATTGGAAGAAGTGCTCTGCCTGAAGAAGTTGCCGCTTGGGATATTGATATACGCCCTGACGGACTTGGACTTCCTGAAGGGTCCGGTAATGCCATAACCGGTGGCGAGATCTATGACGCACAATGTGCTGCATGCCACGGTGTTTTTGGTGAAGGCACAGGACGTTGGCCAGTGCTTGCAGGAGGTTTAGATACGCTTACTGAAGAGCGGCCAGAAAAAACCATCGGTTCCTATTGGCCTTATTTGTCTACGGTGTTCGACTATGTGCGTCGTGCGATGCCATTCGGAAATTCGCGATCATTAACAGATGATGAGGTTTATGCAATTACCGCCTATTTGCTTTATCTGAATGATTTGGCAGAAGAAGATTTTGAACTGACTTCGGAAAATTTCGTGTCAATACAGATGCCCAACGAAGCTAACTTTATTGACGACACAAGAGCGGACGAAAGTTATTTCGAACCGTCCGCCGAACCGTGTATGTCTAATTGCATAGATACGCCTGCTACCGTTACCATGCGAGCGCGAGTACTTGACGTCACACCCGATGGTGAATAGGTTAGACGTTCGAGTCTAACGGAGCAGGTTTTGAAACTACATTCGATTTTAGCCAGCGCCTTGGCATTGTGTTCACTTCCTCAGATGCTGGCGGCGCAGCAAGCGACAGAGGGCAACAATATTGGCGCGCTCTGCATGGCCTGTCATGCGACCACGCCCGACGCGGGCACAAGAATTGGGCCGCATCTGTCAAACATTGTTGATCGGCCTGCAGCCGATGTTAGTGGGTTCAACTATTCAGCTGCTTTAAAAGCAAAGGGTGCAAGCGGGCTGGTCTGGACACGGGAGTCATTGAACGAATTTCTTCGTAGCCCCGATGACTATGTAGAAGGCGTTGCCATGGCTTACT
>Ga0114956_1000286_pt1 | contig 34701 bp, 29 predicted proteins | sample MaitaG_FD_87304 | JGI IMG/M metagenome (GOLD analysis project Ga0114956, IMG submission 87304) | Marine algal microbial communities from Maine, USA - Maine_Asex2 metaG | ecosystem: Host-associated > Algae > Red algae > Unclassified | place: Maine, USA | collected 2015-01-05 | reverse complement strand
CCAGACATTGTATAAATGTAGTGAGCTCATTGGTATTACCTAGCATGTCTGAGCCAGCTTTGTATTTTCGCAGACTGTCTCGATACACATGAAGATACATATTGGAACAACCAAAGGTCTCGTGACTCTAGCTCAAGATGGGCAAAACTGGAACATCGTCAAGACTCAATTCCTTGGCCTTCCAGTCTCAATGATACACCACGACGCAGATACCGGGAGATGGTGGACTGCCCTGTCGATCAAGCATTGGGGTCCGAAGTTGCATAGCTCTTCAGACGGTACAAAGACCTGGCAGGAAGTACCTGCTCCGCGCTATCCGATCGAAAGTGAGGTTAAGCCAGGTATACCTGCCAACCTCCGGCTCATCTGGAGTATGGCAAGTAGTTCAGAACATCTCTACATCGGTAGTGAGCCGGGAGGCCTTTTTAAGGCAAAACAGGACGGAAGTGCCCCTACCCTTGTCTCTGCCCTTTGGAACCACGAAAGCCGACACGATCATTGGTTCGGTGGTGGCCGCAACTATCCAGGCATTCATAGCATTTGTATTCATCCTCACGACGAAAAGCAAATCTTGGTCGGCATAAGTTGTGCCGGAGTCTTTAAGACAAGCGATGGCGGAGAGAACTGGCATGCGATGAACGATGGCCTGAGGGCCGACTATCTTCCAGATCCATATGTGCCAGTCGGACATGATCCCCACAGCATGCAAATTTGTCAATCCCAGCCAGACGTGATTTGGCAACAAAACCATTGTGGTGTCTTTCGAACGGAAAATGGTGGTAAGCGCTGGCAAGATGTTACTTCAAGAGATGGCTTGGGAAAATATGGTTTTGGTCTGGTGATCGACCCTGAAGACCCACTGAGGGCATGGATTATCCCAGCCGAATCAGACCAGCGCAGAGTCGCTCATGGCCTGTCACTAAAAGTATGCGAAACCCGTGATGGTGGTGGCTCGTGGATCAGTCATACCCATGGTCTGCCCCAGGAAAACTGCTTTGACCTAGTCTTTCGACATGCTTTTGCAGCGCATGAAGAGATGATGGCTTTTGGCACGACAAATGGCAATCTGTACCTCAGCCGAGATCGCGGGAAGCACTGGAGTCTCTTAGATACCCATCTCCCCCCCATTCATGTAGTTCGTCTCAGATGAAAATAGCAGCCATAGTCCTTGCTGCGGGCATGTCGCGACGCATGCAGCATCTCAATAAAATGCTTTATCCGCCAGCGGATCCGATCTTGCGACGCGTAGTGCGTCATCTTCCGTCTGATCGACTTGAGGAGATCGTAGTCGTGACTGGCTACCAGGCCACAGATATTAAAAATCTACTGGCAGATGAAGGGGTCAGATTTATACATAATCCCAAGTATGAAACGGGTATGGCGTCCTCCCTAAAAATCGGAATAGACCGCATTGGCAAACCCATAGATGGAGCACTGATTTGCCTTGGCGACATGCCCGATTTGCAAAGATCAGATTATGAACAAGTGATCAATGCTTTTACGGGACAACCGGCTCATGTAGTGCAGCCTTCCTGGCAAGGCCGCAGCGGTCATCCGGTCCTTCTTTCGGCAGACCTGTTCTTGAAATTTGATGCGCTGGCAGACATAGATCAAGGAGGTCGTGCGATCATAGAGAAGATACCAACTCAAAACAAAGTAATTCTCGCCATGTCATCGAGTGCCTGTCTGCGTGACTATGATTCTCTCGATGACTTTGAGGCACCTTCGCCATCTTTGGCACCAACTTAAATGCTATACTTGTGTTGAGATCACAGTGGAAAAACAAGCGATGAAGACCGGTATTTTGATTGCCAACTTGGGCACACCAGATCAGCCCACGCGGATGGCGGTGGGTAGTTATTTACGTCAGTTTCTCACAGATGGTCGTGTGATTGATTATCCATGGCTGGCACGCCAACTGCTGGTGCGTGGCATCATCATTCCCTTTCGCGCTGGCAATTCGACTAAACTGTATCAACGACTATGGACCCCGGAAGGATCTCCACTCAAGATTTATGCCGAGCGTGTAGCGGAAGGAGTGCAACAGCTACTCGGAGATGACTACGTCGTAGAGTTGGGGATGCGGTATAAAAATCCTTCCATCCCTTCAGCCATTGCCAGGCTGCTCAAAGCAAAGGTGGATCGGATCATCGTCTTTCCCATGTTTCCGCAATACGCATCGGCCAGCACCGGCTCATTGCATGAAGAGGTGATGCGCATAGTCAGCAAAGAGCAAACCATTCCCGGCCTTGTCCTGATCAGAGACTACTACGATCATCCTGCTATGATCGATGTGATTTTAGACCATGCAGCTAAGTTCGACATCGCAAGTTACGATCATGTCCTTTTCAGCTATCATGGTATCCCTGTACGTCAATTGCGCAAAGCCGACCAGGAGTCACATTGCAAGCAAGGGCCAGATTGCTGCCAGCAAATCACCGCAAAAAATCAAGGCTGCTACAGCGCCCAATGCTATGGCACCACGAGAGCGCTCGTCGCAAAACTAGGACTGGATAATTCTGATTACACGACCTGCTTTCAATCGCGACTTGGCAAAGAAACCTGGACAGAACCCTATACGAGTGATGTGCTTAAAGAGCGTGCCGGGAAAGGAGACAAGCGTATTTTGGTCTTCAGCCCTGCCTTTGTCGCTGATTGCCTCGAGACCATAGTCGAAGTTGATTACGAGTACCAAGAGGAATTTGTCGAAATGGGCGGCGAAAAACTGACCCTCGTGCCTAGCCTTAACGATGATAGTGCATGGATGAATTGCATTGTGCAAATAATCAAGGAACATGGCGGCTAAGAAGTCGGGACTTACATTTGATGCACTTCTCAAAGAGCTCAAGGCTCAGACATTTGCCCCGATTTATTTTCTGCAAGGGGATGAGCCGTATTACATCGATTTGCTCTCCAATTACTTTGAGCAAAAGATCCTCGATGAAACGGAAAAGGCTTTTAATTTAACCGTTCTTTATGGGCGTGACATTGATCACCTTGCTGTGATCGACCAGGCTCGCAGATTTCCAATGATGTCTCGGTACCAAGTTGTCGTCATTCGCGAAGCTCAGTATATGCGTGATTTAACTCAGCTCGAAAAGTATGTTGAAAATCCAGCGCCGGAGACAATTTTGGTGATCTGCTACAAGCACAAAAAGCTAGATAAACGCACCAAATTTGCGAAGCAGTTGTTGAGCAGTGGGGTTTTTTTTGAGAGCAAGCGCATTTATGCAAATCAAGTGCCGGGCTGGATCACAAGCTATCTCAAGAAGAAAAAATTGACCATAGCAACAAAAGAAGCCAGTCTAATTGCAGAATATTTGGGCAGTGATTTGGCAAAAATATCCAACGAATTGGATAAGATGATTCTCAATATCGAGCGCGAGTCCATCACCCAAGAAGATATAGAAAAGTACATCGGCATTAGCAAAGACTATAATATTTTTGAATTGCAGTCAGCGCTTGCAACAAGAAACGCCAGCAAAGCATACCGAATAATACGCTATTTTATTCGTGACCCGAAGAACCACCCCATGGTTTTAATTGTCTCTGGTCTATTTAATTATTTTTCAAAAATATATTTACTGCATGGTTTAAAAAATGCTTCAGATCGCGAAGTGATGCAGACCCTCCGTCTTTCCAGTCCTTATTTTGTGCAGGAGTATCGACTAGCACAACGCAAGTACTCAAGGCAAAAGACGGAGTCTGTGATCAGATTGCTGAGGGACTATGATTTGCGTAGCAAGGGCGTGGGAAATGACCATTTTTCACACGAAGCCTTGCTGCAAGAAATGATTTATCGCATATTGACTCTATGACTAGTGATACCAGTTCTCACGAGAAACAGAAAAAGCAGCAAAAGGCGAAGCTGCTTTATCACCAGCGCGACGTAAGTTGGCTCTCGTTTAATGCACGAGTACTGCAAGAAGCTGCAGACCCATCTGTGCCTCTGCTGGAGCGCTTGAAATTCCTGGCGATTTACTCAAGCAACCTTGATGAATTTTATCGAGTACGTGTCGCCTCTCTCAGGGGCATGAAGGAACTCCCAAAACAAGAACGGAGTGAGCAAGAAAAGAAGCCACGCAAATTACTGCGAAAAATTCGCGCCATTGTCGACACTCAGCAGCAAAGGTTCGGCAGTATTTTTCAGCATGAGATTATTCCCCAATTAGAGGCAAACGGTGTTTTTTTGGTCGACCACAAAAGCCTGAGTGCCTCCGAAAAAGAACAAGTTTCTGACCTTTTTCACAATAAGATATCCAAAGATGTAGAGGCGCAAACTTTATCGCTAGAGCAACCGAGCCCATTCTTGGCAAACCAGCAACTCTATCTAGTAGTCGACTTGGGCTCAGACGATTCTTTTGGGCTAGTCAATGTTCCGTCAGAAGAGGTTGGTCGTTTCTTTCTTCTCTCAGAGCAACCCGACACCCGAGTACTCAATCTGGATGAGCTCATCAGGACTCAATTGCCGCAGATGTTTCCAGGCATGGTAGGCGCATATGCGGTAAAGATGAGTCGAGATGCAGAACTCCATCTCACCGAAGAATATGGAGGCGATTTAATAGAAAAAATCAAAGAAGCCGTCGCAAAGCGTGAGAAAGGACTCCCCACTCGATTCCTCTATGACGCCACGATGCCTCCTTACCTGCGCGCTTTGCTAAAGGACTTTTTCCAGCTCAGCAAATTGGATTTAATACCAGGAAGTACTGCCCACAACTTCAATGATTACTTCTCGTTTGCAAGCTTGGTAAATCGACCTCAACTGGAATACAAGCCCATGCCCCCGCTTGTGCATCCTCAATTAGAGCGTGCTACTTCCCTTCTGGAGGAAATCTGGACGCGAGATCACCTCACCCACTATCCTTATCAAACGTTTGATTATCTCCCCCAGCTTCTGGACGAAGCCATCGCCCATTCAGACATCACTCACCTCTGCATGACTCTGTATCGGACCTCAAAAGACTCCGCAGTCGCTTCACGACTGCTGCAAGCATGTGAGCGAGGAGTGCAGGTGACTGTCTTTATTGAAGTAAAGGCTCGCTTTGATGAAGAAAACAATTTGATGTGGGGTAATCGTTTGCGTGATGCAGGTGCTCAAGTAATCTACAGTTTTCCAGGCATTAAGGTACATAGCAAGCTTCTCTTGATAAAATTTCAGAAGCAAAATGATATCGCCTACGTTGGTACGGGAAATTTTAACGAGAAGACGGCCCTCATTTATAGCGACCACGCCTTACTGACCAGCAATGCATCAATTACCGAGGAAGTAGATCGGGTTTTTGCTGTGCTCGATCGATCGCTCATCATTCCTCGCACTAAGCTGCTTTTGGTTTCTCCATTTACCCTACGGGACGAGATCACCAATAAGATAGATCGCGAAATAGCGCATGCGGCCAATGGCAAAAATGCATGCATATCCTTTAAGATGAATAGTCTTGAAGATCGCCGTATGGCAAATAAGATATATCAGGCAGCCGAAGCAGGTGTCAAAGTAAGATTGATCGTGAGAGGCATTTGCGTATTGAACACGGCCCAAGTGCGATCAAAAAACCTTGAGGTGATCAGCATCGTCGATCGTTTCTTGGAGCATAGTCGCATTTATCACTTTGAAAACGGTGGTAGATCTGAGTTGTACATAGGTTCTGCAGACATGATGGGCCGTAATCTAGATCGACGAATTGAAGTGCTGGTGCCCATTATAAGCCCGATTCTTTACAAGGAACTCATAGCTATTTTTGAGATGCAGTGGAAAGATCGAGTGAAGGCTCGGATCCTGGATGGAAAATTGGCAAATGCATACCGGGATGCTCATCGAAAAGACAAAGTGAAACGACGAGCTCAACATGACATCTACACATATCTTCAAGAGCGCATCAGCGAAATCTAGGGAGGCACGGGCTCCAAACTATCTATGCACAACCAAGACTTTTGCCCCGAAAAAAGGATACATTAGTGTTCTCAATTCACCTAAACAATGAGCGCACCAACTGTTTTGATTGTAGATGATCGAGAATTCGATCGGATACTTTACAAAGAGTATTTGGGAGAAGGCAACTATGCCTTCCTGGAGATTGACGATGGCGAGCAAGTTCTACCTACGCTAGAAAAAACTGTGCCCGAACTCATACTTCTCGATTGGCAGATGCCCAGGATGGGTGGCCTCGACACTCTAAAGATTCTCAAGCGAGACGAAAAGTATTCTGACATACCAGTCATCATCATCACTGGTCTACAAGATGAGCGCGTGCTGGAAGAAGCGTTTAATTTTGGTGGCGTTGATTTTCTCAATAAGCCTGTGACACGCATCGAGTTAAACTCGCGTGTTACCAATGCATTGAATCTATTTCATGCCAAGCAAAGACTGCAAAAGCAAAAAGATGAATTGTCAGAGCTGAATCGGATTATCACCAGCCAAAAGGAAGAACTGCAAGAAACTCTAAAAATAAAGATGGAGCTCTCACAGCTCAAAGAGCAAGAATTCAGGAGAGAAATCGAAGAGAAGAAGAGGTCGATGATGACACTCGAGGTAAACAGCACAAAGGTCAATAACAACTTGGATCGGATACGGTCTCAGGTAAAAGACCTTGAGCGAGTGGCGAAAGAGGACGGAGGAATCGACAAAATCGTCCGTAGTTTGAAGCGCCTGGATCGTGATCTTGAGGAACTCACCAGCAAGCAAGATTCATGGGAGGATTTCAAAACGATGTTCGAGAGTATCAATCCTGATTTTTTTCGAAAGCTAGCGCAAGTAAATCCCAAATTAACGACCCTAGATTTAAAACACTGTGCGTACATTAAAATGAATATTGATAACTATGAGTTGTCAAATATTTTGAATGTAGAAATGAAGAGTCTTCAGATGACTCGCTATCGCATCAAGAAAAAGCTAGAGTTGGAAGAGTCTAAAACCTTGCGAGAATTTCTACTATCACTCTAGTCTAAACCATTTACTGGTCATCAAACGCATTGGAGAGCAACAGCTCTTGCTCTCTTCTCACCTTCTCGACCAGATCTTTGGCAATGGTAAAGCGGATGGTTGCCCCGCTTGATTTACCTTGAGTAACCACCTCGATCCGACCGAAGTGCTGCTCCACGATCTTCTTGCATATCGCAAGACCCATACCAGAACCTTCGTACTTATCCGAGCTATGCAACTTCTGAAATAGTAGAAAAACCTTGTCTGCATACTTTTCGTCAATACCAATCCCGTTGTCGCTAATTGTAAAAATCCAATGGGTGTCATTTGATGTACAATCGATAGCTATTTTCGGTTCGTCTTTTTCTGTCTGAAATTTGAGGCTATTGCTGAGGAAATTAAGCAGCAATTGCCGCAATTTGATGCCATCGGCCATCAGATCTTCCGGCAGGTTGCTCCACGATATTTTAGCTCCTGAATCTTCGATCTGCGGTTTTAAGTCATGCAGGACACTTTCCAGGAGCTTTTCAAATTCGACTGGTTTTACGTTTATCTTTTGTTGGTTTAGTCTTGAATAGGCAAGCAAATCATCAATCAAAGCGAGCATGTTTTTCGAGCTTTCAAGAATGATTCCCAGAAAGTAATTTTCTCGATCAGAGAGTTTTTCTCCTGCCGTTTTATTCAACAAGTCTGCAAAGCTGCCGATGCTACGAGCAGGAGCCTTGAGGTCATGGCTCGCGATGTAGGCAAAATTTTCCAATTGCAGGTTGGATTCGATGTAGCGTTCGAGTTCTTCCTTCTTATAGTTTAGATCTACAAGCTGATTTTGTATTGTGCGCTCGGCATCACGCTGCTCGGTCACATCACTAAGTATACGCACTACAAATATACTGTCGTCTTGCTCCAGCAATCTAAGCACACCCTCTGTATAAATCAATCTTCCATCACCATGACGTATAAGCCAAGACCCTGTCACTACCTGCTTTTGTAGCAATCTACCTAGTTCGTCTCTTTTTTCAATCTCGGTTTTGTGAATATCTGCGGGGATGATATTTGCGATTGTCGACGTCGTATTAAACGAATCTTCATCAAAGCCCAAGAGATCAAACATCACGCCATTGCGGATGAGTATCTTGCCTTGCTCCAAGTCCTTATCTGAACGCTCAAACTCCAGAATATCAATGCCTTCAAATGAATTTGAAATGAGTGATTGGTAGATCGCCTTCTCGTTTTCGAGTTCCTTTTCTACCTCCAGCATTTCGGTTATGTCATTATGCACAATCGTGATCTCATCGCTGCCATCTGCAGATTTTCGATTTTTTGCATACGCTTCTACCCAAAATGATCGCCCATCTGCAGCCACGGCCCTAAATCGCTGTGATTCGACAGTGCCAGCGCGCTTTACAGTAGCAATAAAAGTTTCTAGTCGTGCACGATCTGCTGGCAAGACGTAGTCAAACACTGAGCGCGTATCACCAGGTGCCATTGGGCTGGGCTCACCAAAAATCTCTAGTGCACGAGGCGATGCATACAGATGTATGCCTTCTTCATTCAAAATGCTGATGCCACTGGGAGAAGATTCAACGATAGAACGGTACCTCGCTTGCGAGGTTTCTAGGCGCTTGTTTGCGATGACTTCTGCAGAAGCATCTGCATAGCAAAGCAATACACCGGTTCGTTTGCCTGTAGCATCAAAGAGTGCTCTGGCCGCTCCTTGCACGTGCAGTGCCTCGTTGGCAGAGGATACAGACTCAAAGAAAAGTGATTTCGCTTCGTCTGAAACAAGTCCATGTAGCTCTTCTTTTATCCTCTTTCTATCTTTTGACGCAACAAGGGCAAAAAAGTCCTCCACCTTCTGTGATAACTTGATTCCATGTATTTCCAAGATCCTTTTCGAAACAAACTGAACTTGGAAATCATCGCCAAGCTGCATGATACCTGCCGGTGATGTATCAATCAAGGTCCTTGTCTGATCCTGGGCCGCACGCAGTGCAGCTTCAGAAAGATGTTGCTCCGTCAAGTCGATTGCCGTAGCAAGAATACCTCTAAATGACCCATCTTCTTTCTCCAAACGATGCAAGGTCAGCTCAGCAGGGACGATATGTCCGTCCCGATGTGCAAATTGTGCTTGATACCTAATCTCACCTTTGGTCCCCTCTTCCAATAATTTCGCAACCTTAATAACTTTCTCACGTCCATCTGGAATATGTACATCCAGGGGGGTTTTTCCAATCAGATCAGACACTTCATACCCCATCATTTTTGCAAAATTAGGATTGACCTGGATAAACTTGAAGTCTTCTGCAACTGCGAGTCCGACACTGGCTCGATCAAAAACTGTCATTAGATCAGCCCGTGAATTCAGTACGGCTCTTACTCCTTGCTCCTCTGAAACACCGTCAAAAGGATGATCAATCAAATCTTGTGACTCTACCTGTGCCTTGTGGTGGTCCCGGTCCTTTTGATAGCGCAAGATTTGCACCGCAAGCCAGCCCTGATAGTGCTTGCAAACAGTCAATAGTGAATCAAGATCCTTTGGTAATCGACTCCACACTGAAAGACTGCCAATCACAGAACCTTCGTGAAATAAAGGAATTCCAACAAAGGTCACAGCTCCAAGTTCCCTGATCAGATCATATTCAGGATACCTATCTTGAAGCTTCTTTGGAATGGTCAGGGGTTTTCCAGTCTCATAAACCTCCAAGAGCGGACCTTGCTCAAGGGTGACAACACTTTCTGGTTTGTGGTCGATGACTTCATCCTTCAAAACCGAGACAGGCTCGATATTGATGGGATCCGTGTTCATTGGATAAATCAGGCGATCTACGGTAGCGTTCTCCACACCATATTGTCCCTGAAGCGCAACAAGAAACTGGTTCAACGCAGTGCCTGGATCTGCGTGGAAAATCTCTCCGCTCAATTTGGCAATCACATCTGAAACCTTCGCGCTCTGCCCGCTAGACAGTGGCAATGCCTCCCCTAATTTCCTCAAAGACCTCACTTTACTCATTAATCGACTTCTGGTTCCTCTTGCTCAATTCTTTCAACTTTCTTAATTATAGATCTTTGCTAGTTACTGATAAGACGTTTGCCGATCGGCACAGCGATGCAGGCTACCTCTACCACCAGCCTACAATCAGTCTACAACATCCATTTCTCATGGCCACGAATAGGCCGCACTGAAGACCAGCTTTCTTTTTCACGCTCAGAGGTCTTTTGGAATGATTGATGAATCAGAACGATTCATGACAGATCACTAGCAAAGCTTCGGGCATTTGAGATGAGATTACTACATTTGCTGAAGTGAAACAGAAAAATTTGTTTTGGTGCTGGTCTCTTGTTCCCCTCCGGGTGGTGTGACCAGTCCTCTATTTAAAAATAATAACGGCTTGTCAGACACTCTGGCAGGCCGTTTTCTTTTGTTGTGATGAAAAAAATAAAAATACGGGCCGAGCATCGGCAATTGCTCTCTGATACCGCTACGCCGGTGGGCATCTATCTGAGTTTACGCGAGCAATTTGATGTTGTTTCGCTCTTGGAAAGCAATGATTCCAGGTCTTCTGAAAACAGTAAATCGATCATTGGTTTCGACCCTTTATTGGTTGTGCAGGTGGCAAATCAGGAGATGGTCGGCACGCTCTGCGGAAAAGAAGTACATCGGAAAATACTTGAATCTCCGATGCAATTGGCAGATGATTTCAAGCTTCTTATGGACCACATTGAGATTGAAAACCTATCTGAGGGGCCAACAACGGGATTCGTAGGGCACACCTGTTTTGATGCCGTACGGCATTTTGATACGATGGCATTCGATCCGGCAAAACGGAATGTTGATATCCCAGATCTACACTACATCTTCTACCGATATTTTGTCACGATCGACCACTTTCATGAAATACTACATCTTACTGAAAACCGACTTGAGGATGATCAATCCAATCTGGATGAGACAGAAAAATATCTCTTTGCACATCATCGACCTAAAAGCGATTTTAATACAATCGGAGAAGAGACATCCAATCTGACAGATGCTGAATTTCGTGAGCTAGTCTCACGCGGCAAATACCATTGTCGCATTGGAGATGTATTTCAAATTGTCTTATCCAGACAATTTCATCAAAAATTTAGCGGAGATGAATTTAATGTCTACCGAATCTTAAGATCAATAAACCCATCTCCATATCTCTATTTTTTCAATTTCGGATCTTATAAAATATTCGGAAGCTCTCCCGAGGCACAATTGGTCATCCGGGACGACACCGCAACGCTTAATCCCATTGCTGGCACGTATCGCAGATCTGGAGATGATGACGAGGATCTGCGCATGGCACAGGCACTTGCAAAAGATCCAAAGGAGGTGGCAGAACATATTATGCTGGTCGATCTAGCACGCAATGATCTGGGACGCCACGGAAAAAATGTGGTCGTCAAAGAATTGAAAGAGATTCAATATTTCAGCCACGTCATTCACTTAGTGTCTAAGGTAGAAGCAAAATTACCGCCAGACCACAATAGCATGGAAGTCTTTGGCAACACCTTTCCCGCCGGCACCCTGTCTGGAGCTCCGAAATATAAAGCCATCGAATTAATTAATTCGTATGAAAATGTACATCGCTCTTTCTATGGAGGAGCGTTGGGTTTTATCGATCTCAATGGCAACATGAATCAAGCAATCGTAATCCGTTCTTTTCTCAGCAAAGACAACGTGCTGACTTCTCAAGCAGGAGCAGGTATAGTCTCAGAAAGCAATGAAGAAAACGAATTGCAAGAGGTAAATAATAAACTGGGTGCATTGAAAAAAGCACTTCAACTTGCTACCAATCTTTGACAATGAAAATTCTAATTATTGACAATTACGACTCATTTACCTACAATTTGGTTCAGTACATCAAAGAGCTGGGGCAGGGCGAAGTCATCGTGGTCCGAAATGATCAGATCAGTATCGAAGAGGTTGGTCAATACGACACGATCATTATATCACCAGGCCCCGGCGTGCCGAGTGAGTCTGGCATTACCTGCGAGGTGATCAGGCGCTATCATACAGAAAAATCAATTCTTGGAGTTTGCCTTGGACATCAAGCCATTGGTGAGGTTTTTGGAGGTACTATCCATAATTTAGACAAGGTGTATCACGGCGTGGACTCAAATGTAAAGCAGCTCGGAGAAGACCCCATGTTTATGCAGCTCAATCCAAATTTTCGAGCAGGTCGCTACCACTCATGGGTCGTGCTTCGTGAGGGGTTTCCAGATGACCTGGAGGTGATCGCAGAAGACGATGAAGGAACAATTATGGCTTTGCGACACAAAAAGTACAATGTGCGCGGTGTGCAATTCCATCCGGAAAGTATTCTCACTCCCGATGGAAAACAAATTCTCAAGAACTTTTTGAAAATAGCGAAAGATCATCACATTGCAATAAATCTGAATTAGCTTTAGATGACAATTCTTGAAGAAATAGTCGCATTTAAAAAGACGCAGGTCGCAGCGCTAAAGCAAAAAGCCACCGTCCAGCAATTGGAAAGCTTGCCGGCGTTCAATTCACCCGTGCATCTTCTCAGTCCTGTTTTAAAAGCAGGCAAGACGAGCGGGATTATTGCAGAATTCAAACGTCGCTCACCTTCTAAGGATGTGATCAATGATTCTGCCAGCGTAGCACTCGTGACAAAGGGATATGTCACCGCCGGAGCCACGGCACTGTCGGTATTAACAGACACAAAATATTTTGGAGGGACACTCGATGATCTGGACATCGCACGAGACACCAACACAATACCGATTTTGCGCAAGGACTTTATGGTAGACGAGTGGCAGATTATTGAAGCAAAAGCACACGGTGCAGACATCATCCTACTTATCGCCGAAACACTTACCAAGGCCGAGGTTGCACAATTTGCCAAAGTGGCTCAGTCACTTGGGATGGATGTACTCCTTGAGATGCATGACGAACTAGGCCTTTCAAAAATTTCACCCGACATAACCATTGTAGGCATTAATAATCGTGATCTTAAAACCTTTTCGGTAGACTTGGATCGTTCTATTCGCATGCTGGAAAAGTTACCCAGTGAAGTGGCTCGAATTGCTGAGAGCGGGATAAGTGCACCAGCCACAGTAGTGCAATTGAGAGAAGCCGGCTTTCAGGGATTTTTAATTGGTGAGCGCTTTATGAAATATCCAGATCCAGGTCAGGCTTGCGCAGACTTCATAAAAGCATGCACACAAAATCCACCACAATGATCATCAAGGTTTGCGGCATGACTGACCAGCAAAATCTAAACGATTTATTGCAGGTACAACCAGATTGGTTTGGGATGATTTTCTACCCCGACTCGAAGAGATATATGCTAAATCCATCTCCTGAATCCGCTGCCAGTGCGAGACGGATTGGGGTATTTGTAAATGCCAGCAAAGAGACCATTTTATCTACAGCAGAACATTTCGAACTCTACGGTGTGCAACTCCACGGAAACGAAGAGCCCGCCTTCTGTTCTGAATTGCAAAAAGAGCAATTACTGGTGATCAAAGCATTTTCTGTCGACCATGACTTTGACTTTGGCGTCACAGATGCATATGCAGCGCACGTCGATTACTTTCTATTTGACACGAAGGGTCTGATGCCCGGTGGCAATGGTGTACCATTTAATTGGCAATTACTGGATAAATATGAAGGGACGATACCATTCCTACTTGCCGGAGGTATAGGACCAGAACACGTTGAGCTCCTGAAAGATTTAAAGCATCGTAAATTTACCGGCATCGATATCAACAGTCGGTTTGAAACATCACCGGGCAAAAAGAACATTAAAAAAATAAAGGTATTTATAGATGAGCTACGCAGTTGATCAGAGTGGATTTTATGGCGAATTTGGCGGAGCATTTATTCCCGAAATGCTACATAGTAACATCGAGGAGCTCAAGTCGCGCTACCTGGAAATTACCGAGACAGCAGCATTTCAGAAAAAATTTCATGCGCTCCTCAAGGACTATGTGGGCAGACCCAGTCCATTGTACTTTGCTGAGCGTCTTTCGAAGCTGTATGGCACCCAGATCTATTTAAAACGTGAAGATCTCAATCATACAGGTGCACATAAAATAAACAATACCATCGGGCAGATATTGGTCGCTCAAGCTCTGGGCAAAACCCGCATCATCGCAGAGACAGGAGCTGGCCAGCACGGTGTTGCCACTGCCACAGTCTGTGCTCTCATGGGACTCGAATGCGTGGTGCACATGGGAGCGGTCGACATCGAGAGACAAGCTCCCAATGTAGGTCGGATGCGTATGCTGGGTGCAAAGGTCATCCCTACTATGAGTGGCAGTCGAACCCTCAAGGATGCGACCAACGAAGCGATACGTGATTGGATCAGTCATCCGCTCGAAACCCACTACATCATAGGCTCGGTAGTAGGGCCCCACCCCTACCCCGATATGGTTGCTCGATTTCAATCGGTCATTAGTGAGGAGATGAAATGGCAGCTAAAAGAGCAAACGGGCCGCGAAAACCCCGATGCCGTGGTCGCATGCGTGGGTGGAGGCTCGAATGCTGCTGGAGCCTTTTACCACTTTCTAGATGAAGATTCTGTGCGATTTGTTGCTGTTGAGGCAGCAGGGCTTGGTATCAACTCAGGAGAGTCCGCAGCAACCTCCGTGCTGGGTACTAGAGGCATTATTCATGGTAGTCGAACATTGCTGATGCAGACAGCCGATGGCCAGATCGTAGAGCCATATTCGATCTCTGCTGGGCTAGACTATCCCGGTATCGGACCACTACACGCCCATCTACTGGCGACCTCTCGTGCCGAGGCAGTCAGTGTAACCGATCGTGAGGCCCTGGATGCGGCATTGCAACTTTCCCGACTGGAAGGAATTATACCTGCCTTGGAAACAGCACATGCGTTTGCGGCCTTGGCAAAAGTCTCTTTTCAAGAAAAAGATAACGTTGTCGTTTGCCTCTCCGGGCGCGGTGACAAGGATCTGGATACGTACCTAAAAAATTTACCGATTGATGAATAGAATCGACGCATTGCTACAGAACGCCAGCAAGTCAATCTTGAGCATTTATTATACGGCTGGATATCCTCGGCTGGATGATACGGTCTCCATCTTAAAAAGCCTGGCTGAGTCGGGTGTTGACTTGGTAGAGATCGGAATTCCCTACAGCGATCCGATGGCAGACGGCCCCACCATTCAGGAAAGTGGGTCGGTCGCAATCGCAAATGGCATGACACTGCGGGTCTTGATGGAGCAGTTGCAAAATGTACGCCAGGAGATTCACATACCCATCATCTTGATGGGGTACTTAAATCAGCTCATGCAATATGGCATCAAAGATTTTTTGCAAATGGCGGAAGGCTGCGGGGTAGATGGCGTGATCATTCCCGATCTGCCCGTCGATATCTATGAAAGAGAATATCAAGAGCTGTTCGAAGCGCATGCTATCAAAGTCATCTTCTTGATCACGCCACAGACAAGCGATAAACGCATCCACAAGATAGACCAGTTGTCAGGAGGATTCATTTACATGGTTTCTGATGCGTCGATCACCGGAGCAAAAAGTGAACTTTCTTCATCGCAAATCGACTACTTTAGGCGTGTTGTGGACATGAAATTGAACACACCACTGATCACTGGTTTTGGCATCTCAAACGCTGATACTTTCCACACTGCCTGCAAATATAGTTCTGGTGCCATCATCGGAAGTGCCTTTATACAAGCATTGGATAAGAATGATTTAATTGCTTCTGCCGAACGATTCATTCTTCATATCCGGAATTAAGAAGAATCTCAAATCAACACTCTTTCTCTGTAGATATCTACGTAAATAGATTACTTTTTGATGGCTGGATCGTTTTGTATATGAAATGTAGCCTCAAGGCTTCACATTTCGTTATTTTGTTATGCTACCTTTACAGCTTAATCCGTATTTGTACATTTCATGACTAAAGTTGCGAAGGATGTTCTTCTCATAGAAGACAATGGAGGCGACATAAAGCTTATCGAGGAGGCCATCAAAGATGGTGACCTGGCAATTAATCTACGTGTGATCAAAGATGGTGGTGAAGCACTGTCCTACATGAAAAATGCAGTGCAAGGCACTGAGGGTCGCTGGCCGAGTATCATTATCATGGATCTAAATCTACCCAAGGTCAGTGGTCTTGAGCTGCTCAAGAAATTTAAGTCCAGTGAGGATTTCCGGCAGATACCAATCATCATCCTCACTACTTCAAACCTTAATACCGATATCCAAAACTGCTACAAGCTGGGTGCAAATGCTTACATCAATAAGCCACTGGATGTTTTCGTCTTTTTCGAGATCATTCAGCTTATCGACAAATTTTGGCTGAGCAAATGCACGCTGCCACAATTGGAAGGTTGAATACCGCTCCAATAAATTCTACCGTACTCCCGTTCATAACCTTTATCTAGGCTACGAATTATGCACCAACTCTCACGATTCTTATTGATCTCCGGACTCTTGCTGGCAGTAGTATTGCAGGACTCCTTTGCTCAAGCTGAGTTTCGAAAATACAGCAACAGTTTTCTCAGCATTGGTGTGGGAGGCAGGGCACACGGCATGGGAGGGGCTGTCACAGCAACCGCAAGCGATGTCTTCTCCTCACAATGGAACCCAGCAGGTCTCGCTGCAATGGATGCTCCCATGCAAGTAGGAGCAATGCACGCCGAATGGTTTGCGGGCGTGATCAACTATGACTTTCTTGGTATAGCTCGCGAAGTGAATCGTGACAAATCTGCCTACGCTGCTATATCTGTGGTGCGAATGGGCATTGACAACATCCCCAATACGATCAATCTCTTCGATCCCGATGGCAGCATCAACTACGACAACATCTCTTCGTTTTCGGCAGCAGACTACGGCATCTTCCTGAGTTATGCACAAGCCATGGGCGACTCTCCGGTGAGGTTTGGTGGCAATGTTAAAGTCATAAACCGTCGCATTGGCCCTTTTGCCACCGCTTGGGGCTTTGGTCTCGATGTCGGGTTTCAGTATCGCAAGGATAAGCTCTATCTAGGCGCAATGGGAAAAGATATCACGACCACCTTTAACGCCTGGTCATTTAGTTTTACAGACGAAGAAAAACGCATCTTGCAGGAGACAGGAAATCTGGTACCCAAGCAATCAACTGAGCTAACTGCACCGAGCCTCATCTTGGCAGGAGCATACGAGATATCGACTGGAGCAAAGAGCTTACTGCTTGTCGAGGCCGACCTAAATTTCACCTTTGACGGCCAACGCAATACACTTATCAGCAGCAGTGTGACCAGCATTGACCCACGTGTAGGCTTGGAATTTGCCTACAATGAACGTTTGTACGTGCGAGCCGGTATGGGTAATGTGCAGAAAGTGAGCGATGACTTTAATCCTGATCAGAGAAATACCATCGTACAGCCGCACTTTGGTATCGGGGTGAGTTTCGGTCGCCTTAGCATTGACTATGCGCTCACTAATGTAGGCACGAATCAAGGCACTTCATTTTCTCATATCTTCTCATTGCTGCTGGACCTGGCTCGATCCAAATAATTAGAAATGCGCGGCCTTGTAGGGATAGCGCTCTAAGTAGAGCTTCTTAATCGTTGCTTGAAGATGCGTACGCAACTCGGCTATGCCATCACCCTCTTGGGCAGAAATGAACAAGACGTCACCATCAAATTGCTTCTCCAGGCTACTGCGCATCTCGCCTTCGAGTTCTTTTCGCGTGCTCAGATCCAGCAATTCATCAAATTGCTCCGCACGGTACTTGTCAATCTTGTTGAAAATCATGTAGGTTGGAATAGTTTCCGCTCCCAGATCCGTCAATGTGGCCTGGACAGTGGCAATGTGTTCCTGAAATTGTGGATGCGCAAGATCGACTACATGCAAGAGCAAATCACTCTCCCGAGTCTCATCGAGTGTAGATTTGAAGCTTTCGATCAGATGATGCGGTAATTTTCGGATAAACCCAACGGTGTCAGAGAGCAGAAACGGCATTCGTTCGAAAACTACTTTTCTCACAGTGGTATCGAGGGTCGCAAACAATTTATCCTCGGCAAATACGTCTGACTTCGAGATCTTATTCATCAGCGTAGATTTGCCAGCGTTGGTATAACCCACTAGAGAAACTCGAATCAGATCTCCACGATTTTTGCGTTGTGTCTGGCTCTGCTTATCAATTTTATCCAGTCGATCGCGCAATTTGGAAATGGTATCTCTGACGATTCGGCGATCCGTCTCAATCTCCTTTTCACCAGGGCCTCGCATACCGATACCCCCTCGCTGTCTTTCCAGATGCTCCCAAAGACCTCGGAGTCGTGGTAATAAATACTGCATTTGAGCCAGCTCTACCTGTGTCTTCGCCTGTGCAGTCTGAGCTCGATTTGCAAAAATATCCAGAATAAGTGTGCTTCGATCTACAATTTTACGCTTGAATTTTTCCTCTAAAATACTCTGCTGTTTTCCACTCAAATCATCGTCAAAGATGACGAGATCAATATCTTCCTCCTCCACATAATCGAAGATTTCTTCAATTTTTCCTTTCCCAACGAAGGTTCTTCGATCTGGTGAACTTAATTTTTGAGTAAATATCTTTACCGTCACTGCACCAGCAGTTTCTGCCAGGAATTGCAGTTCATCTAGATATTCCATGACCTGAGCTTCGGTATAGGGTTGACGGATCACACCCACAAGAACTGCTCGCTCTCGCTTTCGCTGCAGTCCGCTCTTCTTCTGCTTACTTACATTCCAATCCGACATATATGCTAGCGTTTATTTAACCACAAAAGAGGATCTTGAATTTCCTTTCCACTCCATATCTCAAAATGTACCTCGCCATTGTTATCACTCTGACGTGCCCGACCAATGCGATCTCCAACACTAAGTTCTTCATTCTTGTAGACATTCGATTTGGAGAGATAGGAGTATACCGAATAAAAAGTACCGTGCTGCACAATCACGACCTGATCATAACCTGGTATCGCTTGTACAGATATGACTTTGCCCGCAAAGACTGCCCGAATTGTTGCACCTGCGGTGGTTTTGATATCGATGCCATTGCTCGAGGTCGTGACGTTTGGTAAAAGAGGATGACGCTTAGAACCAAAATACTTGGTCACTACTCCCTTCTCCACTGGCCACGGAAGTGCTCCTTTGCTTGCCTTAAAAGAGGTTGCGATTCGACCCATTGGTGTGTTGGGCAGATTCTCAGGGGCACTGGCCAGCTCTGCCGATATGATTTTCTCGATCGCAGCAAGTAATTTCTTGCGCTCCGACTCCTTTTTCTTCAGATCCGCAACCAATGAACTCTCATCTTTTTTGTAGTCCGATAGCACTCCTTCCAGCTTGCGCTTATCTCCTTCCTGTTGTTTTAGCAATACTCCAGCGGTCTGTGAGAGCTTCGCCTTTGCGGCCTTCTCAGTGGCCAGCTCGACTGTTTTGATCTCGAGCTGAGATTGATTGTCCAATAAATTTGCCGCCCGTTTTTTCCAGGCATCTCTGATCCGGGAGATGTACTGCCAGCGCCGCCACATTTCGTTGAGGCCATTGGCAGAAAGTAGAAAGAGCCAATTGTTGTGCTGCAGTTTTTGCCGATAGGCATTGGTCAGTAAACTACTGTAGTTCTTCCTGATATCTCCAAGGTTACTTTCGATCACTGCTATTTCCTTCGCGATGCGATTGGTAGCCACCTCGTTTTGCACAATTTGTTTTTGATAATTCTTATACAGCGCTGCTTGAGAACGGATTTTCTTGTTGAGGAGATCCAACTTGTTAAGCGAGGTGCTTTGCATTGATTTATTCTTGTCCAACAGCCGAGAGGTGGTCGCGATCTCCTTCAATAGCGCATCTTGTTTTTCTTCAAGTACGGAGCGACTCTGGCCAAAGAGGCCGGTACAGCTCGATAACAGCAGAACAGAGAGAATCCTACATACGAGTGTAGTGCGACGGGATCGAGAATGGGGTGCGCTTAACCTGAGTTGTGTCAACATCGGTTATATTTATCTGAATTTGAGATAATTGAGCATTATCTTCTTTTATAATATAATCTCGAAAGTAGGAAAAAAAGAGCTTTTCGTTCAATCGTTTATGATCGGAAAGCGAGGCTTCAATCTGATACTTTGACTGGCGATCGAGAACCTGCATAAAGATCGGCTGGAGTATTTGCCGATCTACTCGCTGAAGTATTTCGAAGGGCTCGACCGTTTGTGACATTTCAAAACCATCTGCAGTAACTTGGTAGGAGTCAACGTTGTCTTCGTAGATCATAGGGTTGCCCATCAGTACATCAATCATCTGGGGGTATGTGAGACTGACATCGATGGCATCTTCCATATCTTCCATTGCCTCAGCCATGTAGATATCATCCCATCGATTTATTGCAAATACGGAGTCCTGACGAATGAGAACCCGGGCCACTTCAAATCCAAGAAATGACGCGTTGAGCCAAATTTTTTCATCTCGCAAAATCCGAAGATTGGATGTAAACGTAAAGCGGCCGTATTCATCCCGATACTTTACCTTGGCTTTAATGTTGATTCTCTCTGGCAAAAAACGCTGGGCTTCCAGATGGGGCTGCATTCCACTCCACGAAGATAGATCTGCGGTCGTAGTGGCTTTATCTAAACCTTTTTTAGCAGTACATGCCAGCGATATCAAAAGGATCGAGACAACCGAAATAGCAAAGGGCAATTTCATTGAGCATCAATCAGTTTGCGCTCTTCTATTTTCCGGTCTAGCGATGGGGATTCAAGTCCCAACGCCTGGGCTGCTTGCCACTGCTGTACTGCACCATCAACGTCCTTGAGTTTATAAAGCACATCTCCATAGTTTTCGAGAATGTACCCGAAGCGGTCACCACCCGCTGAGATCGATTTTTGCATGGTAGATCTTGCATCGTCGAGTTCGCCCATTTTGTATTGCACCCAGGCCTTAGTGCCCAGATACCGAGGGTTTTTGTTGTTTTTGCCCAGGGCTGCATTGGCCATTTTTAACGCATCCTTGAGACGCTCGCCTCTCTGGGCCAAGTGGTAGGCGTAGTCGTTTGCAATGCGATCGTCATTCGATCGGATGGACAGAGCGTTCTCGTAGGATAATTCTGCTTCGTCAAAATTGCCAAGCTCGGATTGAACCTTCCCGAGCAGTGCCAAAGTAGAAACACGGAGATCTTCATTTCGTCCCGCCATCAAGAGCGCTTGAGACAAGGCATCTTCAGACTTGCTGTAATCTTTTAGCTCTGCATTTGCAAAACCATTGAGAAAGTATATCTGTGCCTGATTGGGAAAGTAATCCATAGCATCTTCAGAATCACGCACTAGATCATCCATCATCTTTAGCTCAGCCAATGTGCCGAGATATTGTTCCCAGACCAGATAATTGGATGGATTTAGATCGATAGTGCGTTTAAATTTTACGACAGCATCGGCAGGGCGATTGGCAATGCTGAGTACATCTCCAAATAGCGATGCGGCCTTTGCATCACTGGGGTGGGTTTTTTCAAGCAGCTCGCAAAGTTGCAGCAGCGGCGCGAGGTTTTCGTCGTCTGGATTTTTTTGTACAATCCGCACATAGGGCATCATTTCGGCTATCTTAATGTCGATATCTGCATTTTCATTTTCGATGATTGGTCTGATTGACATGAGGTAGTTGCCATGATCTCCCTGCTTGCGATAGGAACTTGCCATAGCGACATTCGCACGTGCGTCATCGGGATCAATCTGGAGGATGCCCTCAAAGACATCTTCCATCTGGCTCTTTTTACCGATTTGACGAAAGTAGCCGGCAAGATGATGACGATAGTTGACATTGTCTGGAAAGGTCTCAATAAGCCGTTCGAGCTCAGCTACACCTCGCTTGTCCTTTCCAATTTTCTTGTACAACTCAAATTTGAGTAAAGAAGTCCGCTCGGTCACTCCAATGCGCTTTTCGATCTCATCAAATACCTCAATGGCAGCTGCCTGATCTCCTGCCTCAGAGAGGTAGAGCCCTTTGCTGCGCAGATATTCCAGATTGTCGGGAGCTTGCTCCAATAGGTCATCATAGACAAGTGCTGCTCCGCGGTAATCTTCCTCACGCATGCTGATTTCCGCTTTGAGCAAATGATACCACTCATTGGTCTGATCGATTTCGATTGCACGGCCGATCATTTGTTTGGCTTCCTCATAGTCGCCGTTGATCAAGTGAATCTCCGCGAGCTCATACGCGGCGACGTCATGATTTCGGTATTTCTCCAGAAGCAGCTCAAAGAGCTTGGCCCCATTTACCAGATCACCGAGCATCTTCTTTTTCTTCGCTTCGATAAACATACCTTCTTCCGAAACCTGCTCTTCAGACATGCGGTTTTCGATTTTCTGGCCGAGCAATTGCGCTGGTAAAAACCAGCCAATAGTGAAAACCAACATGGGTAAAAGGTACTTCGCCATATCCAAGCTAAAACGCGTAAGTGAGTGCGCTTATTCTACCAATGTGATCTTGATAAAATTGGTTCGAAATCGCTTATTTATTGGCATCGAACCGGTGTTGACAAGAAAATCTCCTTTCTTGACGTCCTTGCGCGTCTTGAGCATCTTTACCACATCTTCAATCGTACCGTCCGTGGTCGTAAATTTATCGTAGTAGTAGCGCTTGGTCCCCCAGACCAAGGCCAATCGATGCAATGTATGCACTTCAGGAGAAAAGATAAATAGGTGGCAGTTGGGTCTAAAGCTAGCGACTCGATAGGCGGTATAACCCGAGATAGTGACACTTGCAATGCCCACTGCCCCAATATCGTTTGCTGTCTTACCCGAGTTGATACAAACTGTGTCAGATAGATACGTAGGAGAATCTACGACTGCCTGAGGCCTTCTGCCTCGAAAGTCATAGTTTTTTTCTGCTTCCGCGATGATCTTATTCATCGCCTGTACCACTTTTACAGGATGCTTACCCACTGCAGTTTCCGCACTGAGCATTACAGCATCTGTGCCATCGAGCACGGCATTGGCGACATCAAGAATCTCAGCCCTGGTGGGAAATAGGTTATTGATCATCCCCTCCATCAATTGCGTTGCTACGATGCAGGGACGGCTTTTCTCGAGACAAAGCTTTACGATCCGCTTTTGCATGGTTGGGAGTTGCTCCATGGGCACCTCGACACCGAGATCACCACGTGCAATCATGATGGCGTCCGTAGCGTCAATGATCTTTTCGATGCGCGCAATCGCTTCTGGTTTCTCAATCTTTGCAATCACCTGCGCTTTATGCTTGGCCTTCGCGATGCGTTTCTTCAGGTTAATGATGTCTTTCGGATACCGAACGAAGGATAGAGCAATCCAATGGATCGGTTGGGTCAGGATAAAGGCCAGATCAATCTCATCCTTCTTGGTTAATGAAGGTGTTGTGAGCTTGGAGTCAGGAAGATTGACGCCTTTACGCGATGAGATTGAGGTGCCTGACACAACCTCCAGCACAGCCGAATTTTTCTTGTTCGTACTAACTACTTTGAGCACCACCTTACCATCATCCATTAGTACCTTCTCCCCGGCCTTGATGTCCTTTGCAAAGGAGCCGTAGGTGATGTGCAATTTCTTCTCCGTACCCACACAGGCTTTGGTGGTAAAGGTAATTTGGTCTCCAGGCCGTATGTTGATCTTACCTTCTTTGATGTCTCCCACTCTAATTTTAGGCCCCTGTAGATCACAGAGTATACCCGTATATGTGCCAAGTTCCTTGTTGATCTTGCCAATTCTCTGGATCACTTTTTCATGATCTTCATGAGTGCCATGAGAAAAATTTACCCTAAAGACATCAACCCCCGCTTTGACTAACTCCTTTAAGATCACGGAGCTACTGGAAGATGGGCCGATCGTGGCTACAATCTTGGTTTTCTGGCTATCAGCTATGTTCATATTTTTCGGTTTGTTTTAAGATAAAGAGCTTTTAGCAGTGAAAAGGGAACTATGGAACCTTTTGGACAATTGTTAAACATGTAGAAATTGCAATAAGGCCGCAATGATAATGAAATGCTAAGCATTTGATCCTAAAGTGGTCGAAGCAAAAAAAAGTTGTTTATGACTTTGTGAAAGCCTTATTTTGCAGCCATTATTTTATTAACCTAATTGAAATTTTATGTCAAGTATAACTGACAAGGTGACCAAGATCATAGTAGACAAGCTTGGTGTCGATGAATCAGAAGTAACCGCAGAAGCAAGTTTTACCAATGATCTCGGTGCTGATTCACTAGATACTGTCGAATTGATCATGGAGTTTGAAAAAGAGTTTGACATCTCAATTCCAGACGAACAGGCGGAGAGCATACAGACCGTCGGACACGCGATTGAATATCTCGAAAAAGAGGCCAAGTAGCCTAATTTCCTAACTTATTGGAGCAGATCCACAAATGTGTGAACATTTGTGGATTTTTTTTTTTGAATTTGGCCATCTTAGCGCTCTGACTATTCATCTATGACTATGCGCAGAGTTGTCGTAACAGGTATTGGTGCCCTCACTCCCATTGGCAATAACGCGAGTGCTTATTGCCAAGGACTCAAGGAAGGCCTGAGTGGCGCTGGCGAAATCACCCATTTCGATGCAAGTGACTTTAGGACGCGTTTTGCTTGCGAGGTAAAGGATCTCGACCTTTCGGAATACATGGACCGCAAGTCCTCCAAGCGATTGGATCGATTCAGTCAACTGGCTCTTATCGCGGCCAGCGAGGCAGTAGACGACGCTGGATTGCAATCTGCAGCCCTGGACTTGAGTAAGGTTGGAGTCATTTGGGGTTCAGGCATCGGTGGTCTCCGATCCCTGGAGGTAGAGATAGAATACAACAAGGACAATCGAAATCCTCGCTACAATCCCTTCATGATTCCGAAGATGATTGCAGACATTGCCGCTGGTCACATCAGCATGAAATATGGGTATCGTGGCAGCAACTATGCAACTGTGTCAGCCTGTGCCTCTGCGACGCACGCGATCATCTCTGCCACCGACAATATACGTCTCGGACGAGATGATGTGATCGTTGCCGGTGGTGCCGAAGCAGCCATCTTACGCGCCGGTATCGGTGGCTTTGGCTCGATGAAAGCATTGTCGGAGCGCAATGATGATCCCGCAACTGCTTCCCGACCTTTTGATAAAGATCGAGATGGCTTTGTGCTTGGAGAAGGTGCGGGAGCATTGATTCTTGAAGAATTGGAACATGCCAAAGCGCGTGGTGCGAAGATTTATGCCGAAATGGCGGGCGGTGGACAAACCGCAGATGCGCATCACATCACTGCCCCCCATCCAGAAGGACTGGGAGCATCTGAAGTGATGCTGAGAGCCTTTGCCGATGCCAAACTTACCCCACAGGATATTGATTACATCAACGTTCATGGCACCTCCACTCCCTTGGGCGATGTCGCCGAGCTAAAAGCGATAGAAACCGTTTTTGGTGAAGATGCCTTTCGGGTACACATCAGCTCCACTAAATCTATGACCGGCCACCTGCTAGGTGCGGCAGGGGCCATAGAGACCATTGCCGCAATCTTCGCCTTGAGGGATAATTTCATTCCACCTACGATAAATCACTTTACACCGGATCCAGCCATCGATGATCGATTCAACTTGACCCTCAACCAAGCGGTGGAGGCTAAAGTCGACGTGGTGCTGTCGAATACATTTGGCTTTGGGGGCCATAATGCTTGTGTTATCTTTAAAAAGGTGTAAGCTTGTCAGTGATCAGAAAATACTACAACTTCTATATATCGCCAGATAAAGCCTTTGCCCAGCGACTCAACAATGTTCTTGGGTTCCTTCCAAGCAACCTAGATCTATACCATCAAGCTTTTCGACATAAGTCCAATCAAGTCAAAGACGGTCGCAGTAAGTACAACAATGAACGTCTCGAGTTTCTCGGCGACGCCATCCTCAGCACGGTGGTGGCTGATTACCTTTTCAAAAAATATCCCAGCAAGGACGAGGGGTTCCTCACCAAGATGCGAGCCAAAATTGTCAAGCGCAAAACCCTTAATCACATCGGTGACCTTATGGGGCTCGACATGATTCTGGCAGAACAGAATTCCAACACACGACTAAGCCGATCAATGATGGGCAACGCCTTGGAGGCACTGGTCGGTGCGGTTTACATGGAACGTGGATACCGCAAGACCAAGAACTTCATCGTAAGTAAGATGCTGCGCGCCTACCTTGACATTCATGAACTCGAGCAACGCGACGACAATTTTAAAAGCAAATTGCTGGAATGGTGCCAGAAAAACGGCAATGATATTTCGTACGAAGTCGTAGATCGCTTCAAGATTGATAAAAGGGACCGATTTAAGGTCGCTGTCCTGGTCAATGGCGATCATATCGCGTACGCCGAAGATTTCAATAAGAAAAGTGCCGAACAGTTTGCGTCGATGCTGGCCTTGCAAAAGCTGGCAGGTCAGAGCGTACCTGAATGAACAGCAGCAGTCTGATGCCCGGTGATGAGCGCCTTGAGCTCATGCAAAATGGTATAAAGCAGCTCGATCAGTGGCTTCAAGATATCATCCAGGTTGGCCTTCTGAAAATTGACTTTGACTATTCTTTCGATCAGATAATATCCCGCATGGTCGATGCCAAATTGGGAAGCATCGCGAATCGGCTCTCTAGAATTAAGAGACTAGATCCTGCAAAACCTGATTGGTTGGATTCGGTTACTCACGAGCTGAGTTTGATTTTTGCCCTGAGTTGGGAGCTAAAAAAAGAAGCGCGTCTGCCCAATGACCGAAAGCTGGCATTGCTCAGCCTGGCTGGTCTTAATTTTCGCAAGGGCGATGTTGTCCAGCTACCCGCAGTGGCAGACTCCTGGTTGCTGCTGGGCCAGCATCAATACCAAGAAGACAACTTGACAACTCGGCGCTGCTGGTTTTTTGGTCGGAAATTGCATCGCACAGCCCTTGTGCTCGATTTTGCATTCGGACGTCAACGGTTTGAAAATACGTACCGAATTGGACAGCACTATAAAGGGCAGATGCACTACTATCCAGCCCTTTTTCCGATGCGCGCGATCCTCGCCAACGCGAGCAAAGCAAATTTTTCAGTACAATCACTGCCGGGATTTGATGATCTGTCGCGATTCTCACTGCGCTTTGCTGAAGCGCTATCGAAAGATCCCTGGCTCGGCAAGTTTCCAACAAACCTGAAGAATGTGATGGTGCAGCAAGTAGAAGGGATTTTCTACGTCATTGATCAGGGCAGAAGATCGATTTCACTTGCCAACGATGAGGACACTTGCTGGCGACTTCTCGCTCTGGGTGGTGGTTCGCCAATCACGCTCTTTGGTGAGTACAATGGTAAGTCGCTCGAGGTCTTAAGTCTGCTTTCGGAGGAGCGGATTGTTGGGGTCTAGTCAGAAACATCCCGCACACACCGAAAACCCGTGTGCTCCATCCCGGTATCAGGAGAAGACTTCATCCGGGCAGCCACGCGATAGCCAGAGCAATAGCTATCGTTGCACAGAAAAGAACCTCCGCGAATCACCTTTTTGGGCACTGAGGGCTCCATCGGATCATAACTACTCTCCGGGCCAAGTGGATTATCGACAATGCCCGCTTGAAACTGATCGTCGTAATAGTAGTGGTAATGAAACCAATCAGCACACCACTCCCAGACATTGGCCGCCATATCATGCAGGCCATAGCCATTGGCTGCAAATGATCCCACAGGGGAAAGTTTTGCAAAGTCATCTTCATCCAGATTTTCATGAGGAAAGGTACCCTGCCAATAGTTGGCCTTGCTTGCGTCGATGGGATCGTTTCCCCACGGATAGATCGCGTCCGAAAGTCCTCCCCGAGCAGCATATTCCCATTCTGCCTCGGTGGGAAGACGCTTCCCAGCCCATTTGCAATAGGCCAAAGCATCGTACCAGGCTACATGGACCACCGGATCGTTTTCTCGTCCGGCAAGTTGGCTCCCCTTGCCTTCCGGGTGCCGCCAATTGGCTCCTTTGGTCATCATCCACCAATCCGCCGGACCATTCGCTGCCTGATCCTTCGGTACTTTATTGAAGACCAACGAAAACGGTTCCAGCAATGCAGGGTCTGGAGGAGGTGTACCAGGCGGCAACTGCTTCATCAACTCATCGAGATCAATTTCTTGCTCGGCAATCGTGACATAACCCGTTGCATTTACAAATTTCAGAAACTCGGCATTGGTCACCTCGTGTGTGTCCATCCAAAAATCCCGAACCCGGATACCATGTTTAGGATATTCATCTTCGCGGGCCTGATCGTTGTCGCCACCCATCAGAAAATCACCACCAGTGATGCGCACCATACCCTCAAAATTCTGGCTCACTTGGTGATCGGCTTTCAGCTCATCGATGGCAGCCACATATGCAGGAATGAGATTGTTTGGTCCGGCAGTTTGGGCGCCAGGCGCTGTGAGTTCTTCCCGTGCTCGATCACGCTCATCGTTTACAGGTGCGGATTCACAACCATGGAGCAAAATGATTGCAGCAATCAGCGATACGGAGTAAGCGGAAATTTTCATCACGGATGAAAGATACATCTTCCCCACCCTATACCAAACAAACACCATCACCCAAGATCACGGGAATAAGTCTGGATTGCAATTTGGTCTTTGCCCGGTAGTCTTGCTGCACTTGCTGAATGATGCGATCACGAGCTTCTTTTTCCACCAGGATCAAAATACATCCTCCAAAACCTCCACCCATCTGGCGGGCACCAAGAACTTCGTCGTACTCCACCAGCGCATCTACCAGGAAATCTGTCTCTTGGCAGGTGACTAAATATTGCGTCTGCAGCCCTCGATGTGTCTCAAGCAACAACTGGCCAAGCCGGTCAAAATCACCTCCATCCAGGCAAAGGGATGCTTCCTGAACTCGCCCGATTTCAGAGATGATGTATTGAGCCAGTCTCACCTGCTCTTCGGAGAGGGTGTGGGTGCGTGCCACCATATCTGGCTTGACATCTCGGTAGCTTTTCACCTGCGGAAACTGCTCGCGGATTCTTTGCAATCCTGCCTCACTCACTCGACGGCGGTCATTGTAGGCCGACTCCACAAGGGCATGAGATACGCCAGAATGGAGCAAGACCAACTCATAAGCATCAAACTGGGCTGACACATAGCTGTGAGTATTGGACCCGCAATCTAGCTTGATTACGTGATCCTTCCTTCCGTGCAGTACGGCATATTCGTCCATGAGGCCGCAATGTATACCCAGGCGATGCTCTACTGCCTGACCAAATTCAGCCATCTCGACCAGGTCAAGGTTCCAACCGAACATTTCGTCCAGGCCAAAGATCAAGCCGCAGCATAGTGCAGCAGAGGAAGACAGCCCGGCACCTACCGGAAGGTCTGCCGCAATGGCACAATGCAAGGCCGTGATGTGGAGATCCTGTTCCTTAGCTATGTCGATCACAGTACGTATGTAGCCGGACCAACCGGGATTATCCTTGGCACCTTCGACATACCAGTCGTCGTGGTCTACCGAATAAAACTTAGTGGGCCCTTCTGATTGGGCAGAGATCGCCAGGTAAATCGCCTGATCAATGGCCGCCGGCAAAACAAAGCCCAAGTGATAATCAACATGCTCGCCGACTACATTGATTCGTCCAGGCGCCTTGACCACGACTTGCGGCTCACCAGAAAAGGTCTTCTGAAACATTGAGATTAGCTCATTTTTCATGCAAGAGATCCATCTTGAAATGCCAGACAATCATCAAGCTCTTGCATACTTTTTTCGTACTCATGGCGTCTCTTTTCATCATCCCATCCAAATCTTTCTGAAAGCGTATGGACGATGAGTTCATGGAAATGATGCGCACTCGAAATGTCAAAATAGGTCCGGCCGCTGCGACGATTGATGAAATCCTGCGGTTTGTAAACGGACTCGTGATCAATGCCATAGGTCAGCTCTGCCATCAATAATTTTTCTTCTGCTGGCCTGTCGGTTTCGATTGCACTGTAGCGAGTCAAGATTCGATCTGCATTTCTGCCGTACATGGTGACTAGATGCCAGGCATGGTATTCTGACAAACCATCTTTCTTCAGGGTCTCACTGAGTTTCGTGATGTGTTCCTGGACCGCACTGTACTTAGGGTACGGATCCTCCTGCAGCCTAAGTTGCGCCGTACGGCACTTTCGGACAAATCGATCAGGGTCTTTCTTCGAAATCAGGTCAACAATGCGCTCAGCCATTTTTCGATATCCGGTGAGTTTTCCACCGGCAATCGAAATAAGTCCGGAATCAGACTCAAAAATCTCGTCGCGACGTGAGAGCTCCGACGGCGATTTTCCGTCTTCATGAATCAGTGGTCGCAAACCAGCCCAGCTAGAGCGAACATCATCCACTCCGAGCGGCTCCATTTGGAAATAATTGTTCACCGCGTTGAGGAGATAGTGGGTATCTTCGAGGCTACACAATACGCGTAGCAGGTCGCCGTGATATGTTGTATCGGAGGTGCCCACATATGTCACCTTACCTCTGGGTATGGCGAATATCATTCGACCATCAAATGCATCAAAATACACAGCATTGCGCAAGGGCAATTGTGCATGATCAAAAACGATGTGTACGCCTTTTGTGAGATGCAGTGATTTACCTCCAGCTGACTTGTCGAGTGTTCGCAATTTATCTACCCAGGGACCGGCTGCGGAAACTACATACTTGCTTTTGAATTGACATGTTCGACCCGTGATTTCATCGCGGCAAACCACCCCGGTGATTTTTCCGTCTTCATCGTAGATCGGTTTTTCGGCCTGGCAGTGGTTTAGCGCCTTGGCGCCATGACGCACAGCTGCTTTAATCAGGGCGATGGTGAGACGCGCATCGTCGGTACGATATTCGGAATACTTCATTCCTCCACCTTTGATGAGCTCAGGTCGAAGCAGTGGTTCTTCTTTGAGCACTTCTTCTGTGCTAAGGCCAATCTTGCGGTCTTCTCCTTTTACACCGGCCAGATAGTCGTAAACGGAAATAGCGATCGACGCTGACCATTTTCCAAAACTGCCATTTTCGACGATTGGCAGGAGCATTTTTTCTGGATGGACCAAATGCGGTGCCAAGTGATGCACAATGGCGCGCTCGGTACCTGTCTCGCGCACCAACCCAATTTCAAATTGCTTTAGATATCGCAACCCTCCGTGAATAAGTTTCGTCGATTTGCTACTGGTACCCGATGCAAAGTCTCGCATTTCCACGAGCAGGGTTTTAATGCCACGGGAGCTTGCGTCCAACGCAATGCCTGCTCCGGTTACCCCACCACCGATGACGATGAGATCCATCTCATCAGAAAGGGCGGCATCCAGGTCTGCACTGCGCTCCATGCAGTGAAATAGTCCTTGTTCAGGATTCATCGGCATCGATCCAATTCATGGTACGCGAAATAGCTTTCTGCCACTGAGCATACAGCTTGTCTTGCTGTTCCTTTTCCATCTTTGGGGCAAAGATCTGATCCACTTTGCGATTGTTGCGAATGAGATCTGCATCCCAGATATCAAGCGTAATACCTGCTAAGTAGGCCGCTCCCATAGCTGTCGTCTCAATCACTTCTGGCCGCTCGACTTCCGATTGCAACATATCAGCTTGAAACTGCATCAGGTAATTGTTTACACATGCCCCTCCATCTACTTTTAAGATACTCAGGTCTTGACCTGCATCGGCACTCATGGCATCGATTACATCTTTGGTCTGGTAAGCAAGGGAGTCAAGCGTTGCTTTGACTAGGTGCGATCGCTCGGTGCCTCTGGTCAAGCCAAAAACAGCACCTCTCGCGTACATATTCCAATGAGGTGCACCCAGACCGGCAAATGCTGGAACGACGACAACGTCATGCTCTTCTTTTACCGCATCCGCAATCGACTCGCTCTCGCCAGATTCCTGGATTATTTTCAATCCATCGCGCAGCCATTGCACTGCAGCGCCCGCAATAAAGATGCTACCCTCAAGGCCGTAGCAAACTTCACCCTTGGCATTGCAACACAGTGTGGTGAGCAGGCCATTGCTCGATTGGACAAATTCTTGGCCTACATTCATTAGTAAAAAGCAACCGGTGCCGTAGGTATTTTTGGCCATGCCTTTTTCAAAACAAGCTTGACCAAAGAGGGCGGACTGTTGGTCTCCAGCTACACCGCAAATTGGAATTTCCGCTCCGCGATATTTAAAGGTCCCAAAATTTGAGGCCGATGCTTGCACTGTCGGCAACATCGATTTGGGTATATCAAGTAAAGTAAGGATACGGTCATCCCATTTCAGGTCACGAATGTTGTACAGCAGCGTACGGGATGCGTTGGTGTAGTCAGTGACATGTTCGGACCCTCCTGTCATTTTCCAGATGAGCCACGAGTCGATGGTGCCAAAACAAAGATCTCCCGCTTGCGCAGCATCACGTGCACCATCTACATTGTCCAGCATCCACTTTACTTTGGTGCCTGAGAAGTAGGCGTCTACCACCAAGCCGGTATTCTGGTAAATGTAGTCAGCTTCGCCTTCCTTTTTGATCCATTCACATGTATCTGAGGTCCGTCGATCCTGCCATACAATGGCATTATGGACTGGTATGCTGTCCGTACGATTCCACACGACGGTGGTTTCACGCTGGTTGGTGATCCCAATGCCTAATACAGCTGCAGGATCCACTTGATGCTCATCGATGAGTTGGTCCAGCACCTCCATTTGCACATCCCAAATCTCGTTGGCATCGTGTTCTACCCATCCAGCTTTGGGAAAGTGTTGAGTAAATTCTTTTTGTTTGATGCCGAGAATTTCGCCCGTGCGGCTCACCAGGATTGCGCGGCAGCTGCTGGTACCCTGATCGAGGGCAATGATGTATTGGTCACTCATTTTTTGCGCGTATTAGTAGAAAATTTTCTCCTGTTACTCAGGAAGACGGAAGTTGCAAAAATGTGTCGGAACCTTTATCGTTTCTTGGATCGAATTTTCAAATTCTCAATGAGCTGAAATTCCTAAAATTCCTTATCAACAATAAACTTGCCATCGCCGCGAATCGTGAATGAAGTCCGCAGCCAAAGATCTCCCTCCGGTCTGCGCAACTTTGCTTTAATTTTGTACTCACCGTAGGTAAATTGCAAGACGACCTTGTTTGGCCTTTGCTTAAATGAAGACACATTGATGCAAGGTGTTGATGATGATCCAGAGCTGGATGACATCTCGACCTGCCAAGTTTCATCAATTTTTCCGTTGGGAGTAGGCATCAGATCGTTGGTAATCAAGCAAATGTCTCGCTGTTTTCCTTGGTGCTCCTCAATCAGATCAACAAAATGTTCTTCGGAGAGAACGAGGGAGAGGATACTGGCAATGTCATCATTTGCAGAAAGACTCAAGTGGAGCATGCAGAAAGTAAGGAAAGTAATAAGTCTGTAAATTGATTTCATTGTATTTGCTTTTGTTATGGACGCTACATTAGCCAAAAAGTTGCAGTATAGGTTGCGGAATTTACGATATTGATGACATGCAAATCAGGATCATGAAAAAGCTCATTCTTTTCTCACTGTTGTTCTCTTTTAGTTTTATTGCTTCAGGCCAAGAAGATTCAGTCACACCCAAAAAAGTTGGTGAGGCAATTCCCGATGCGGAGGTATCCGTCACAAAGCAATCCGTAAGCATCAACGGGAAGAACATTCCCTTGGTGGCTCGGGCAGGCACCATGCAGCTCACCGACAACTATTCTAAACCCATTTGCAATTTTGGCTTCACCAGCTACCATCACGAAAATGGCGACGACTCTCGACCCATCGTTTTCGCCTTTAATGGCGGTCCGGGTTCATCTTCTTTTTGGCTACACATGGGAGTGCTCGGTCCAAAACGAATTGTTGTGAACGATCCTGAAGCTACCCCTGCAGCTCCATATCAAATTGTCAATAATGAATATTCACTCTTAGAGGTTGCCGACCTGGTCATGATAGATCCAGTCGGCACGGGTGTGAGTACAGTGGTCGGCGAATCGAAGTATGAAGATTTTTGGGGAGTAGATCAAGACATTTCCAGCATCGCAAATTTTATCACCAGCTACCTCATTGAGCATAATCGGATGAACTCACCAAAATTTCTTCTGGGCGAAAGTTATGGTACGTTTCGAAATGCCGGCCTGATGAATTATTTATTGCAACAGGGCATCGCCATGAATGGTGTGATTATGGTTTCGGCAGTATTTGATTTGCGCACTTTGATTTTTCCTCCCAATGACGACATGCCGTATATCGCACATTTCCCTACCTATGCTGCGACCGCATGGTACCACGATATGATCGAGGACAAACCCGCAGATGTGTATGCCTTTCTCGATGAGGTGCGCACATTTACCGAAGAGGAATATATGCCGGCATTATTTAGTGGCGATCAGCTCAATGCAGTTGCTAAGCAAGTCATGTCAGAAAAATTGGCAGCATACAGTGGACTTGATGCAGAATATTGGTACAAGGCAGATCTGCGGGTACAAGCTTCTGAGTTTTTTCATGAATTGCGCAATGATGAAGGTGAGCGAGTAGGGAGATTGGACTCAAGATTTACCGGCATAAATCAAGACCTAACTAATATGACCGACGGGTACGATCCGCAAAGCGTTGCTATTTCACCTGCCTACATCAGTGGATTTTTGGATTATTATTACAATGATTTAGAGGTGCCAAAGCATCTCAAATACATGACCACGGCTGGTAAGCGCGGTGGCTTTAAATGGGATTGGAAACATCGCGGCAATGAGCGATGGGGCACCATCGGTGCAATAAATACTGGAATCGACATGGCTACTGCATTAACCCGCGATCCCAACATGAAGGTGCTGATCTTAAATGGTATTTACGATGCCGCTACCGT